>Ga0172377_10005384_pt1 | contig 13156 bp, 9 predicted proteins | sample Pumphouse3metaG_FD_119749 | JGI IMG/M metagenome (GOLD analysis project Ga0172377, IMG submission 119749) | Leachate microbial communities from a municipal landfill in Southern Ontario, Canada - Pumphouse #3 metaG | ecosystem: Engineered > Solid waste > Landfill > Unclassified | place: Canada... | reverse complement strand
CATTCATCGCTAGAATTGTTTATTGATGGAAAAGACTGTAGTTTCTGAAAAAGAACTTAAGAGGAGAGACTTTATACTCCATGGCAATCTGTGGAAGGTTATCGCTTCCATAGCATTGCCTTTATTTTTGTATTCTTGTCTGAACTACGTCAATGACGTAGTCGATAATTTTATGTGCGCCGGTATCTCGACGACTGCGGTCTCTGCCTCGGCCTACTTCGCGCAGATCAAGAATATGATCGCTGCTTTAGGCGGCGGCTTATCAGCCGGGGGCTCAATCCTGATATCTAGAGAGATCGGCAAGAATGATTATAACAGAGCCAGGAGGCTATCCTCGACGGTTTTTACATATACAGTCATTATCGCCGCTATCACTTTAGCGATAGTAATCCCTCTGGCCAGGCCGATTCTTGTGGCTTTAGGCTCGCCTGAAGAATACATCGATGTCGGGCTGAATTATTTCAGGATAAATGTAGTTACGGCCTGTCTGACGATGTTTAACTCCGTCTTCATGGGAGTCGAGAAAGCCAAAGGCTCAACGGTAATGATCACGATACTTAATATAATCGTGATCATCATCAAGATATCCCTGACGGCTTTATTTGTCTATGGCCTCCATACCGACGATATGACTCTAGTCGGCCTAGCGACTCTTGTCGCCAATCTTTCGCTGACTATTTTTATTATCGTCAGGCTTTCGATGAAGACATATGTCTTCCACTATTCGTTTGGCTGCTTTGATCATTCGGCGCATACCGCCAAGAAAATCACGTTCTTGTCGTTCCCTATATTTTTAGGGAAGTTTATCTTCTCTCTGGGCAAGGTTATCATCAATACTTTCGCCAAAGATTATAAAACCGAGTATAAGGGAGTCGACGCCTCAGGTACCCCGATTTATGGCGATCAGTTCAGGCCTGGCGATGTCATTCCATCCGGGATTGAGACAAAGACGATAGTAGTAGGGGCCCTAGGTGTCTCTAATAATATGGGCGGGATGGTCACTAACGGGCTGTCATCAATCGAAGATACTGAATCCAGCGTTATTTCCCAGAACATCGGAGCCGGAAATATCTCCCGGGCCATCAAGGTTTTTTACTGTGGATTGGCTATTACTTTAGGGATTGCTGTTATCGGGGTAGGGATTCTTTCGATTCCGCAGGTCAACTGGGCTATTGTCTGTCTATTTGCGAAGAACGCTTCAACCGGGGTTATTGATATCGCCTATGCCGATATGATCTCAAGTATCTTTTTCTACGAGAAAATGGGTATAATAGCACTAGCAATTAACTCAGCTGTCTTAGGCTTACTATACGGATTCGGGTACACGAGGCTTTCGATGATTATCAATATAGCCCGCGTCTTCGTTTTAAGAGTCCCGGTCTTGGCTGTTTTAGAGTACGGGCTGAAACTGGATTATCAGGCTGTCGGCATGAGTATGGGATTCTCTAATGCCTCAATCGGAGTAGTCGCTTTAATCACTGCCCTGATTGTGATAAGCCGCATCAAGAAAAAAGAGAGAATAAAGGAGGAAATGAAGATGGTTTTACCTGAGCAGAAAGTGAAAATAGATGATTTCATCAAAGGATACCTAGGAGGATTCACCCATTATAAAGAATCTAAAGTCTGGTGCTATGAAGACGGAGTCATCCTCTTAGGCTCCTACGATATGTATAAGGCGACAAAAGACAGGTTCTATCTGCAGTTCTGCATCGATTATTTTGATAAAAACATTTCTGAAGACGGTTCGCTGATCGGTTATAGCCAAGAAGAGTGTAATATCGATGATCTTCAGGCTGGAACAGCTCTGTTCTACATAAATAAAATCCAGCACGAAGATAAGTACGATAAGGCCCTGGCTCTGCTATTCAGCCAGCTGAAAATTCAGCCTAGGACAGAATCAGGATCTTTCTGGCACAAGAACCGCTATCCGCATCAGATATGGCTGGACGGGCTTTATATGGGCGAGCCTTTCTATGCGCTGAATGCCATCGAAGATTCTTCTGTGAAAATGAGAAGAGACATCATAGGTCAGTTTGAAAATGTCGATAAGTATAACTACGATCCGGAAAACAAAGTCTATATGCACTGCTACGATGAGACAAAATCTATGCAGTGGGCCGATAAGTCAACGGGCAGATCTCCTAATGTCTGGCTTAGATCAGTCGGCTGGCTCGCTATGGCTAGCGCCGATGTCTACGATATTTTCCTGGGCTCTTCTTTAGCGGTTAAAGAGAGGATTTACCTTAAAAAGTTTTTGTCTAAGGTTTTGGCTTCTATGGAGCCTTATCAGGATAAAAAGTCCGGCTGCTATTATGATCTTCCGCTCCTACCGGATATAAAAGGCAACTATCTAGAGACTTCCGGCTCGGCCATGATGGCCTATGGATATCTAAAGGGTGCGAGAATCGGAATGCTCAATTTAAGCGAAGGTGAAAAGGGCGCTGTAATCCTTGAGGGGATCATCTCTAATTTTACTGATAGTGATGGCCTTAATAATATCTGCCAGGTTTCTGGGCTTGATGGCGAGAGAAGAAACGGGAGCGTGGAGTACTACCTCTCTGAGAAAATTGTCTCTAATGATGCTAAGGGAGTAGGACCTTTCATGATGGCATATTCGGAGTATCTTAGGCTCGCTAAATAGGCTGTCAGCATAAATATTTAGCTTACTAAGTATCGGCTGATAGAGTTTGAGATATACTGAGACTGTACCTTATAGGAGGAACATATAATGTCAGGACTTAAAGTGTTAACAAAGGATATCTGTGAAAAGAAAACTGCCCCTATCAGAATAATGCAGTTCGGTGAAGGTAACTTCCTCCGCGCTTTTATGGATTGGATGATTCAGAAACTTAATAATACTGGTAAATATGAAGGACACGTGGTAGTCGTCCAGCCTCTTCCGGTCGGAAGGATTCAGGCTTTAGCTGAGCAGGATGGGCTTTACACTGTTATCCTTCAGGGCTTGAACGAAAAGAAAGAAGCTGTTAAGACCCACGAGATAATTTCAGTCTTGGATGATTTCGTCAATCCTTATTCTGCTTACGATAAATACCTTAAATACGGAGAATCAAAAGACTTACAGGTAATTATCTCTAACACCACTGAGGCTGGCATTGCCTTTGATGAGAAAGACATCTCGGTCGATATGGATCACACCTGCCCTGAATCGTATCCTGGCAAGCTTTTGGCTTTACTGAAGAGAAGATATCAGGCATTAGGGACTGATGGTGAGATTGCCATTATGCCCTGTGAGCTTATCGATGATAACGGAGATATCCTCCATTCAGTCTTGGTTAAGTTAGCTGAGGCCAGAAAAGAAGATGAGGGATTCATTGAGTTCTTGAACAAGAGCTGCCACTACACCTCTTCTTTGGTCGATAGAATCGTCCCGGGCTTTCCCAGGGATGAATTCTCGGCTTTATGCGAAGAGTACGGATATATCGATAATAACATGGTAAAGGGCGAATACTTCAACCTTCTGGTCTATAGGAACGAACCTTTCTGCGAGAAGGTTTTCCCGCTTGATAAAATCGGTGACCCAGTTCACTGTATTTATGTTCCTGATGTTCACCCTTATAAACAGAGGAAAGTCAGAATCCTGAACGGTTCTCACTCTTCTTTGGTTCCCGTCGCTTATTTAGCCGGCTTTGATGAAGTCAGAGAGTCGCTTCTTGATGAGGAAATTAAGAAATTCCTCCTTGACGAGATCTATAATGAAATAGTTCCGACTGTCCATGTCAAGGATGTCGGGCAGTTTGCCCACGATGTTTTCGATAGATTCCTTAACCCTTATGTCCACCATAAACTTATGTCTATCGCTTTGAACTCCATTACAAAGTTTAAGGAGAGAGATCTTCCTGCTATCATCGATAATTACAGGACTAAGGGAGTTTATCCAAGCCACCTTACTTATGCTTTCGCTAACCTTATTATGTTTTATGATGGTAAGCGGATAAATAAAGAGGGCAGGAGAGAAGATATCGTCCTGCAGGACAGCAAAGACTTCATTGAGTTTATGAGAAATGCCTGGGATGCCTATTATGTTTCTAAGGATATCGATAAACTAGTCTACTCTGTTTTATCTAATACTGAATTCTGGGGAGAAGACTTAACTAAAGCTGAAAATGGCTTAGATAAAGTCATCGTTTCGCACCTGAAGTTCCTTCTTTCTCACAAATCTGCTTACGAGGCCTTAAAGGAGTTCAATTCACATGAGTGATAAAGACGTCTTGCTTATCAATAAGAACGACGATGTGCTGATTGCTTTGGCCGACCTCCCTAAAGGGGATGTCGCTGAAGGCATAACTTTGCAGGAGGACATCAGGCAGGCTCATAAAATCGCTAGATACGATATGAAGGCCGGACACGTTCTTATAAAGTATGGATGCCCGATCGGCTTTTTGACTAAGGATGTCTATAAAGGAGAGTGGATTCATTCTCATAACCTTAGGACCGGCTTGGCTCAGGGAGCTGCTTACTCTTATAAGAAGAATGTCCCCGATAACGAAAAAGCTTCTGATAGAAAGTTCATGGGTTTTTTAAGAAAAGACGGCAGGGCCGGTATCAGAAATGATATTTATATTGTGCCTACTGTCGGGTGTGTCAATTCCATCACTGAATCTATCAGGCTTAAGTTTATTATCAGGCATCCTGAGATGGAAAATTCCGTCAAGGTGCTTACTCATCCTTATGGCTGTTCTCAGTTAGGCGATGATCTGCTCGTCACTAAAAAGATTTTGGCCGGACTTTGCGTCAATCCCAATGCCGGAGGCGTTTTAGTTGTCGGCCTGGGCTGTGAGAATAACCGCTTATCGGAATTCCTGAAATTCGTCAATCCGGCTGATCCTTCTAGATTATTATCTTTTAACTGCCAGGAACATCCTGACGAAGTAAAATACGGCCTTGAGCAGATGGAAAAACTCTTCTCTGCGATCAAGACTGATTCACGAGAGCTTCTCGGCTTAGATAAGCTGACTCTTGCTGTAAAGTGCGGCGGATCAGATGGCTTTTCTGGGCTTACAGCCAACCCTTTATTGGGCTTAGTAAGCGAGATAGTCGGAGCCAGCGGCGGCAGAGTCGGGCTTTCTGAAGTCCCGGAGATGTTCGGGGCTGAGCAGCTGCTCATGAATAGAGCAAAAGATGAGAAGACTTATAAGAAAATCGTCAGCCTCATCAATGGGTTTAAAGAATACTACGCGAGAAATAACCAGGTGTGCTATGAGAATCCTTCGCCCGGGAACAAAGATGGCGGGATTACGACCCTGGAAGAGAAGTCTTTGGGATGCGTTCAGAAAGCCGGTCACATGGAAGTCGAGGATATTCTCGACTATGGCGAGAGGTTTAAGGTCAACGGCCTATCTCTGGTAAATGGTCCTGGCAATGATATTGTGGCTTCGACTGATCTAGCCGCCGCAGGCGCAACACTGCTTATCTTCACGACCGGAAGAGGGACGCCTTTTGGGTCAGTAATTCCTACTATTAAAGTAGCGACTAACCACAGGCTTGCCGAGAATAAGGCTGACTGGATTGATTTTGATGCCCAAGATGTCTTTGAGCTAGGCTTTGAGGCAGTTCGCGATAAGCTTTTGGATTTAGTGATTCAGACCTGCTCAGGCCAGAAAACCAAGGCAGAAGAAAATGGCAATACCCAGATTGCCATATTCAAACAGGGTGTGATTTTATAGTCTGTCTATCTATCATCGGAGGATATTTACATGAAAGAGTTTATGGGAGAAGATTTTCTACTTACAAATGATGTCGCCAAAGAGCTTTACGAAGAACATGCCAAGAAGATGCCTATATTTGATTTTCACTGCCATCTAGCGCCTAAAGAGATTTATGAGGATAAGCAGTTCTCGTCTATCACTGAGGCCTGGCTGGGCGAAGGCCATTATGGCGATCATTATAAGTGGAGGCTTCTAAGAGAATTCGGAGTGCCTGAAGAATATATTACCGGCAATAAATCTCCGAGAGAAAAATTCGACAGGTTTGCTTCTGCTATGCCTTTCATGGCTGGAAACCCTGTTTATCAGTGGACTCATCTTGAACTTAAAAGGTTTTTCGGTATCTCGAGGCTTCTGTGCCCCGAGAACGCTGATTATATCTGGAACGAGACTAATAGGCAGCTGAAGGATATGACGGCCAGGAAAATGATTGAAAAGAGCAACGTCGATACTATTTTTACTACCGATGATCCCATCGATGATCTTCATTACCATGAACTTATGGCTCAGGATAAGACGCTAAAAGTCCATGTGGCTCCGGCTTTCCGCCCTGATAAGGCCATTAATGTCGAAAGAGATACTTTCATTCCGTGGATCAGAGGCCTTGAAGAAGTCACCGGTCACAGTATTGATAATCTATCTGGAATGTTATCTGCCCTTGATGATAGACTGGCATTTTTTGTGCAGCACGGCTGTCTGGCTTCTGACCACGCCCTGGATGTCGTCCACTATAAAAAGGGAGCTTCGTATGAGGAAGCCGATAAAGTCTTTAAAAAAGGATTAGAAGGGCTGCCTATATCATTTGAAGAAGAAGATATCTACAAAGGCTACGTTCTGGTTCACTTAGGCAGGCAGTACCATAAATACGGCATGGTTCAGCAGTATCATATCGGGGCCTTAAGAAATAATTCTAAAAGAATGTATGCTGAACTTGGCGCTGATACCGGTTTTGATGCGATTCAGGATCAGTGTTTTGCTGAGAAGCTCTCGGGTCTGATGGATGAGCTTGATTATACCGATGAGCTGCCTAAGACGGTCTTATACGATTTAAACGATAGAGATAATTCGGTCCTCGTTTCTTTGATGAACTGCTATCAGAAGGGCGGAATCAAAGGCAAGATCCAGTTCGGGACTGCCTGGTGGTTCCAAGATCATTTCGACGGGATGAACAGACAGCTTTCGTATCTGGCCTCTGACGGTCTGCTCTCGTGTTTTATCGGAATGCTTACCGACTCAAGATCATTTTTATCGTATCCGAGGCACGAATACTTCAGGAGATTGATCTGTGAATATCTGGGGAAACTTGTCGAAGAAGGAAAGTATCCTGACGATAGGAAGACTCTTGGGCAGATTGTTGAAGATATTTCGTTTAATAACGCGAAAAAGTACTTTGCCCATTCTTAATATAAATAATAGGCCGCTGGATAATACTGGCGGCTTTTTTATAAGTTGTTCTCCTAGCACATATAAGATATGATTTATTGATATCGTTCTGAAAATGCAAGTAAAATAAGGTGAGCAAAGGTTTTGTTTTCTTTGTGAATGAAAAGGTAAAAATATGAAAAAGACAATTTTATCAGTCTCGCTGATCCTGGCTTCGCTTGTCTCGTTAGGATCACTCAGCTCCTGCTCAAAAGAAGTTGAATCTAAAACGTACGGAGTGATAACTTCAAGCGGCTCATCATGCGTAACTTCCTGCGACATGAAAGTCAGCGCCGGAAAGATAACATCTGTGGTTTTTGATGAGACTTTTACGCCTAATTATTGGGCAAAAGATCTGACCGCCCCTAGCGGATATACTATCCCGACTATTTCAGTTGACATCACTTCTTATAACGGCTCTACCTCTACTGTTCAGATTGCGAAGTATATTTCTATAGGAGGGTACCAGTACGACGGCACTCTTGCTACGGATACCGCGAATATCGGCTATGGCGAATATGTCACGTATATTGCTGACGACACAACTAATGCTCCTTCCACAGGCTATGACCTTTATAGCTATATAAAGATCGAGGATGCTAACGGAAACAAGGGCTCGAGAGCGGGATGGTATTATAACTGCTTGGCCGAAGGATACGGTAAAACTGAATCACAGCAGAATAACCGCGGTGAAACCATAGAAGTTCAGACTGGCTTCAGCGTCCTTGGCTACGCTGGTGATTCTACGGCTTTGATTAATGTCCCCGGGGTCACTGTGAACATGCCGGGTTCCTTATTCAAGAATTCCGATGATTCTACTTATTGGACTGCTGGGACGCTTGGCTGGAAGGGAAATATGGGAAAGATCGAAGATTCGTTAGTCGGGATGTCTTTATCTAGCGATACCTTGAATAAGATCACCTCAGCTGATGGAGTCTTTGCTATCGACGGGATTGCCTCTGGAGCTACTATCACATCTTTCTCCCAATATATCCAGATTGCTGTCTGGTCTTTCGCCCAGGCTGAATATGAATCTTACGGGCTATAAACAGATATATAATTATTAGAAAAAAGGAACCGCGCCGGTTCCTTTTTATATGCTGTTAAGTTCACTTATCGCATCTAGGTATTCTTTACTGATTTCCGGCTGCTTTGAATTCAGCATCCAGCTGACCCGCCCCCGGCTAAGAGGATACTCTAAATATCTTGCCGTTAGATACCTAAAGGATGAAATCGACCAGTCGGTGAAGCCTTCTTTTTTTATGTGCTGACCATAACTGCAGCCGATAAAGGCGCACTTGCCATAATCTCTCCAGGGCCTGGATAAATAAACTCTTTGGCAGAAAATAGATTCTGAGATGAACGAGCAACCATAGAATAGAAAGCCAAAAGAATCTTTTAGGGAATGGGCAGGAGCTGTGATATAGCTTACTCCCATCCTTCCGTCTTCGACCGACTCGATATGACAGGCCGAGAAAACTGCCTGTCCGGCTCCGAATATGAAATCTACTGATCCGCTGATCTTTGAATCAATAAAATAATTCCTCAGGTTTCCTTCGATAAATCTCTCATCTTCTGGTATGAAGCCGATATAGCGAGTTGCCAGATCATCGGGAAGCGGGCCGAGGAAAAGGGTATCCTGGGTTGAACTTACCGAACAGTTTTCAAATGTATTGTTGTTGCCTAAGACACTTAAGGCGACCGATGTCCCTTTGTCTGATGGATCGGATGCGGTGTTTTCAACTGTGAAGTTCACAAAAACATTGTCTGAGCCCGTGACAGTCAAAGTAGCCGTGCGCCAAGTAGTATTGCAGATATTATTTTCATCAGGCTGTCTGCCATATTTATTTCCTGTAATGATGGAATTAGTGGAAATCAGGCAGAAACCGGAAAAAGGGAATTTGAAAGACCCTTTGTCAGATGAGCCATCGATCTTGATAACATAAAGGCCGCTTTTATCTTTTTCCCTGATTCTTTCGCAGGCAGCTAGGGCTGAAGGAAAGCTTCTGACTGTTATTTCTTCTTTATCTTTGAAATCTTTGTATGTTAGCATAATGCCTTTTATTCCTTTTTAAACTAAACTAATTATAGAACACAAGGCGATGGAGTTTCAGCCTTGGTTTAATAAGGAGCAATTATGGATTTTAAATTTGGGGTCAGAGCACACGATATGGTGTCAAAGACTGATATAGATACTTTACTTGATAATGTGGTCTTTCATGGTTTTGAATACATCCAGCTTGTTTTTCCGAAAGCTTTGGATAATGCCTCTTATTCAGAAGAAAATGTTTCGAGAGTTAAAAAATCTCTTGAGAAGCACAATGTTAGGATCTCAATGCTCGGAGCTTACTTTAATCCTGTTGATCCCGACCGCTGTCAGGTTGAGAAAGGAATAAGGAACTTTGAGGAGAATTTAAGAATAATGAATTCTCTTCAAGCCCCTTATGTCGGATCAGAGACCGGATCATATAATGGCAGCCCATGGACTTATAATCCTAAAAATCAGACTGAAGAGGGATATCAAGAATCAAAATCAGTCTTTGCCGGCCTTTTAAAAAAGGCAGAAGAATATGATGGACATATTCTTATTGAGCCGGCCTATGGCCACGTCATGTACTGCGTAAAGCGATTGAAACGCCTTGTTGACGAACTTGATTCATCCAGAGTTGATGTTACCGTCGATCTATATAATCTTTTATACGAAGGAAACTTTGAGAAGAGAGAGGAAATATTTACTGAGGCTCTGACAACATTCAGATCTAGAATTAAAGTAATTCATCTGAAAGATGCCTCCATTGACGAGAGCGGCAGAATGGTTCAGCTTGCCCCCGGAGAAGGAAGCTTCAATTATCCCAGAATGCTTCGCGAAATAAAGTGCTTTTGTCCAGAAGCTGTCCTGACTTTTGAAGGCGTAAAATCAGATAAAATTGATAAGTCGTATAAATATCTTTCTCGTTTAGCTGAATTGATAGCTGACTAAGTGTTTGTTCTGCGACAACAAAAAAGAAAATCGTTTTCACAAAAAGAAAATTGAGAAGAAAATTAGTTGTATACAAGGACATCTAATTATATGAAAACCCTTTAGTTAAGGTGTAAATTATTAATGAAAGCACTTTCAATACTCTTTCAACTAAAAGAAAATCAGTGTCTTGTATACAAAAAGCCTTGATTTATGAAAACGCTTAACATATATTATTTTCGTAAGAGAACTTTGCTGACTAAGCAATTGTTTCCTGTGTGAGGATGGCTAGAGTGTCTAAAAGGCAATTTGAAGTTCTTGACCTATTCTTTTTTTCCCTTATCGGAGCTTTAGTTGAATGCATCAATCTTTGGGCTTTCAGCAGATTCAATGGCATGTTCTATGTTTCCTTTGCCGTTGTGTTGGGTCTGATAGCTATGGTGAGATGGAATGGGTTCGGGGTTGTAGTTACCATTGTTGCCGGAACTTCTTCTGTTATTTATGATCTTATAGTTAATGGAAATTCAAGTATCAGCTGGATTCTGGCAAATACTGTCGGCTATCTTCCTATTCTGATTAATCTTTTGTGGTTTAAAGGAATGAATAAGAAACCGCAGGGGAAAGACTATGGCTACATAATCGGTTATGTGATCACAGGATTCCTTCTTACTGAAGTCGGCCGTTCACTGTGCTATATCGGCGGTTCTACCGATATACAGACTGTGCTGCTAAGATACTTCGCCTATGACTTGATAAATATTTTCATAGGAATACTGATTTACATTCTTGCCTGCCGACAGAAAGATCTGGTGACAGATATGAATGCCTATCTGATAAGGATTCACAAAGGAACGGAGGAATCCCGGGTCAGAAGCGAGCAGGAAAACTATCAGTCACTTGAAGAAATGGCTGAAGCTGATGAGGTGTCCGATATATCTCTTCTTGACGGAGGGACGTTAAGTACCGACGATCTTCGCGCTATGAATGAGACCAAAAAGAAGATGGAAGGCAAGAAGTCTAAATACGATATTGAGAACGAAGCTATTAAGAAGTATCAAGATTCAAAAAAGAAAAGAAAATTTGGAAAATCGGAGGATAGCAGAAAATGATTCGAGCAAATGAAAGAGACATCGAAAACATTGAAAGACGCTATTGGCAGAAAAAAGGAAGTCAGGTAGCAAAGGATTGGCGTCTATATGTCATGCTGATTCCTATGTTCCTATTTTTGATATTATGGAAATATATGCCTATCACATCTTTAGTTATGTCATTTAAGAATTATTCGACTGCTGAAGGTGTATATAATTCTGCTAACGTCGGTCTCTATTGGTTCCAAAAATTAATGTTCGGCTCATATTCAAACGGATTCTGGAAGGCTTTTAGAAATACTTTCGTCATTTCCTTCTACGGTCTTTGCTTTGGATTCCCTGTTCCTATTATACTTGCTCTGCTTTTCTCTGAAGTTAAGCTTATGTGGTATAGGTCCGTTCTTCAGGTCTTATCTTATTTACCTCATTTTGTCTCATTAGTTGTTGTTACCTCATTGGTCACTTTACTTTTAAGGCATTCTTCTGATGTTGTCAGCGCTGGACCTCTGGCCGCTATATTCGAAGCCTGTGGAAACTCTACCGATATGATTCACGATCCCTCGGCTTTCAGAGCAGTATTTACTGTCTCAGGCATTTGGTCTGATGCCGGTTATGGCTCGATTGTTTATTTTGCTGCGGTTCTAGCTATTTCTCCTACGTCATATGAGGCGGCGAGAATCGATGGGGCTACTAAGATGCAGCAGATTAAATATGTCACCATCCCTGGAATGACTTCTACTTTAATGATTATGCTTATTCTGAAAATCGGATCTTTATTCACGGTTGGCTATGAAAAGATTATTTTGTTGAATGCCGATAATGTAACGATCAATTATGAAACCGCAGAGATCATATCTACTTATGTCTACCATAATTCGTTGCTGGGCGGAGTCAATAAAGCTGCAGGTGCAGCCGCTGATTTATTCAACTCTCTGCTTTCTATGCTTCTGGTTATCGGGTCAAATAAGATATCCAAGAAAGTTTCTAATACCTCTTTGTATTAAGGAAAAGGGAGGAAATGTAAAAAATGGCAAAAGTTGAGGCTAACGCTAAACAATATACAAAAAGACATCATTCTGCCTTTGAGAGAATGGAAGTCAGTGAAGTTATTTTTAAAGTCATATCCTATGTCTTGCTGACTGTTTTTGCGATTATGTGCCTTTATCCTTTTATCTATTCTATTTCGGCCTCTATTTCTGGATATGATGCCATGGAAGGCGGAAAAGTAATACTGTTTCCTATTGATGTTCAATGGGATGGGATGATCTATGTTTTATCTGACGCGAAGTTCTGGATATCTTATTCGAATACTCTGTTCATAACTTTATACGGTGTTATCTATATGATGTTTATAACTCTTCTCGGAGCTTATGCTCTTGCTAAAACAAGAATGTTCGGCAACAAATTATTCAACTTTCTATTGGTCTTCACTATGTGGTTTGCAGCTGGTATGATTCCTGTCTGGCTCAACTACAATGAGACATGGACAATTATGACAAATATGGGCTTCACTGATTCGAAGTGGCTTATTGTACTTGCCATGGGTTTCTCGGCCTTCAATGTTATTATTATGAGGAATGCCTTCCAGTCGGTTCCGAAGGAAATCGAGGAAGCCGCTACAGTTGATGGTGCTAATGATTTCCAAATCATGTGGAAGGTTTTCACCCCTATGTCTAAGGCCTCTGTAGCTACCATCGCTCTGTTCTATGGTGTTTCTAGATGGAACGGTTACTTCTGGGCAAGACAGATGGCCGATCCTACTTATGATATTCCTCTGCAGGTTTACATCAGAATCAAGCTTGAGGATATTCAGCAGAACGGCGATTCTTATGCAAACTGGGGAAATAGCCATAATTTCACAACCGATTCAATGATTTATGCCATGGTTGTCTGCTCTATTATACCTATACTTATTATTTATCCGTTTATTCAGAAGTATTTTGCGGCCGGCGTTAATGTCGGTG
>Ga0172377_10005382_pt1 | contig 13159 bp, 10 predicted proteins | sample Pumphouse3metaG_FD_119749 | JGI IMG/M metagenome (GOLD analysis project Ga0172377, IMG submission 119749) | Leachate microbial communities from a municipal landfill in Southern Ontario, Canada - Pumphouse #3 metaG | ecosystem: Engineered > Solid waste > Landfill > Unclassified | place: Canada... | reverse complement strand
TACTATTCCAAATACGGCCAGGACGGCGGTACCGTTTACGGTAAGCGCGCCCGCGAATTCATTACCGCAATGAAGAAAGTCGACCCCACGATTAAAGTCGCCGTGGTGGGCGTTCTTGAAGGCGAATGGAACGACAAGGTGCTCAAGGAAACCGCAGATATTGCGGACGGCCTCATCGTTCACCATTATCCGCAGCACTACGGTGAAGAGAACGACTTCGCGCTGCTCTCCGCGCCGCAGACCCTCGGCCCTATCTTTGAACGCCTCCATAAGGTCGCGGACAAGTGGAGCAAGGGCAAGCAGCACAAGCTTGAACTCTGGCTCACCGAATGGAACTCCGTCGACTTCAACCCGGGTCCGCAGACGCTCTCCGTCGAAAACGGCCTGTTCATCGCCGACTACCTCGGCATGCTCGCCCAGGAAAACACGGATAACGCCCAGTACTGGGATATCCACAACGACATCACTCCGGAAGGCGGTGACTACGGTTACCTGACCCGCGGCGGCGAAGAATGCGCGAACTGCCCGCGTCCGAGCTACTGGGCTTTCCAGATGGCTTCCGACGCTCTCCGCGGCAAGCTCGTGAAGACGACGATCACCGGAGACAAGGAATCCCTCCTTACCACGTACCTCACGGAAAATGGCAAGAAGAAGGCGCTCCTCGTCGTGAACAAGAGCCCGTACAGCGACTTCAACCTCAAGCTCGATATTCCGGGCTTCAACGGCAAGGCGAAAGTGCAGGTTCTTGACAAGACGACAGAAAAGCTCAAGGCTGGCTGGGCGAACGATCCGAGCAAGAAGGAAAAGTCCGTCGACCTCTCCAAGGGCATCACCGTCGGCAAGCGCACCCTTACGCTCATCACCGTCGAATAAGCTCCACAGTTAGAAATCACAAAGTCCCGGGTCGCAAGACCCGGGACTTTTTTGCACACAACAGAATAGGCCGATATTACGAGGCAACTTACATATATGATTACAACATTAGAGACGATCTAGGAAATTTTATTCCCTTTGGATTCTAGAACGAATGTCGGCTCTGGAAATTATATTTAGGGCAAAATTCCGTCCCTGGATGAAATTGATTTTTCCAACTTGACGCGCAAAAGCCTTCAACCCTCTATAGGCAGAATGGTTTCCCGGCACGAGGCTTCGCTTCGGAAGCCGCAGCGTAAAAAGGCTCAATAAAAATTCTGTTAAAAAAATAAGATTAGACATTCTCCAGAACGGCAATGCGGTCCCCGATGGGCGGGTGCGTCGCGAAAAGACGGTTGAAGAACCCGGAACCGTCGCCGTGTTCGATGAAGAGCTGCTGCACGGATGCTTCGTGAACGGAACTGACTTCCGAATTGCCGGAGATCTTGCGGAGTGCCCGGGCAAGCGCCCACGGCTTTTTGGTGAGCGAAGCGCCGCCTGCGTCCGCCATGTATTCGCGATTGCGGCTGATGGCGAACCGCATCAGGATGGAGGCGCAGTACCCGATGAAAGCGAGGAGCGCGATAAAGAGGAGTCCGAGGGCTATGCCGAGCGCGACGGCATTTCCCTTGCCACGGGAACGTCCTGAACTGCGGGCGCAGAACCAGGCGAGTCGGGCGCAAAGTTCCGCGAGGATTGCGAAAATACCGACGAACACGATGGAAATGATGAGCACGCGCACGTCGTGATTCCGGATGTGCGTAAGTTCGTGAGCGATGACGCCTTCAAGTTCCTCGTCATCAAGCGCATTGATGATTCCCCGGGTGAGCGTCACCGTGTAGGAACTCTCCCCGATCCCGCTCGCGAAGGCATTGAGACCGGGATCTTCCACGATCTGCACCCTGGGCATGGATATGCCGCCCGCGATGCAGAGATTCTCCACGAGGTTATAGACGCGCTTGTTGTCCTTGCGCTCAAGGGGTTTCGCACCCGTCGCCGCGTTGATGATCGCCGTATTCGCGAAGAACGCGATGAAGAACCAGAGGGCGACGCCCCCGGTGACCCACGGAGCCGCCTGCGTAAAGCAGTCCATCGCAAGCACAAGCGGAGATTCCTGCGGAACGGCGGAGCCGTCTTCGCCCATCGCCGAAGGCACCGCGCCCACGCCCCACACATAGCAGGCGATGAACGTGAGAGCGAGCACGAGCAAGGGGAAACAGCAAAGGAGAAAAACGGAGCGGCGGTTATTCCGCTCCTGTTGCATCTCTAACCCGACGTATTTCAAGGAGCCCTCTGCGGATGCGCTGATGAATCAGAACTGGACTTTCGGAGCTTCGTTCAGATCAGCACGGGATTCGCCCAGGTCGAACATCGTCTCTCGGCGGAATCCGAACGTCGCGGCGAAAAGGTTCGCGGGGAACGTCTGAATCTGATTGTTGTATTCCTTGGTCGCGGAATTGAAGAAGCGGCGGCTCGCTGCGAGTTTGTTCTCAATGTCAGCGATTTCTTCCTGGAGCTGCATGAAGTTCGCGCTCGCCTTGAGGTCCGGGTAGCTTTCCACGGCGACCTTGAGGCCCTGCAGCGCAGAAGTGAGCTTCATCTCCGCGGCGATCTTCGCGTCCAGCGTCGTCGCCTGCATCGCGCCCGCGCGGGCTTCCGTCACGGCGCGGAGAGTTTCGCTTTCATGCTTCATATATCCGCGGACGGTCTCGACGAGCTGCGGAATCAGGTCATGGCGCTGCTTGAGCTGCACATCAATATCCGCGAAGGCGTTTTCGCGGTTGTTGCGGAGACGCACCATCGAATTGTAAATGCTGACGACGCCGAAAATCACGGCGATGATGAGGATCCCGACGACGATTAAAGCTATCATGAAATGCTCCTTGCTTAATAAGGCCTTCTCTCCGTAAAATAAAAAATTCAGCGAATAACGTGCAAAATCAGCGGGAAAGATAGCGGGAAAAGAGGTTTTGCCTTATTTTCCGTTTTCATTTCGCATTTATGCGTATATTTTCATATATTTGTCGCAGACTTTTTTCAGAGGACTTATGAAACAACAAATCGATACCCTTTGCGTACAGGCCGGCTGGACACCCAAAAACGGTGAGCCCCGCGTGCTCCCTATCTACCAGAGCACCACTTTCAAGTATGAAACGAGCCAGGCGATGGCAGATCTCTTCGACCTCAAGGCGAACGGATACTTCTACACCCGTCTGCAGAACCCGACGAACGATTGCGTCGCCGCGAAAATCACCGCGCTCGAAGGCGGAGTCGCGGGCATACTCACCTCCTCCGGCCAGGCCGCCTCTTTCTATTCCGTGTTCAATATCTGCGAAGCGGGCGACCACTTCGTGAGTTCCTCCACCATTTACGGCGGCACGTATAACCTGTTCGCCGTCACGATGAAAAAACTCGGCATCGACGTCACGTTCGTCGAGCCGGACGCTTCCGAAGAAGAAATTTCCAAGGCGTTCCGCCCGAACACCAAAGCGCTCTTCGGCGAAACCGTCGCAAACCCCGCGGGCATCGTGCTCGACATCGAAAAATTCGCGAAGATCGCGCACAAGCACGGCGTTCCGTTCATCATCGACAACACGTTCGCGACCCCGGTGCTCTGCCGTCCCTTCGAATTCGGCGCAGACATCGTGATCCACTCCACCACCAAGTACATGGACGGCCACGCGACACAAGTCGGAGGCGCCATCGTCGACAGCGGTAACTTCGACTGGGAAGCCCATCACGACAAGTTCAAGGGCCTCACGGAACCGGATCCGTCCTACCACGGACTCGCCTACACCAAGGCGTTCGGCAAGGGCGCATACATCACCAAGGCCACGGCCCAGCTGATGCGCGACTTCGGCTCCATTCCGAGCCCGCACAACTCATTTCTTTTGAACCTCGGACTCGAGACGCTCCACCTCCGCATGCCGCGCCACTGCGAAAACGCGCTCGCTGCCGCCAAGTTCCTGCAAAAGCAATCCAAGGTCGCGTGGGTTCACTACGCGGGCCTGGAAGACAGTCCTTATCATAAACTCGCGCAGAAGCAGTTCAAAGGCGGGCTCCCCTGCGGCGTTCTCACGTTCGGCATCAAGGGCGGGCGCGAGAAGTCCATCAAATTCATGGATTCGCTCAAGATGATCGCGATCGTCACTCACGTCGCGGACGCGCGGAGCTGCGTACTCCACCCGGCGAGCCACACGCACCGTCAGCTCACCGACCAACAGCTCATGGACGCAGGCATCCAGCCCGACCTCATCCGCTTCTCCGTCGGCATCGAGGACATCCGTGACATCGTCGCAGATCTCGAACAGGCGCTTGCGCAGGTGTAAGCATATTTACAGATAAATTGCATTCTTTTTTGCAAGAGAACCGTCCGGGCAGAACCGGGCGGTTTTTATTATCCGGCCCTTTATTCATAAGGTATTCGGCCAAATACATCTCATCGTTTTCCTCTGTATACAAACCGCTATTGAAACCTATTCCGAAGAATAAAAAAAAGGATATATTAATGATAAATTCTTTAACCTTCGAGGTTTGTTATGGGAAAGAACGTCAAACAGGTCATAGGTCTCTGCTCCACAGCCCTGCTGCTGACAACGCTTTGCGCCTGCGGAGACGACTCCAGCTCTAAAGCCGCATTGGATTCCTCCTCATCCGCGGCGGAACTTTCTTCCAGCGGCATGGGCGGGAGTTCCAGTAGCACGGATACTACAGCCGTTTCTTCTTCATCCGCAACCTCGGCCCTAAAAGGACTCCTCGTCGATGATTTCAACGACGGCAACGGCACGGACCTCCTCGGCGACGGCTGGTACACCTATACGGACGAATCCAACGGCGGCGCGTCCACATTCACCACGGCGGTCGATGCCGAGGGCAAGATCGCCGCGACTGCGCAGAGCTACGATTCCAGCAAAGCTTTCGCCGTTTCATATAAATTAAATAAGGGGACTTATCAATACGATCCTTACATCGGCTGGGGCGTGAGCGTTTCGACGATACCTAACCTCGGCCGGTTCGGCGGCATTTCTTACTACTACAAAGGCGGCAAGCATTACATCCGCCTCGAGACTTCCGATGTGACGGATTATGACGTTTATCAGATGCTCGTCCCCGCCTCCAACGTCTGGAAAAAGGTCACGATCCGCTTCGCGGACCTCACTCAGGGCGGCTGGGGAAAGGCCGTTGACTGGAACGCGCAGAATCTCACCGCAATCAGCTTCCAGGTGAAAGGAAACGGCATCGCGGATTCCGTCCTCCTCGATGACATCTACCTGATGGACTCTTCCGAAGTCGTCAAGGACTCCGTGGTCAACGACCTCACCATCAAGGCTCCGGTCATCCCCGAAGTCACCATAGGCGACATCGCCATTACGAACCCACTCCAGGCAAAAGCGGAAAAATATCTGAACAAGGGCTTAAATTTCACGAATTGGCTTGAGAATGCCGACGGCAAATTCACTGATTTCAAATACGGAGAAGCGGATGTCAAACTGATGAGCGAAAACGGCATCAAGGGACTCCGCCTGCCGATCGACCTCGACCTCTATGCGAATAACAAGGCGAAATTCCTCGCCGGCACCGAAGCCATCCTTGACATTGACACGACGACGCTCTTCACCGTGCTCGATTCCTTTGCCACCTGGACGGAACGCTACGGAATTTCATTCACCATCGACTACCACGAATACGACGGCAGCTATGATGCGACCACCTCCGTGGACACCACCTACCGCGCCATGATGGCAATTCTCTGGAAGCGCGTCGCCGCGCATTTCGCCGCAAACACCCGCGAGGACATCTTCTTCGAGCTGATGAACGAACCGGGAATGGCTGCGGCGATCACCGCCGCAAACTGGACCGCGACCGCGCAGGGAATGATCGACTCCATCCGCACCGTGGACAAGAAGCACACAATCCTTTTCGGTGACACCCGCTGGTACGACATCAGTGCGCTCGTCAAACGCACGCCCTTCACGGACACGAACATCATCTATGTGATCCATTGCTACGAGCCGTTCCTCTTTACGCATCAGAGCGCATCCTGGACCGACTACGGAATGATCAAGAACATTCCGCTCCCGTACGATACGACGAAATGGTCCACGCAGTCCGCCTACTTCGGCGTGAAGAAAACCACGTCCGCAAGCGTTAAGAACACCATCAACAATTACTACAAAGCCGGCAGCAAGGAATACATTCTGAAGTTGATGCTTCAGGCAAAGACCTGGGCCGTGAAGAACAACGTGCCGATCATCTGCAACGAGTTCGGCGCCTACAACAAGGGCTCCTCCGCGGAATCCCGCCTGAACTACTACAAGGCGTTCCGCGAAGCCGCGGACACGCTCCAAATTCCGTGGCAGCACTGGGGCTATGACGCGGGCGGTTTCCAGCTATTCTCGAACGGCGCGCTCATCGACGGAATCAAGAACGCCCTCGACCTTTAAAAAGGTCCTCCAATCCCTGAATCACAAAAGCGGCAGTCCTTACGGACCTCCGCTTTTCTTTGCTTTCAAAGTTGTAAAACCGCACAACAATAAAACCTTTACAAAAAGGAACTCGCCTGACACGGAAGTTATTTTGGAAGTAAGGCAGGTGTGCGATGGCTATACGTTTGGTTTATTTTCTCCTCTTCCTAGGAACGGTCGCGTTCGCCGCAAGCTACGACCTCCCCTTACTCTTCATCCGGACAAACGGACAGACGATTCCCGACGAGCCTAAAATCACGGCGACAATGCGCGTGCTCGACGAGGGCGAAAATGCTCCGGGCGATTCCGCAAAAGGAACTCTCTACAATATCGGCATAGAAACCCGCGGGCAGACTTCTGCATCCTTCGACAAGAAAGGCTACGGCTTTGAAATCCACGACAGCGCAGGAAACAGCCTAGAAGCGCCCCTCCTCGGACTCCCGGACGGTGACGACTGGGTACTTCACGGCCCCTACATCGACAAGACGCTCATACGGAACGCAATCGCCCATTACCTTTACCAGCAGACGGGTCGCTACAGCCCCCGGTTCCGCTTCGTGGAACTCTACCTGAACGGAAGCTACAACGGCGTATACCTGCTCCTCGAAAAGATCAAGCGGGACAAGAACCGCGTTCCCGTAAGCAAGCTCAAGGAGGACTCGGGGGAGAACGACGCGCTCACAGGCGGTTACATTTTCCGCATCGATAAGTCCGATGACATCAATTCCGAAGGATTCAAATCCAGCGACGGGCTCCAATTCCTTTATCACTACCCGACAAAGGACAACATTTCCGCCGCGGCGAAAACCTACCTGCAAAACACCGTGAACAACTTTGAAAAGCTGATGGACGCAGGCAACTGGAACGATGTGAACACAGGCTATTCCTCCGTGATCGACGTAGACGCCGCCGTAGATTACATTCTCCACGAGGAAATACTCAAGAATTCCGACGCCTACCTTTGCAGCTTTTATATGTTCAAGGACAAGAATTCCAAAGGCGGGAAAATTCAATTCGGGCCACCCTGGGATTTCAACCTCGCCATAGGCGCCGTGAGCTACAACAACAACATGGACACCACCGGCTGGCAAACGGAACAGAATATGACCACGGGCACGTATTTCATCGCGCCGTGGATCAAGAAAATCTTTGAAGATGCGGCATTCCAGGCGAAAATGAAAGCACGCTGGGCGGAGCTGCGAGCTTCCGTATGGCATACAAAGAACATCGACGCATTCATCGATTCGTTATCCGGCGTTCTCCGGAACGGATCCGTGCGGAACTTCGACAGATGGAAAGTCCTCGGAAGCGCAACCTGCGCGAATATGGGCACGGGCTGGTTTACATACAACTTTTGCTACAACGGCTATTCGGAACCGACCTGGGACGCGGAAGTCGAACATCTGCGAGGCTGGTTCAAAAGCCGCATCCACTGGATCGACGGGCAATTCGGCTTCACGGAACCCGCAGAGTCGATGACAAAAACGGAAATGGTGGTGCGCCAGCCGAAAACAATACAAACAGGTGACATCATCTGCATACGCACGGCGACGGGATTCTACATTTCCGCAAGCCGCGCAGGGACCTTGACTCTATACAATCTGAACGGAGAATGCATTTGGCACACATCCGTGCCTCAGGGGGAACAACAAGTCACCCTTCCGCAGGCTTTGCGGAAGGGTGACTGGGTTGTCAAAATGAACGGCCGGATTTTTACCGGTTCTCTAAGAAATGAGAGAGCACCATGATGTCCGACGGGCGAATGCCGGGAATGCGACTCGCCTGCCCCACCGTGAGCGGTTTCGCCTTTTCAAGGCGCTGCCGCGATTCGATGCTCAGCATTTTAATCTGTGAGTAATCCATGTCCGCGGCAAGGCGGACCTTTTCAATTTTGGATTCGTGCTCAATTTCGCGGGACTGACGCGCGAAGAACCCCGCGTAGGTTTCTTCAGCGAGCAAGCACCACTTATCGCGGCGGAGGATGGTCTCGTCCGGCACTGCGACGCTGAAAAATTTTTCGGGATCGACTCCGGGACGGCGAAGAATCTGAGCCCAGCGGGTACGTTCCGTGACGGGAGCCTGTCCGCTTCCTGCGAGGACTTCATTGATCTGCGCGGGATCGCCTGCGGTTTCCGCGAGGCGCTGCCGGATGCGCTTCATCTGCGCTTCGCGGCGCTGCCAGTTCTGCCAGTCCGCGTCATCGATCATTCCGATGGCATGGGCGCGGGCCTTGAGGCGCGAATCCGCGTTATCGCTCCGCAGGAAAAGTCTGTATTCCGCACGGCTCGTAAACATGCGGTAGGGTTCATCCAGAAGAAAATTCACGAGATCGTCCGCCATCACGCCGATGTAGCTTTCGGAACGTCCGAGGATGAAAGGTTCCTCGCCCTTGACCTTGAGCGCAGCGTTGATGCCCGCGATGATTCCCTGACCGCCGGCTTCTTCGTAGCCGCTCGTGCCGCACACCTGGCCCGCGAAATAAAGGCCGGAATAATTCTTGCTTTCAAAAGTCGGGTGGAGCTGCGTCGCATCCACGGAATCATATTCCACGGCATAGCCTATCTGCAGCACGCGCGCACGGGAAAGTCCCTTAATCGTGTGCATCGCCGCAATCTGGATTTCCGCGGGGAGACTCGAGCTGAACCCGTTCAGATAAACGCGTCCGATGTCCTTCTGTTCGGGTTCCAGGAAAATCTGATGACCGTCCTTGTCGCCGAAGCGGTTGATTTTGTCTTCAATGCTCGGACAATAGCGAGGGCCCTTGCCCTTGATGCGCCCGGAGAACATCGGACTGTCCTTGAAGCCGGAGCGCAGGATGTCGTGCGTTCTGAGATTCGTGCGCGTGATCCAGCAGACGTTCCCGTTGTCAATCGGGTGCGCGTGCCTATCGCTGAAAGGCCACGGATTGGCGTCACCGTGCTGGGTTTCGCATTCGTCGAAATCCACGGAATCCGGGTCGATACGCGAAGGCGTTCCGGTTTTGAGACGGCGAAGTCTGAGCCCAGCCGTTGCGAGGCATTTGGAAAGTTTGTCTGCGCTCGCCTCCCCGACTCTTCCGCCGATGCTTGACGTGAGCCCGGTGAACATCTTGGAGGAAAGGAAAGTCCCCGTAGTCAGCACGAGCGAACGCGTGATGTAACGGTCGCCGTTCAAAAGCGTGAGTTCCAGGCGTTCGTCCGGCATACGCGTGAACGCGGCGAGTTCCCCCTGAATGAGAGACAGCCCGGTCAGGGATTCCATCGCCTCGCGGGCGATTTCACTGTAATTGCGCAGATCACACTGCGCGCGCGGCCCCCATACGGCGGGGCCCTTGCTCATATTGAGCATACGGAACTGAATGCCCGCGCGGTCCGTGAGAAGCCCCATCAGACCGCCGAGCGCATCGATGTCGCGCACGATCTGTCCCTTGCTCACCCCGCCCACGGCAGGGTTACAGGACATGCGTCCGATGGCGGCGAGATCCATCGTGATCATCGCCGTTTTCACGCCAAGTTTCCAGGCGGCGTGAGTAGCCTCGATACCGGCATGCCCGCCACCGATCACGACTACGTCAAATTCCGAAAGTATGGAACTCATGCGCGCAAATTTAAAAAAGTGCGCGGGCGCAAAAAAAGACCCGGAGCAAAGCCGGGCCTTATGTTCAGAGCTTTTGGCGAAATCAGTACAAAAGGGTTATACCCATCTGCACGCTCGCCGCAGTAAAGGACCAGTACTGATCATCGACATACAGGTTGTCGTACATATCGGAAATACCAGCGCCGAAGCGGAAATCGAACTGCAGATGTTGCGTAGCCGCGACGCCCAGGCCCATCACAAGGCCCCAGTCCATATTCGCACGGGCATCATCGTCAACCAGATCCTCATTCGCGATTCTGCGGCCATCCTTATAAATCTTCAGATGATCATAAAAGCCGAAATCCACCTGAGGTCCAAAAAGGAAGAACACACGGGAACGTAGCGGACGGCATGTGAACAGGAGCGGAACGGAAACGTCATACTGCTGGATCTTATCCTTGCGCGCAACTTCCGTAGTGCCGGAATACAAGCGGTAGGAATGGTCGACCAAGCGAGCCGTGACATCCGCCTCGGCCTGCAGACTGAATACATGCCGACTCAATGGGAACACGCCAACAAGACCCGCCGTCCAAGTGAGACCATCGAGATTATCAACGTCATCATCATCCGAAATGAAATCAACGCTGCCGAGGCCTAGATGCACACCGAAACGCATCCTTTGCGCAGGGCCGTAGCGGAGCGAATCCACTTGCATTTGCGGGAGAGGCGCAAGGAGCGTGTACGAATGAACTTCATACATTTCAACAGCGGAGGAAGAACTTCTCTCTTCCGCAAAAACAGAAGGTTCCGCGGCACGGGCGCTCGACGAAGACGCTATCGCCACCGAAGGGGAGGAAGATATGGCAACCGGTTCCTGTGCCGGGACCGATTCCAGTGCCGCCGATGAAGACGCTGGAACAGCAGCCGAGGAAGATTCCATGAACGCGGTCTGCGCAAAAGCGGCGGAAGCCATCGCCAATGGCAACCATAAAAGAGAACGCATAATATTCATTGACACGAACTCCTGCAAAGATGATACAGAACTGCACTTAAATCTATCTTTTTTTTAATTAACTGCACCCCCGAAAATCTCTTTGTGGAAATGAACGGCAAGCAAGATGAGGGCAGAAAAATCAAGTTCGCTTAATTTTATTGCAGAATCGCGCCTGTGAGCGATGGGATCGTCCAATTGTAAAATAAAAAAACATGCACATAGGTGCCCAATATTGACAATATGAGATATCTTCGGCATCCGCGACCGCACCTAGAGGTGTCCTGAAAAAATTTTCAGGAAAACAAATTCTCAGCCTATAACCGGGGAAGGGATCGCTTAGATATATTTCAGCACATGAAATTCTCGTCACTCCTTTTAATCTGTTCCCTTGCCCTTGCTACCGGGACGTTCGCCACGACCAGAATCGCCTGCGTCGGGAACAGCATCACCTACGGATATGGAATCGTAACCTGGCCGGACACAACGACATACCCGCACCATCTGCAGATGCTTCTCGGAAACGCTGACACCGTCGCGAATTTCGGAGTGAGCTCCATGACATTTCTCAAGGCAGGCGGAGCCTCTTACTGGACATCCTGGCAATTTCCCAACGCAATAGCGTACCTTGCCGATAAGGTCATTATCGAACTCGGCACGAACGATGCAAAATTTTTTACGGCATGGTCCTCGATTTCCGCCGACTCCCTGCTCAAAGACTACGAAGCGCTCATCGATACCTTCGCGACGCTCAGTTCCGCGCCTGAAATCTGGACGACGCTCGCCCCATACGCGAGCAATTCCAGCTGGGGCATTTACGACACGACTATCACGGAGCACATCAACCCGGTCATCGCGCAGGCGGCCATCGACAAGGGCGTGAACGTCATCGACCTGCACTCGGTATTCACCGACAGATCGCATCTCCTCACGGATGACACGGTTCACCCCGACACCGCCGGCGCACGGATCCTCGCGGAAACCGTGTACAAATACATGACCTGGACGGCACCGACATTCTCGCAGAACGGAAACAAACTCACGGCGAGCGCCGGTTACGGCTACCAGTGGTACAAGGACGGCGCGGCGGTCGACGGAGCGACATCGCAATCGCTCACCATCACCGCCGCGGGAACGTACAAAGTATCCGTCAAAGTCGAAAGCAACACGGATTCGCGCAGAGTTTCCGCGGCAGTCGCCGTGACGGATCTGAATTCCGCCTATATTCCTGGCACAGCCGCATCATTCAGCCGCGCGGCAATACAAGGAAACACACTCCGCATCACGCTTTCCAAGGGGGCGGCGGTCAGCGCGGCGCTCTTCGACATGCAGGGCCGCACGCTGCGGGCCTTCCGCCTACAGGGCATCCGAGGAACAAATTCGTTCACTCTCCCGGAACGGAATTCGCAGAGCATTCTCCGCATTGATGTGAACGGTAAAACGCAGACGCTCTCCATCCCCGCGAACCGTTAGGCAGGTAAAAAATGCAGGAGAACGATCCCAAACGCTGGCCCCGGTTCGCTGCAGTGAAACCGCGGAACCCCGTCGCCGAACTTCTGAAAAGTCCGGAGCGCTGGCCCGCGGTCATTCGCTATTTTCTCTACCCGCCCGCGACACAGACGCGCCAGACGGTATTCTTTTTCCGCGCGGGACTCTGGCTCATCGTCCTCTATCTCACCGTCACCGTGTTCTGGAACGGCGCGGACGCGGGCATCGTCAACTTTCTGCACAACCTGAACCTGCCCATCCACGAAACAGGGCACATCGTATTCGGCATCTTCGGGAGCGCCCTAATCAAATCGATGGGCGGAACTTTGTTCCAAATCATCATGCCGCTCGTCTGCTTCGGCGCGCTCTTCATCAAGACGCGCGACCTGTTCGGATCCTCGCTTGCGCTCTGGTGGACGTTCGAAAACTTCATTGACATCGCGCCCTACATCGGGGACGCACGCGCAGGGGAACTTCCCCTCATCGGCGGGAACTACGGCTCCGATGCGCCCTACGGATTTCACGACTGGAACTTTATACTGAACGAGCTGCACGTCTTGGAGTACGATACGCAAATCTCCCACGCGGCGCTCGCCATCGGCTACGCAGGAATGACACTCTGCCTCCTCTGGGGGCTGTGGACGCTCATTTATGTGAAGGTGTTTCAGAAGGACGAGCTCTCAATATGATCATTTACACACAAAAGAGCCCCGGCCGAAGCCGGGGCTCTTTTTAAGTGGAGGTGAGG
>Ga0172377_10005381_pt1 | contig 13160 bp, 8 predicted proteins | sample Pumphouse3metaG_FD_119749 | JGI IMG/M metagenome (GOLD analysis project Ga0172377, IMG submission 119749) | Leachate microbial communities from a municipal landfill in Southern Ontario, Canada - Pumphouse #3 metaG | ecosystem: Engineered > Solid waste > Landfill > Unclassified | place: Canada... | reverse complement strand
TGAGCAAAAACAGCAATATTGTCGCCGTCAAGGAAGCCGCCGGAAGCGCGGAACGCGTCTCCCAGATCCTTGATCTCTGCGATATTACCGTTTTAAGCGGCGACGACGCCCTGACCCTGCCGATGATGGCGGTCGGCGCCAAAGGCATTATCAGCGTCGCTTCCAATATTATCCCGGCGCAGTTAAAGAAAATGGTCGACGCGTTTGCCGCCGGCGATACCGCGACGGCTCTTGAACTGCACTTGAAATACTACTGCCTTTTCCGGGATCAGTTTATTGAAACCAATCCGATTCCGATTAAAACAGCTTTGGCCATGGCGGGGATCATCAAGGAAGAATTCCGTTTGCCTTTGTGTGAGATTTCCGATTCCAACCGCACGAAACTCGCCGCCAGCCTGAAGCGTTGCGGGATCATTTAATCCAGAGGGAAGCGCCTGTGCATAATATATTGCTGGCTACGCCGCGGGGTTTCTGCGCGGGAGTTACCCGCGCCCTAAAATGCGTTGACGAAGTCCTGGAAAAATACCCGCCGCCCGTGTACATATATCATGATATCGTACACAATACTTTTGTTATCGAAAGCCTGAAAAAACGCGGCGTAATATTTGTTGATTCCCTTGGGGACGTACCTGACGGGCAAGTTATTATTTTCAGCGCCCACGGCGTTTCCCCGCTGGTGGAGGAGGATGCATACGACAAAGGACTGAAGATCGTTGACGCCACCTGTCCGCTGGTAAAAAAAATCCATACCAAGGTAAAAAATTATCTCAAAAGGAGAAGGCTGATCATCCTGATCGGACACCGGAACCATCCTGAAATCGTCGGCACCCTGGGACAAAGCAAAGGCAAAGCCCTGGTCGTCGAATCACTCGCGGATGTCGAAAAACTCCCGGAACTTGCCCCCGGACAGTTTGCGGCTTATGTAACGCAAACAACCCTGAGCCATGAAGATATCGCACCGATCGTAAAGGCACTTGAAGAAAAATACCCGGAACTTGAGGGCGACGGCGATATCTGTTACGCCACTACTCACCGCCAGAAAGCGGTCATGGAACTGGCGGAACAGTGCGAACTTATTATAGTTATCGGCTCCAGGAAAAGTTCCAACTCCAACCGCCTGTGCGAAATCGCGAAAAGCTGCGGGGTAAAAGCGATGCTGATCGATTCCCCGGCTGACATAGACCCGAAAGATCTTCCGAAAAAAGGCAATATAGGCCTTACCGCCGGAGCCTCCGCTCCCGAATGCCTGATCCAGGAAACTCTGGAATTCCTGAAAAAAAACACGACCCAATAGCGGTGTTAGATAGCTCCGACAAAAGTCGCAACGGTTAAACTCGAACGCTCACTGTCGGCTAAAAATTCTTTTAGCCGACCTCGCTTTTCGAGATATGAGACTAACGTCTGTTAACGCTCAACTCAAGCTTTCATACCATATTGACGGCTGCGGGTTTGACTTTTATATCTTATAAAAGTAAACTATACCCTGTGTATATGTTTTTATAACGGCTCCCAACCTGAGAAGATTTGATTTATGAAAAAGAATATTAAAAAAATACTCGCGGCGACTGCAACGGTGGCAATTCTCATTCTTTTGCTGCTGAAATTCTCGAACGACCCGAAAACCGGAAAAGTCGAACCGAAAGTATACCGCCCGGTGACTGCCCTTAAACTCAGGGAAGTCAATCCGGAATTGAGCCTGATGCTCACCGGGGTGGTAAAAAGCTGGAAAGAGGAATGTTCAGTTTTGAAGTTCCCGAACGAATTGAATGGGTTATTGAAAAAGGTACGGAAATTGGTAAAAACGTCAATCGCGGTGAAGGAACGGTCATAGCGCGTATCGATCCCGCGCGTTATGAATTGAAGCTGAAATCAATCAAGGCGAAAATAAAGTCCGCGGAAGCCAAGGCTGAAGCCCTGAAAGTTTCCATATACGAGGTTATGGTTCGGCAGCTTGAAGCGGCCAATGCCAATTTGGAAAATACCGCACAAAATTATCAGCGCCATAAAATCCTGCTGAAACGTAACGCCGTTTCCCGCCAGAGTTACGACAATGTGGAAAAAGACTATAAGGTGGCACAGGCCGTAAAAGCGGAAATGATTGCCTCGGTACTAACCAAAAAAGCGGAATACAAGGCTCTGCTGGCGCAGGTCGAGGAATTAAGGCAGAACGAGTTTGACGCTGAACTGGACGTAAAAAATTGTACTCTGCGAACGCGTTATAAAGGTAAAATCGCCGACGTTTACGCCAATGTCGGCGCAAACGTCCAGTCCGGGGCGAAAGTTGTCAAGGCGGTGGTGATGAACCCGATGCTTATCAGCCTTGAAGTATCCCCGAATATCGACCGGATGCTCAGGTTCCGTGACCGGGTCAGGGTTTTCCCGTCCGGAATGGACAAATCCGTACCGGGAATCGTGACCATGAAAAGCACCGTCGCCGATCCGCAAACCCATACTTTTAACCTGGAACTGTTTGTCCAGAACCCGAAAGTGTCGGTTACGGAGAATCTGGGCGATTTGGAAAAACTCCCCAAAATAAACGGTGTAGTAAATAGCGTATCGAATCTGCTTTACAACAAATATCGCAACCGGCTCTGGGTAACCAGCGATGCCGTTTACAAGGATTCCGGAGGAGAATTTGTCTGGAAAGCGACAAAAAAACCCGGTTCCCGGTACGGGGCGGACGTTTACAAACTGAAAAAACAATATGTAAAATTTGATCCTGAAACATTGGATTTCTTTGGCATCTACTATTACCGTTTCTTTGAAAAAGGCGTTCAAAATATAAATCCTGATGATCTCCTGGCCCTGGGAGTTCCTTCAAACGTAAAAGACGGTGAAAAAGTAGTCCAAATCGCCCGGCGCTGGCTGTTCCGGCCGGGAAACCTGGTAAAAGTGCTGCTGACCGATAAAAATACGCCGTCGGGGATATATATTCCGATAGAATCCATATTCAACAAAAACGGGGAAAGTTTCGTTTACCTGCTGAAGAAAGTTCCCCAGCAGCATTTTTGCAGACTGGCCGAGATTAAAGTTAAGCTCCTGAATCAGCTTGGAGCTTTTCAGCGCATTTCGTCTCCGGAATTGAAAAGCGGCGATGAAATAGTTTTTTCCGGAGTCCATTACGTCAATCCCGGCAATAAGATTATCGTCCGCGACGTCAAGGAGATAGACCTGTGAACCTGCCTGAACTGTCAATCAAATACCGTACGGTGGTGTTTTCCATTGTTTTCGCCGGTATCTTGTGGGGCGGATTTACTTTCTACAATGTTCCCCGATGCGAAGACGCGGAGTTTACGATACGCTCCTGCACAGTCGTAACCAACTGGCCGGGAGCGCCTGTTGAAAAGGTCGAGGATTTGGTTACTGATCCCCTTGAAAAAGCAATTGAGGAAATTGACGAAGTAAAGGGAACCAGCTCGGTAACAAGTCCCGGACAGTCAATAATTAAAATCACCCTTAAAGACGAGGTCAAAAATCTTGATCATGTATGGAACAAACTGCGCGGAAAACTGGACTGTACGGAAATCGCTTCCGGAGCAGGCCGCCCTTACCTGAATGTTAATTTCCCGGATACGGCCGCCCTGGTTTTCGCCCTTTATCAAGTACCCCTGCCCGGTGAAAAAAAGATTACCCATCCTTATTCGCTGCGGGATATCGAAAAGATTTGCGAAGATATTTGCGACGAACTGAAACTGCTGAAAGGGGTAGCGAGGGCGGTAATCGCCGGAGCGCCCCAGGAAGTCATTTACCTGGAACCGGATCCGGGCGCCTTAAGTCGACTGAAGCTTACCAGCGAAGATCTAAGACAGCGCTTAATGGCTAAAAACGCAGTTACCTCAGGCGGAGTTATCGATAGTAAAGACAGCCGTTTCCATCTGGTGACAGTGGGGGATTTCAACGCGCTGGAGGAAATCAGCCGTCTTGTAGTAGGCGTCAGCGACAACAACCATCCGGTGCTCCTCAAGGATATTAACATAAAAGTGCGTAAGGGCTATGAAGATCCGGCCAAACTGATTACCCGTTATTCCGACAGCGAAAACCGGAAACGGCGATGTATCGTCGTGTATTATACGCTGAAAACCAGGGAGAACATTGTCGAAGTCGGCAAGAAGGTAAAGGCGTTGATCCCGTTATGGGAAAAAACCATTATTCCCCCGGATATAAAAATAAGCCTGGTCGCCGATCAGTCCCGGACAATAACTGAAAATATCTCAATATTCACGGAAAACCTTTTGCTGTCCGTCCTGCTGCTGGTTTTTGTAACTTTTCTTTTTATCGGCCCGCGCGTCGCTTTGATAATGGGCGCTTCGGTTCCGGTTATCATAATGATTTCCTTTGCCGTCGCCGGGGTATTTGACGTAAAACTTGAAAAAATGTCGATTGTCGCACTGATTATTTCCCTTGGGATGCTGGTGCGCTGCGCGATAGAAATATGCGACAATGTCCAGCGCTTCCAGAACGAAGGCTGTTCTCGTTTTGACGCCGCCGTTAAGGGCGCGAAACAGGTGGCGTGCCCGATATTGGTCGGAATGCTGACCGCGATCTTTGCGTTCCTTCCCATACTTTTCATTCCGGGAAATACAGGGGAATTTATCAGAAGCATACCGATAGTAGTGGGAATAACGCTCCTGGTCAGTTGGATTACCGCATTGACGTTTACGGTTGCGATGACCTGGCTGATCCTCAAACCGGGAACCGATAAAGTTTCCCCGCTGCTCCGTATTGTTCACCTTGTCAGGAAACCGGACGGCAGCGAAAAGAAAGTAAAATATCAATTCTATCGCGAGGTCCTGCAATGGTGCATGAATCATCCCCTCACGCTTATGTTTGCGGTTGCCGCGGCATTTGTTTTTTCGATTATGCTGGTATGCAACGGGCAGATAAAAACCGACTATCTCCCTGCCGCCGCCGGTGATCAGTTTGTCATGAATATCCGGCTCCCGGTAGGAGCTTCTTTGAATAAAACCTCGGAAGTCACCGGAAAAGTCGAAGATATTATTCTAAAGCAGGCCGAATATAAAGACAATTGCGAAAAAGTAAAAAACCGCCTCCGCAATATGATAAGCTTTATCGGGCAAAGCGCGCTCCGGATAAAGTTGTCGTATATAATCGAAGCCGCGAAAAGCAATTACGCGGAGATTCTGGTCAATGTCGCCTCGCCCGCCCTGGTTGATGATTACCTGCGGAAAGTCGAGGACGAATGTCATTCCAAACTGCCGGATGCGCGTATAACGGCAAAACGCCTTTCGCAGGGCCCTCCGGTCAGGTTTCCGATAACTGTCAGGATCCTTGGCGAAAATTACAATATGCTGAAAAAATACGCGGAAGAAGTAAAAGACATATTCAATCATACCGAGGGGGTATACAATGTTCACGACAACTGGGGAAATTCAGGCTACCAGCTGGATATTATTCCAGATCAGGAAAAATGTATTGCCGCAGGGGTTAACAGGACCTCGATAGCCCAGACCCTGAACACTTATTATTCGGGAAATCTCCTCACGACTTACCGCGAAGGCGATCATCGAATTCCCGTATATCTCAGGCTTCCTCCCGACCAGCGCCAGGGAATTCCCCGTTCCGACACCATATATGTGGAAGGCTCCCAGGGTAAAGTTCCCCTGTCTTCGGTCGCGGACATAAAAGTTACCCGGCATCCCAGCCGGATCAAACGTTCCAACATACGCCGTAACATCCAGGTACAGGCTTCACTCAGAAAAGGTTTCCTCGCTAATCCGCTCATCTATAAAAACCTGTCGAAAATCGAAAAAATAAGGAAAAAACTGCCGGCCGGCTACAGTATAGAGATCGGCGGCGTCACCCAAAAATACGAAGAAAGTTCGAGATATATAGCGAAAGCAATGCTGATAAGTCTTTTACTGATAGTCCTTACCTTAGTCGTTTATTTCAACGCCGTGCAAAAAACCGTTATCGCCCTGGGAACGCTGCCGCTGGCGCTGATCGGCGCTTTCGCCGGATTGTGGCTGACAAATATCCCGCTGAACTTTTTTGCCCAGCTCGGCCTGCCGGCCCTCTTCGGGATTGTCGTTAACGGCGCGATCATGCTTTTTGATTTCATAGGAATGCTTATCGTCGAACGCCGCCGTGACGCCGCATTGAACGCCGCTAAAGGAGAAAAATCATTCCACGGGCTCAACAAGGCGGCGTTCACCGCTTGTGTGCTTGACGGCTGTACTATGCAGATAAGGCCGATACTCATGGCGACCTTTGCCACTATCGGCGGCCTGATACCGCTGGTATTTAACGGCGGCCCGCTGTTCCAGCCTTTGGCTGTGGTAATTATTTTCGGGTTGGGCTTGTCCGGTATCCTGACGCTGTTTGTGATTCCTTCAGTTTACTACTGGTTCGCCTGTAAATTCAAAATGAAGCTGATCAACGAATTTAACGAACACATGGAATAGTTCACTTGCCGCTCAACAGTTTTTCCAGGCTTTCATATTCGAAATTTTCCGCCCTGGTGCGGAGATAAGCCGCCAAACCGGGAGCTATGCCGCCGGAATCGATCAGACTGAGCAGTTTGTTTAAATCTCCGCTTGCAACCGCTTCCCGCATTTGAGCGACAAGCGTTTCCGGGAGTTTTTTGATTTCCGCGGCCATATCGGTATTTTGCGGAGAAACGGTTTTTACTTCATCTTCCTCCGGATAATATTCGTACTTCAAATTGAGCAGTTCTTTCAGCTCGCCAAGCAAATCGTCTTCAATATACGGTTTTTTTATAAAAGCATCCGCCCCGGCCTGCAAAGCCGCGTCCCGGTTCTGGTCGAGGGCGCTTGCGGTTACGATAATTACGGGAACGTTTTTCCCCTCCGGCAGTTTTTTAATCCGGCTGGTTGCCGTGAATCCGTCCGCTTTGGGCATGTGGTAGTCCATAAGGATAGCGTCCGGTTTCTTTTCCTTGAACACGTCCACCACTTCTTCCCCGTCCCGCGCCGAACAGGTATTAAAACCGACTGATTTCAGCAGCACAAGTAAAAGTTCCAGGTTGGTTTCGTCATCGTCAGCAACCAGAATATTGTATTCTCTCTGGTTTGACGCCAGATGAGAAACTGATGATTTGTTTACGTCTGATTCCTTTTTAATATCCGCCCCGGAAGCAGTTTCGACACTGAATGCAAAAATAAAATTACTGCCTTTGCCGGGTTTGCTTTTTACGGTCAAATCCCCGTCCATCATCCGGGCGAACTGCCGGCTTATCGGCATCCCCAGCCCGGTTCCCTCATGCCAATGCTCGTTGTCCGCCTGTTCAAACGGCGTAAATACCGCCTCAATATCCGCGCTGGGAATACCGCAGCCGGTATCTTCGACTTCTATGCAAAGTTTGACTTTATCCCGGACATCCTGTTTCGGAGCTTTGCTCACCCGAATAACGATGCCGCCTTTTGCGGTAAATTTAAGGGCGTTGCTCAACATGTTCATAACAGCTTCACGCAATTTAGGCGCGTCACCTTTTATGAAACGGGGAACATCGTCTTCCAGCGCCAGATCAAACTGCAAACCTTTCGCATCACACCTGACTTTAAACATATTGAACAGATCGTCAATCAGGCGGCGGAAATCCAGCGGTTCAGGCTGAAGAACTATGTAGCCGGCCTCTATTTTCGACATTTCGAGGACATTGTTGATCAGCGCCAGCAAATGCTCGCCGCTGCGGTTTATCGTATTCAAGTATTTGCTCTGAGTGGAGTCCAGGTCCGAATCGCGGCGCATAAGCTGTGAAAATCCCAATATCGCGTTCATGGGCGTACGGATCTCATGACTCATTTTTGACAGGAACATGCTCTTGGCTTTATTGGCGGATTCAGCCTGTTCTTTCGCCGTCCTTAATTCCGCAGTCCGCATCTGGACTTTCGTTTCAAGCACTTCATTGTTCCGGCGCAATTCTTGCTCCGCCTTCTTCAGCTTGGTTATATCGCTCAAAAATCCCTCTATGCCAATAAATTCACCGTTTTCCGCAAACATTCCCATTCCTTTTTCCGCGACCCATTTTTCCTCTCCGTTCCGGGTTTTCAACCTGTATTCAACGCTGAACAAACAGCGTTTGTCAAGAGCTTCCTTAAGCTTGGCAAGTACGTTCTCCCGGTCATCCTCGAAGATCAAGTCTGAGTGATTGACCGCTTTTTCCCCGGTAATCTCATCCGGCAAGTAACCTGTCAGATCGAGCGCCCCGCCGCTTACGAATTTAAACGTCCAGCCGGTATCGCAACGATAGGCCATACCCTGAAGGTTTTTCATCAGCAGAGAAAGACGTCTTTCACTTTCGCGCAGCGCGGATTCCGCTTTCAGTTTCAGGGTAATATCCCTTTCCATCGCCAAAAGATAAATTTTATTTTTGAAGACGACCTTGCTCAGGGACACCTCCATGTCAACCGTATTTCCGTCCTTGCGGACGTTCTGCCAATAAAATCTTTGCGGTTTCCCGGCGAGAGCGGCGTTTATAAACCGTTCGGATTTAACCTTGGAAGATTCTCCGTCCGGCTGAAATTCAGGAGAAAATTCAAGCGGATCACGTCCAATAATATCACTCGGTTTATCGCAGCCGAAAAGAAGGGCGGCGGTATTGTTGCAGTTTACGAATTTCTCATGGTCCATCAGTTGGAGGCCGTCATTAGCGGATTCAAAAAGCGTTTTGAATTCGCTCTCGCTCTCACACAAATCCTGAATAACTATATAATGAATAAAAAAATACAGGACAAACGCCCACCCCATTGGAATAAGGGCCCCGGCAATATCTTCCAGGCGGTCAAACTCGCTGGTGATATTCATCCATTCCAGCAGCATAACCCCGTAATGAAGCAGATTCAGGCTCAACAGCCAGATTATCTGCACATACAGCTCCCGGTACTTTTCGCGACGGCGGCTGAACAACACGACCATAAGAGCAAATAATGTCAGGCAAACAGTCAGGGAATCGATAATTGCGAGATGAGACATTATTCGCCCTCCTCATTGCGGTGGAAAACCCGCCAGCACCAAATAAGCATGGACAATGAACTCAGCATATAAAGCAAATGTTCCAGCAGGTTAAGCAAGTCGGGCCATATGAAATCTTCCGCAACGGTCATTACGGCCGCCAGGAAAAACAGGCTGAAAGCGGTCAACAGGAACTGCCAGGAAGGTATGCGCCTGTATTCCCGGTATTTATTTATGATGAATATGAAAACACCGATGCAAAGCAGGAGCATAACGATTTCACTCTCATGAACCATAGCCGTCTCCTTAATTTCCGTAGCGCCATTCGCTTCGATTCAGATTTATCCCTACCTATAAATAGAAGATAAACAACAAACGTATTTTTTTCAAGCAGATACGTAAATAAAGATGCCTGTCTCATAAAATTCAATGTAACCGGGGAGCAAACAAAGACCTTAAAAGTCTCTCCCTTGTTTAATGTGAATTAAACAATTTGCACGTGTTCAGACATGGTACTTCAGGTAAAGTTCCATCGGGCCGGGATTGAGGTAGTATTGCGCAAGCAAATAACGTTTATCGTATTTTTTGGCGAAGTGCTGGAGCAGCACCAGCGTTGCCAGCAGCGGGAAGTTGCCTTCATGGTATTCTTTTATTGACTGTTGGAGTTCGAGTTTCTCAAAACTTTCAAGTTCTTTTTTGAAATACCCGGCAATATGCTCCAGCACATTCGTATTTTTGCGGACAGTCGCCTGAAGTTTCAGCACGGAAGTCAGCAGTTCAATATATTCCGTCTGAATTTCTTCCGGTTTTCGTCCGCCTGTTTCGGCGGCGATTCTACCGAGCGGCGCTACATTTCCGGGGTTGTGCGCCATGATCATATATTTGTGCCGGGCGTGAAAATCCTGAAGTCCTTTCAGTGAAGCGTCGTTTTTCAGGTATTCCAGCCATCTGGAATAAACCGCCACATGGTCGATGAAACGATCCCGGATGCCGGCATCGTGGAGTCTGCCTTCCTCCTCCGCCGGGACGAGCGGGAAACGTTCAGTAAATGCCCGTGCGAAAATCCCGACACCCTTTTTTTCGGGAATGCCTTTAGCGTTGAACACTTTTACTTTAAGCAATCCGGAACTGGGAGATTTGCTTTTGAAAACAAAACCGCAAAGTTTTTCTTTTTCCAGTTCATCAAGTTTCTTTGCGCACCAAACCTGCATTTTAGTGGTCAAGTCTATCCCGGTTTTGATCGTGACCAGGCGGGGCGCGTCGGCGTCTCCGGTCAAATGCATGGCTTCACGTGGAACCGGCAGGCCGCATCCAACTTCGGGACAAACCGGCAGCCATTCCACGTATTTTCCCAGAACGTCGGTCAGGTAATGGTCCTGTTTGTGCTGGCCGTCATAACGGACAGGTTCTCCGACCAGGCAGGAACTTATTCCCAGTTTTACCGCTATTTTTTCCGGCATGACGGAATTCTCCGCGTAAATTCATACAATCCTTATAAGATTAATATTACTGCCCGTACCGCCAATGTGCAAATCATAAAGGTAATTTGATCTCATAGGAATTTGTTATTTTGACAGGAAAACAGGATAAAAAAGTGGTTTTGAGTAGTACCGGGAGCAGCCTTGCTCCGGTACAGAAAACCTAAAAGACGGCTATAAACTTTACCGGTCACGGTGCGAGGCCGCACTCGTGACTACTGAAAATTTCCGGCGCAACCGGTAAGTTCAAGGCGCATTTGCCAGGATGATCGCCCGCAAGGGGGCCGGGTATCCTTCAAAGCTTTTTTCCGGGTCATCCGGATGCAGGTAATCCTGCAGCGATTCCCAGCGCATCCAGTCGGTGGCGCGCTGTTCCTCTATGGTCGTTTTATTGACGTTTACGGTACGGACATTTTTGAAACCAAGTTTGCGCAGCCATTTTTCCAAAGCCGAAGTTGAAGGTAAAAACCAGACATTACGCATTTTGGCGTAGCGCCCTTCCGGTACAAAGACGGTATTTTCATCACCCTCAACCACCAGGGTTTCCAGCACTATTTCGCCTCCGGGACGAAGTATGCCGCAGATTTGCAGCAGGTGGTCCATCGGGGATTTGCGATGGTACAAAACCCCCATTGAAAAAACCGTGTCAAAAACCCGCATCTGCTCCGGCATGTCTTCAATCCCAAGCGGCAATACCCAAGCCGAGTCGTTTTTCAGGAAATGCCGCATCGCCCAGTACTGCATTACAAAAACTTTATAGGGTTCTATCCCGACCGCCAGCCGCGCCCCGGCTCCGGCCATTCGCCAGGTATGATAACCGCTCCCGCAGCCGATATCCAGAACCAGCCGGTCTTTCAGCGGGGCAATATGGTTTTCCAGGCGTTGCCATTTCCAGTCGGAACGCCATTCGGTGTCTATTTTCATGCCGCAGATATCGAAAGGGCCTTTGCGCCACGGACGGAGTTTCTGCATGCATTCGTAAAGTTTCTCCCGGCAGGCATCGTCGCAGTCCTGCGGCGCTCCCGCCCGGATTGTGTCTCCCGCAATATCAACCGAAGACAGATTTATTTCAGGAAGTTCAGCTATCGCGTCAAGCCACATATCCAGATGGCCGTGATTACAGTCATCGATAATGTCCTGTGAACGTTCATAGAGTTTTTCAGCCCAAGGCGCGAGTGCGGTTTTCGCCGCGGCTTTTTTAAAGGTTGAATAATCCGGCCCGGTCATTTGAAGGCCGCCATTGACATGAAGTTGAAACACTGGAACCACAATTCACAGCGCTTAAAGCCGATCTTTTCAAGCCGCGCGGTATGCTGCCGGACAGTATCCGGAATAAGGACATTTTCCAGCGCGGTGCGTTTCTGCCGGATCTCCATTTCGGAATAACCGTTATGGGCTTTCCATGAATGGTAAATATCCATAAACAATTCGCTGTTGCGTTTTTCGGAAAAGGTGATTTTTTCCGACAGGATCAGCGCCGCGCCCGGCAGCATGCTGTCATAAATGCGTTTCAATAACGGTTCCCGGTCTTCAGGCGGCAGAAATTGCAAAGTGAAATTCAGCGCCGTCATCGAGTTATTCTGAAAATCGATATCGCGGATATCGGCGAGAACCAGCTCAACCTGAGCCGCGCCGCTATCCGAAGCGAGGATTTCCCGGCAGCGTTCGATCATGTCCGGGGAATTGTCAACCGCAATGATCTTAACGCCGGGCGCGCTGATCCGGGAACGCATCGCCAGAGTCGTGGCTCCAAGCGAACAGCCCAGGTCATAAACATTGCTGTCGGGCCGGGCGAAACGTTCAGCGAACAGGCCGCTCATAATAATGACGTTTTCGTATCCCGGCACCGAACGTTTTATCATATCCGGGAATACCGCGACGACTTTTTTGTCGAAACTGAAGTCTTCGACTTTTTTCTGCGGAATTGAAAAAATATTGTCTTTTGTCATTCTTTTTGCCTTTGCGGGATTTGGCTGTCTATAAATGAATAAAGCAAATTATGCTTAAATTCAAGCTTGATAGTTGAAATTCGTCATAATTTAGCTAAATTCTGTAATGCCTCAGTTTTTTCTCGAAGCTAATACTGAGCAGAGTGTGCTACTTTGGGAAATAGTAGCTCAAGCGTCTCGCTTGAGTCATAAATGGATAAACGTTGGTGGGCAGATGACACAACCGGAACGGTTGTGCTACAGGAAGATGTGCATTGAGCGAAAACACAGACAATTTGGTGGAAGCCAGGGATTTTCTCTTCGGCAAATCTGAAGAAGACGCGCTGGAACTGGATTGCGGCAAAAAACTGTATTCTGTAAATATCCGCTATGAAACCTACGGAGAACTTCTGCCGGACGGTTCCAACGCGGTACTGATCCTGCACGCCCTTTCCGGCGACGCCCATGTCTGCGGCCGGCATTCCCCGGATGACCGGAAACCCGGCTGGTGGGATGAAATGGTCGGCCCGGGCAAATCCATCGACACCAGTAAATATTTTGTCGTATGCAGCAATGTCATCGGCGGCTGTTCCGGTTCCACCGGGCCGAGGTCGATAAATCCTAAAACCGGGAAAAGATATAACATGGATTTCCCGGTAATCACTATCGCCGACATGGTTCGAGCTCAAAAACGCCTGATGGAACACCTCAAGATAAAAAAATGGCTGAGTCTCGTCGGCGGTTCAATGGGCGGTATGCAGGCGCTTGAATGGGCAATCACTTATCCCGAACTGATGGAGAGCGTCATCCCTATCGCCACCAC
>Ga0172377_10005379_pt1 | contig 13164 bp, 9 predicted proteins | sample Pumphouse3metaG_FD_119749 | JGI IMG/M metagenome (GOLD analysis project Ga0172377, IMG submission 119749) | Leachate microbial communities from a municipal landfill in Southern Ontario, Canada - Pumphouse #3 metaG | ecosystem: Engineered > Solid waste > Landfill > Unclassified | place: Canada... | reverse complement strand
TATGGATTGAGAAATGGCAAGCCTCATAAGGGCATAGATTTGGGTGCCAAACCAGGAACCCCAATTTATGCTGTGCTAGATGGAACGGTGGTATATTCAGGGGTGCAGGGTGCTTATGGGAATGTGGTAGTTATTGAACATCCTGATTTTGTAATGACTGTGTATGCGCATAACGAAAAGAATTTGGTTAGCGTGAATGACGTTGTGAAACAAGGTCAACACATTGCTAACGTAGGTTCAACCGGAAATGCCCAGGGCTCACATGTGCATTTTGAATATCGGTTAAAAGGGAAGGCACTAAACCCACGAAAAGTGCTGCCTTTGAAATAAGTACTTAAGGATATCGCATGAATAGAAGAGAAAGTGTATTTGCCGACAAAGCTTTACAGAATTATCTGAATGAGATTTCCAAGTTTAAAACTCTAACCCGAGAAAAAGAGCATGAGCTGGGAATTAAAGCCAATGCAGGTGATGCCGATGCTTTAAACCTCTTAATCCAGTCTAACCTAAAATTTGTGGTAAAAATCGCAGCCCGATATCAAAATCGGGGGCTTTCTTTATCCGAACTAATCAGTGAAGGTAACATTGGCTTGATAAAAGCGATAGAAAAATTCGATCCCGATAAAGACATAAAGCTCATTTCCTATGCTATATGGTGGATAAAGCAAAGGATCATGCTGGCCGTAAGTGAAAAAAGCTCCCTCATCAGAGTACCTCTAGGGAAATCTAGTGCTGCGCATCGTGTGAAGGCAACCTCAGATAGGATATATACTGAAACCGGTGAAACAGCTTCCACAGAAGAATTGAGCGAACGCATGAACATATCAGGTAAATCGATAGATCAACTAAAAGGACAAATCCCGGAAACCAGTTCCTTTGATGAGATTCTTTCCACTTCCGACTATCAAGATTACTCTGTCAAAGATTTGCTGGTAGATAAAAGCACCCCTGATCCCCAGAGTTTATATTACAACGACAGAATGCACGATAAGATCAATCAGGCAATAGATAAACTGGATTCCAGAGAAGCGGATATTGTGAGAACGTATTTTGGATTGAACGAAGATCGGGAAGCACGCAATTTTGCCCAAATAGCAGAAGTAATGGGTCTTTCCCGCGAAAGAGTGCGACAGATACAAAAGGAAGCCCTTCGTAAGATTCTCAATGAGATTAAACCTGAAGAAGATACATTCGCAGATGAGTTTATCGAGAAATACAATTATTAGTTTAAGGGAAGAGAAATGTACAAAGACTTCGATGAAATGATGGGAAAAGTAAAGCAGGGTAGAAAAGGTACCGTAATAATAGCGGCAGCTCAGACAGAAACGGTTCTGGATGCGGCAATTTTAGCCAAACGGGAAAACCTAGCCGATAGCATACTGGTAGGTGATAAATCCGCAATTCTTAGTTTGCTCCATGATTTAGCACCCGATTTAGCCAATAGCTTCGAAATTGTGGATACGGGAACAGACCTAAAGAAAGCTGCCTCAGTCTCCGTAGCTCTCGTAAAAGAAGGCAGAGGCGATCTTATCCTCAAAGGTAAGACGGATACATCGGTACTCTTGAAAGCTGTGCTCGATAAAGAAAATGGCTTAAGAATTAGTGAAGTTATCTCTGATGTTCTCGCCTATGAACACCCTTCCGGAATCAAATTGATGAGCGATGGGGGGATAAATATCCAGCCCGTGCTTTCAGAAAAAATAGCCATTATCAAAAACGCAGTTGCGGTAGCGCATGCATTGGGCAATCCCAATCCTAAAGTTGCCGTTCTTTCCGCTGTCGAAGCGGTAAACCCAAAGATGCCATCCACAGTTGATGCTGCTCTTATTGCCAAAATGAATGAAAGAAAACAAATCCCTGGCTGCATCATTGAAGGCCCTTTAGCATTTGACAATGCCGTAAATGTAGAAGCAGCAAGGATGAAAGGTATTACTTCAGAGGTAGGCGGAGCTGCGGATATTTTAATCGTTCCCAATATTGAAGCTGGCAATATATTCGGCAAAACCTTAACCTACTATTGCGGATACCGTGTTGCACATGTTGTTATGGGTACAAAAGTTCCAATTCTGATACCTTCCCGAGCAGACGACGCAGAGACAAAGATGCTATGCATGGCAATGGGACTCGCTACTATAGCACTTTCGTGAAAATTAGCATTATCCAAGTTGGAAAAACCAAGGATGCATGGCTGAACGAAGGCATAGCAGAATACCTCAAAAGGCTTTCTGTTTTTGTTACTGTGAATGTTATTGAGATTCCTGATATGAGTATAAAAATAGCAGGAAACACGGAGAGTGTGAAGGATCGCGAAGCGCAAACAATATTAAAACGTCTTGAACCAGATGATTATGTGGTTCTATTAGACGAACGTGGGACGGAGAAAACCTCACTTGAGTTTGCCGACTTTCTGATTAGTATATTAGAGACGAAGCATGTTGTGTTCGTGATCGGTGGGGTTTATGGTGTCGACCAGGCACTGAAAACCCGTGCTGATGCTTGCATAGCGCTTTCCCGGCTTACCTTTACCCACCGTATGGCGCGCTTGATTCTTTGCGAACAGCTATATCGGGCGATGATGATTAAGGCGAACCGTTCTTACCATATATGATATCGAGGTTAAAATGTATCAGATAATTTTGTCCACCCTTTTCAATGTAAAGTATTCTTTCTGGATAATGGCTCAGGGTATGCTGGGGATATTCATCTTTATGGCCCTGTTCTATCTGCTTATCTACGCTCTGGAAAGACTATTTAAGGCTAAATAAAGTGAAAAGACCTATAGTTTTACTTATTGCGATGATCGCAGGTAACTTGCTGTTTGGCAAAGTTACGCTAATTAGCACCCGCGGCTCAGAAATTCTGGTGGAATACACTATAGATGACTGGAAGGTGGAAGAAACGGGTGAATTCAGCAATATAGTTGCGGCAGGAATGGATTTTGGCACAATATCCGGCGCACCCTTGTTGCCATTGGACATTTTTAAGATTGGCATGCCCCCTGCCGGAGATTTAGATTTCAGTATTCTTGAAAGTGACAAAACAATTGTGACGCTTAGTTCTAAGCTAATGCCAGTGCCAACCGTTACGATGAAAGATGGTATGTCAGATTATACCTATCTCATTGACTTGGCTAAATATGCAGATACAAGATCTGAGCTGCTTAGTGTTAGCCCTGTAAGCTTTCGGGGCTATAGCTTGGTTGATTTCACAATAAAACCATTTGTGTATGACGGACAAACGGAGCTAAGCGTTTACAGAAGGTTGTTAATTAAAATAACCCTTCAAGGGGATATGAAGTATCGGGCTAACATAGCTAGCGATGCCATAACAGATGTGATGCTTAGTCAACTCGTGAATGCAGAGCAGGCGAAATTCTGGAGAAATGACACAAGAGCGCAAGTCAACTACGCAGATTTCGGTCTTAGCGGTTATTGGATGAGAATAGAGACCAATCGCGATGGCATACACAGATTGAATTACTCTCAGCTAAGTGCTTTTCCGCTTCAAGATATTGATCCCCGCATGTTTCGCATGTTTAGCACCTCCGGCAAGGTAATATCGCGTACGGTAGTGCAGCCAGGCCCAGAGTTTAAAGAGATTCCTATCCAAATATCAAATGAAGCCAGTGGAGTATTTGGAGCTAATGATTATATCTTGTTTTACGGAAGCTCTCGCGATGGAGATGGCATCAATAGCAACGTTCAGCGTGACCCTTTGTATATGAATCCATACTCACAGAATCAGGTATTTTGGCTTAGTTTCGGGAATAATTTTAATGGCGCACCGCTACGGATAACGATGAGCAATGCCGAAACGACTTACACAGAAGCTTTGAACAATACCCCTGCATTTAAACACGTAGAGAGCGAGATCCATAGGCGCGAAGAAGATGGCTTCACCTGGTATAGCAATAGGCTTTTTGGGAACAGCACCTTGTCTTATCCTTTCCAGATAAACCTTGCAGATGTTGATACTTCGGGTACGCAGAGCCTTAGTTTGAAAATATATCAAGAAGATGTGAGTAATACTCACCGCATTAGTGTTGATGTTAATGGAGTGCTAATAAAAAACACCGCAACTGGTACTACAGATTTTACCTGGTCAGGCGATTCTGCTTACCTTTTCAACAGAAGCCATAAAGGCTTTGTTAATGGTGCTAATTCAATTAAGTTAAATGTGTTTAGGGGTGCTACCGATAACCTGTATTTTGATTGGTATCGTGTGTCCTACCGGCAGAATTTGTACAAAGCTAATGCACAAAAACTTGCCTGGCATCAGCAGACAGGAGTGCCCAGTAGTTATCGCTATAACCTCACTGGAACACTTACCGATGTGATGATATTCAGGGCAAATAGTATCTATGATGTGCAGCAAATACCTCTGCAATATTCGTATTTTGTCTCTACAGGAACATCCTCAACGCGGTATCTTTTGCTAAACTCAAACGAGGCATACGCTCCGGTTAAAATTGAATTGGCCGACCCGGTAGATTTAACTAATGATACTTCACAAGCCGATAATGTGATAATTACGACAGCCGAATTTAAGGCAAAAGCAGAAACACTCGTTCAAAAATATTGGAATACTTATGGCATTCGCAGCAGGGTAGTATTGCAAGATGATATATTTAACCAATTCAGTGGAGGACATCCTGATCCCGTGGCAATCAGGCAAGCGATAAGGTACTATTACTACAATCTTCCCGCCCCCAAATTGAGCTCGGTCACTCTCATCGGGATAGGAACAATAGACTGGCGAAACTACTCAGGCTCTTCATCGGCAAAGAATAAGCTGATGGTGTTTCAGTCTGATGAAATCGCTTACACCGTCTCTTTGGGTATCGCTTCAGATGATTTTTATGCCATGATAAACGCAAGTAACTATCCCGAATTGGCAATTGGTAGATATCCCGTTCGTAGCAACGCTGAGCTTGATATCATGCTTCAGAACTTCACAAATTATACCGAATCACCAACGCCTGGATGGTGGAGAAACTCTATGGTATTCATAGGGGATGATCTCAATAATGGCCCATATACTGGAGAAGATATACACACCCAACAAACCGAGGATGCGGGTAACTCTGTTGATGGCAGTATCTTGGTGGATAAGATATTTGCTTGGGAATACGAGTATGATGAGTTCCAAAACAAACCCCGGGTTAGAAATGACATGTTTGCGGCCATCAACGAGGGAAGGCTGCTTTGGTGCTATATAGGCCATGGAGCCTATGATGCACTGGGTGCCGAAGACTTTTTGAATGGGGCAGTTGATATGGGCAGGTTCGCCAATACTGGGAAACTACCTTTCTTTATTGCTTCTTCCTGCAAGGTATCCCATTTCGATTATTGGGGATATGATAGCCTTGGAGAGAAACTAGTGTTGATGAACAATATCGGAGCAATTGCTTCCTTTGGAGCTTCACGAGTTAGTTTTCCAGGCAGCAACCAGCCACTGTTATTGTGGCTGTTAGAAGGTATAGCCAATAGGCGCCTTTCGCTTGGGGCTTCAGTTCTTGCTTCCAAATTACGTTTTCAGAACGCTTCCAATAATGCATCTTATACTTTAATGGGAGATCCCGTTCTTAGAGTTGTGCCTCCCGAGCGAGATACCACTATGCAAGTGAGCGCACAAAGCTCAAGGGGAACAACACTCCATTCCAGAGATACCGCCATAGTGGAAGGTAGCTTTAGCGGGCAACAGCTAAGTGGTGATGTTCAATTGAGAGCTTATAACAGCCAGAACTCGTATAAATTGGGGAATATAAGAGTTAGCCATCGAGGGACACAGCTATTCAGAGGTAGTTCTACCGCTACATCATCCGCTTATCAGGCGGGATTCGTCGTTCCAGACGATGTTGTGAATGGGAATACGGGGCTTGTAGTGTCTTATTTCTGGGATGAGGCTAATAAAAAAGACTATAGCAACTCTCGGAAAGACATCAAGTTAAGCGATCAGCCTGTAGCCGGGAGCGATGATGATAACGATGGCCCCACCATAAAGATGTACTTGGGTTCATACGACTTCCGCTCCGGAGATACGGTCAACACTTCTCCCACCCTATATGCCAAGATATCAGATCCCCATGGCGTGAATATAACGGATGCAAACGGTCACAGCATTTTACTGGTGTTAGATAACTCTTTGCAACCCATCCCGATCACCCCATATTTTGATTATGATAAAGGCTCGTTCGATAGCGGAACTTTAATTTATCAGATGGAGGGCTTAAGTGAAGGAGCTCACACACTGCAAGTAATAGCCTTCGATAACTTTAATAACCCATCGGTAACGACCACCACTTTTATCGCAAAACAATCCTCAGCGCTAAGTATTGAAAGGCTGCTAATCTATCCTAACCCAATTAGTAAAGATGGTTTTATTACCTTTATGTTATCTGCCTCTACAGATGTTAATATCGGCATTTACACTATCCGTGGTAAGCGTATACGTAATATCCAGGCACTTGGCAAGCAAGGCTTTAACAGTATCTCCTTTAATGGTAGGGATGATAAGGGAGCCCAACTGGCAAACAACACGTATTTTGTAAAAGTGAAAGCACAATCCAGTGCTGGCAAAAGCGTAGAAAAGACCGAGAAATTAGTAATCTTCAAATAGGAGCTATCCTTGATTTTATACAACACTAAAACCCGTAAAAAAGAAGAGTTCATTCCCTTAAAGGCAGGCAAGGTAAGCATTTATGCCTGCGGTCCCACCGTTTACAACTATTTCCACATAGGCAATGCGCGTGCATTTGTATTCTTCGACGTTGTGTACCGTTATTTTGAGTATCGGGGCATGGAAGTTACCTATGTACAAAACATCACCGATATCGATGATAAGATCATAACGCAATCTGTAGATGAAGGTATCAGTTTCTCTGAAGTAGCTGCCAAATACACACTCGCCTTCCATCAGGATTGTGCCGCCTTAGGTATCAAACTGCCTACTGTGCAGCCACTTGCCACGCATGTAATGGACGATATCATTAGCACCATTCAAGCCTTAGTTAGCAAGGGTTTTGCCTATGAATCCAATGGTGATGTGTATTTTGATACAGTCAGCCTGGCAAGTTACGGTTCACTATCTGGAAAGAAGACGGAAGAGCAGCAGACTGGGGCAAGAGTGGCAGAGAATCTATTCAAACGAAACCCAACCGATTTTACGCTGTGGAAGAAAAGCAAACCCGGCGAACCTGTGTGGCAAAGCCCATGGGGAGAGGGACGCCCTGGCTGGCATACAGAATGTGTAGTGATGAGTCAGAAGTATCTAGGCGAGACCTTTGATATTCATGGTGGAGGCATCGATCTGGTGTTTCCGCATCACGAAAACGAACTTGCCCAAGCGATGGCACTAACGGGTAAACCGCTGGCTAACTACTGGATGCATAACGGTTTCCTTAATATCGAAGGCGAGAAGATGAGCAAGAGCCTAAAGAACTTCTTCACGGCACGTGATATTTTGCGCGAGTATGATTCAGAGGCAATACGGTTCTTCTTTCTCTCGAAACATTATCGCAGCCCTATTGATTTCAACAGAGAGTTAATAGAAGAATCCAACCGTGCTGTAGCCAACTTTTACTCGGCACTAAAATCCATAGATTATCTTTCCTTAAGAGATTCTAAAGGCTTGCCGGATTATCACCAAAACGATGAACTGCGGGCTATCGAAGAAGAGTTTATGGCGTCTATGGACGATGATTTTAACACGGCAAAGGCTATTGCAGTGTTGTTTGACTTAAGCAAACGCACCAAAAACACAAGCACTGATCTACAGGATAGACAAGCTACCGCGGTTTTATTGGTGCATTTAGGAAGGGTCTTGGGTTTCTTTCAAAAGATAGACGAACACTTTGCAGAGCGCAAAATAGACCTTTCTTCCCAGTTAGTGGAGCTAATATTAAGCTATCGCAAAGAAGCCAGGGATAGGAAAGATTGGGCTATGTCAGATAAAATTAGAGACGATCTTGCCAATTATGGCATAGGCATTAAAGATACAGCTCAGGGCTGCACCTGGGAAATAAAGGAGCCAAAATGAAGCTTGCCACCAAGCATAAAGTTATGATATTAATTGCACTTGCGTTATTGCTATTGCTTGTTTACCTCGCAGTAAATAGAAGTATACTAAAGGGACCAGAAAGCATCGCATTTGATAGCATGGGGAAACGCTTTCTTGTTTCCAACACCAAGGGTAAGAGCATTGTTAGCATGAGCCTGGATGGTAAATACAGCGCTTTCCTGAAAGGCGGATTAAAAGCTCCCAGGGGTATTGCCATCAAGGGTAACGACCTCTTTGTGGCAGACCTCAATCAAATCCGAATTATCGATATTGCCAAGGCGACGATTAGGAAGAGCATTCCTGTGGAAGGGGCAGTATTATTAAACGATATCGCTCTGGACAAAGTGGGGCTGATCTATGTAACGGACACATCGGCAAACTGCGTGTTTATTATTAATTCTACGAATCAGGCAGTTAACAAGATAGTAAGCCCACTTTTTAAAGCTCCTAATGGGATTATTTACGACATGCCCCGCAATCAAATGCTAATAGTGGGTTTTTCGAAGCAAGCATCTGTCTTGAGTTTAAATACCATGAATAGAAATGTGACAGTGTTTATGGACAGCATCTATTCGCAGTTGGATGGCATTGCTATCGACGATTTGGGCAGGATATACATAAGCTCTTGGGAACAAGAGATGATTCTAGAGATACCCCAGGAACAGAACCGTTTTATTGCCAAGTACAAAGACATTAAAAACGCTGCTGACATGTTTTACTATTTTCCGAACAACGAGCTTATCGTCCCTATGCACAACAAGAACAAGATTATTCGCATACCGCTGGACTAAAGATTAAAAACCAATTAGAGTATTCAGAAAGCTCTGTTACAAAATACTTCAGTACCCCCGAGGCGTTTCATGCCGAATATCGTGTGTACCAGATGGGGCTTTCCATGGTACCCGCTTTACTTGGGGCACAAGCACCGCTTTGGATAATGATGGCAAAGCTAAAGAATGTGCCGTATCTTAACGAGTTATTTGATCCCACATTACTGGCAAAGACCATTGCAGAGTTTCACTTAGCCACCTTCGATGGACAGAAATGCCTCTGCCATATTGATAATCAACCGGCTAATATCCTGTGGGATTCTGGCTGTTATCATTTGATAGATTTTGAAGATAGCAGGGTAGATTATCCCGAGCTTGATGTATCCCACTTACTGCTATTCTGGGCTGCGGATGTGCCAACCTACAGATTTACAAGCATCTTAGCAGGGTTTTTGCATAGTTATACTAAGCTGCTTCCTCTTGATGCTAACAGGTGGAAAGCTTGTCTTGCATCCAACATCATCACTTTTGATGAACGGCGTGGTTTGTATCATAAACAGAATGGGAAAAACCCTCCCGATGAGCATTTATCCAATAGAAAACTATTAGCTAAAGCACTAAGCTTAGCCTCTTCAAGGGTGGGATAGTTGTGGCTCAAGTTCAATCATGGTGGGTAAGTTTATGATTCATTTCTTCATCTATCTTGTGTGCTTTTATTCCCATAGCATTGCCCTTGAATTGTCCATCCCATCCGCAATGCAAGGGCAATGCTAAGGCAATGCAAGCAGGGAAGAGAGATACCATGTTTCTGTAGCAGCTAAATTATAGTTTTGTTAATCACGCTATTTAACACAATACTTGTGTAGTTACCCACTCTAATTGAACACGAGCCATAGTTGTTTTTCCTCGGTTATTGCTAATCATTATCCAGCGGGAAGCTAACTATAAATTCTGAACCCTTTCCAATATCGCTTTTCACCTCTATCTTAGCTTCATGCAAATCTATCATTTCCTTACAAAGAATCAGCCCAATCCCAGTACCAGATTCGTTGTCGGTTCCTTTGTAACTGCAGATAGATTCGATCTTAAAGAGGTTTTGCAAGGTGTCGTCATCCATGCCAATACCCGTATCCTTAATGTGGATAATGGTGGCATGATCTTGGAAAACGGTGATCGTGATTTCGCCTTTATGCATCGTGAACTTTACCGCATTGGAGATTAGGTTATTCAAGATGGAGTGGAGCATCTGCGCGTCGGCAAAAATATGAATATCGTCTGGGCAATTTACCACCAGGCTTATTTCTTTAGTAGCCAGTGGCACTTTAGTTAGCGAGACAGTAGTTTGAATAATGGGCAGAAGCCTGTGGTTGAGGGGAAACATGTTTACTGCACCGATCTGAATCTTCGCCCATTCCAATAGGTTTTGTAGCAAAACGTAGGCGGTGGTGGATGTTTCATGTACTTGCACAATCATGTCGTAGAGTTCTTCCGTGCTGAATTTATCCAGATTGTTGCGGATTACCTCAGAAAACCCAATTATCGCGCTGAACGGATTCCTGAGATCATGAGCGATGATAGAGAACAACCTGTCCTTGGTTGCGTTTAGCTCGCTAAGTTGCTTTTGAGTTTCCAAAAGGGTGGTGATGAATCGCTTCTTTTCTGTAATATCTCTAATGGCTACCACGCGCACTTTGTTCTTATTATAAGTGTAGGGACGTGACATGATTTCTAGATTTAGTATTCCCCGAGCTTTTGATACTACCTCAACTTCATAATTCTGGATGCCACCGGCTTGTGCATGTTCGTTAACGCTTTTATCTACCTTCAAGTTAGCAACCTCTGTAACGTGATGCCCGATGCATTCTTCTCTAGTTAATCCCAAGGTTTCCCAAAAGCGATCATTGACCTCTACTATTATCCCATTATTGTGCATGAAGATGCCTTCAAAGGAAGCATCTGCGAGTTGGCGCAAGCGCTGGGAGTTGCGTTTATTTGCCATTGCAGATTTCAGGAACAGTAAGATAATAACTAAGAGAAGAACAAAGATTACGATGCTAAAGCGGATGGTTATCAGTTGCTTATTTATTAATTCACGATTCTGTAATTCATGTAAACTGTTTTGTACACTAGAGTGCAAGCGGACGAGGGTTTCGGGAGAACGCATAGCAAACAAAGAATCATTGTAGGCTTTATAAACCTCCACGTATTCCGCTGCTGCTGCAGAATTGTTTTGAGCTAGATAAATATTCCCCAGTGCGTATGCAGCGTCTTTTGCCTGTTCAAAAAAGCTGTTTTTATGTGCAGTAGCATAAATACTTTTGTATATTTCGCTTGCGTCTGTTAGCGAGCCTCTTCTCAATACATTTTTTGCCTTTATCGTCAGGGTGCTATTTAGCCTGAATGAATCTTTTTCTGCGGTAAGAATACTTAGTGCTGCTTCCAAATATTTATCCGCAGTTTTCGATTTACTAAGCTCGTTATAAAGCTGGTATAAGGAGAGGGCAGAAGTAGCTCTTAAAGCATTAGATTCTTTAATAGACGTTGCGGGAACTGCCAGATCTTCGAATACTTTGGTATAATACTGGAGTGCAAGGTCTTGGTTGCCAAGCTTATGGTGTGCTTCTCCCATAAAATTTAAGCTGTGGTAGATGGGAAATCTATCTTTAGCGCTTTCTCTTAGTTCCAGAGCTTCGCTATAGTAAGCTAAAGCACTATCAGGCTTTTCCTGTTCCATTTTGCACATGCCAATATTGTTTAGCATCACAGATTGACCAAAAGTATCTTTCATACTTTTCATCGTTTTTAGCCCTTGCCAATAGTATGGTTCGGCAAGATCGGTGAGCTTCATGGCAAAATACACATTGCCTATTTCGGAATATAACCAGGCATTTTGTGCTGACTTGGGATGATTCCGCAACATCTGATTCACTTCCAGTAAATACTCCAGAGCAAGCTGATGTATCCCTAAGGTGGTATATATTCCCGCTATCTTGGTAAGTGAGTCGGCAGCTTTACTAACTAAAGAAGCACTTACATAGAACTTTGCAGATAGCTTTAAATCGGATATTGAAGAGGCAGGATTGCTGTTAATGTTTTGATAGTGTCTTTGTAAGTAGTAATCTCCAAGATCGGCATAAGATAGTTTTGTTTGTTTGCCTTTCCCTTGGCGCACATCTCCTTTAGTAGCGCAATAGAAGGTGTTAAAACCCGCAAGCATTAACACTACTACCAGAAGCAGGGCTAAAGAGACTCTCACCTTCATAAAATACATTCCCTTAAAATCAATGTTGATGAATAGAAATATCGCCTTCAATCACCACAGTATTAGAAAAGTACAGTCTATATTTGTAGCTTTCTCTGTCAAGCAAAACATCCTCTCTCCTTATTTGAAGTACCATCCTCTTTGAAGCTGGGATTGCAGGATGAAACAAGGAATGGCGGATTGAACTCCATAAGAGTTGGACAACTGAACACTAATGCAATATGACAAAGATTCATTATATACTAACGCTATCTAAAAGAAATAATAATAAGCGATTAATTCCTTGACACATTTTGAGGAAACTCAAATCATGTATTAGATCAATTTTTGGCTATCGAGATCAGTAAAAGTAAAGAAAAAACATGGGGGAATTATGAAAGACTTCCTACGCATGATGTTAATGCTAGTTATGGCGTTATTTTTACTATCCTGCGGAAAGCAAAACCCTTTTGCTCCAGCAACACCGCAACAGCAAGAGGATATTAGTTTCACAGATCAGAAAATACCTTTAGCCGACGGCGAGTACATCTATCGGCAAGGGATTCAGATCTATCTCACACCCGGCTCTGCGTATTCATATCGGATAAGTACCCTAAGTAGTGAATTACCGGATGGGATTGTTACAGATGAACAAGGCTGGATATATTTCCCTGTGATTGGAGATGTTTCCGGTAACGCATTAACAGAAGCAGGAGAACATCGAAGCATCTGGACTACCCAAGCTTTGCTGAGCTGCGATTTTGTTTCTCAGAAAGGCAGACTCACCAATTTAATCACCAATGTGGAGTTACGCGAAAGAACTTCAGATGGCAAGATCACAGAATTATCTTCAGCATTTAGAAGTGACCGTCTGATCAGCAGCCGTATCGTGATTCCATTCTTTAACAACGGCGCTACAACCGGAACCGGCATGGAATTCGGGCTTCAAGAAAACATCGGTGATATCTTTGTGGAGGGGCTTTATGCGCACCATTTCATGTATCGGCTTAATATACTTGATAGTAACCAGCAAGTGCTTAGCCACGGTGATTGGTATAGCTCTCTTGAAAACCAAGATATGCGCAAAGTGGTTTT
>Ga0172377_10005377_pt1 | contig 13169 bp, 13 predicted proteins | sample Pumphouse3metaG_FD_119749 | JGI IMG/M metagenome (GOLD analysis project Ga0172377, IMG submission 119749) | Leachate microbial communities from a municipal landfill in Southern Ontario, Canada - Pumphouse #3 metaG | ecosystem: Engineered > Solid waste > Landfill > Unclassified | place: Canada... | reverse complement strand
TAACTTTAGTGATACGGGTGCCCATAGTTTTCACTATCTTCCATCCACCGGACATTGTCCCTAGCGAAATAGCCGTAAAACAAGCAAATGCTACCCAGTTTGGCAAATCATTGGCGGATTCAATTCCGTAACCTATTTCCGGGTGATGTAAGTGTGTAGCAATCAATGCAGCAGCAATAATACCCATTACTTTCTGCGAATCGTTCAGGCCGTGTCCGATACTGAACAAAGCTGATGAAACAAGCTGAAAATGCTTAAACCAGGAATTCGCTTTGTGCGGATTAGCCTTTTTGACTGACCATGTTAGAATAATTGTCAAAATCATAGCTACAACCATACCGATAAAAGGCGCCAAGACAATAAATGAAGCTATTTTAAGGATTACAGAAGCCTTTACTACAGCAAAATTACCCATATTGGCAGCAATTGCAGCTCCGGCGAAACCTCCGATTAATGTGTGAGAAGAGGAAGAGGGAATTCCTAACCACCAAGTTAATAGATTCCAAATAATAGCGGCAATCAGTCCTGAAAAAATAATAGGGAGAGTAATAAACTCAGGAATTACAGTTTTAGATACTGTATCGGCAATTCCAAATCCGCCGATAATATATTTAGCAATGAAAAATGCCACAAAGTTGAACATAGCTGCCCAAAGTACGGCTTGAAAAGGTTTTAGCACTTTAGTGGAAACGATGGTAGCAATTGAATTCGCTGCATCATGAAATCCGTTGATAAAATCAAAAAAAAGCGCTAAAAAAATTATAATGATGAGTAGAGTCATTTGATGAATTGGTTTACAGTCTGTTGTTTATTGTTTGAATTAAAAAACATTTCACGACGGTCAAGAAAATAATTTTCTCAATTACCATTATTTCCGTCTTCTGTCTTATATTTTAAATATTCTATTTTAAGACTTAGGACTTTAAGCGTATTTTACAATAATTGTTTTAATAATTTTACCAACACCTTCGGCAGCGTCAGTTGCTTTTTCCAATTCATACATGATCTCCTTTTCTTTGATCAATTCAACACCATCGTGCTGTTTTTCAAAAAGTTGAATCAGGAAATGTTCATATACGTCATCAGCTTTATTTTCTATCGTATGCAATTCAGTACAATATTGAGAAACATTGTCCCTGCTTTTTTTCAAAACATCCAGTTCATTAACGGCTTTCTCCATCCAGACAGCAGATTCTTGAATAAGCAACGCCATTTCTTTGGCTCCCTCGGGCATTTCTTTGGGGTTATAAAGAAAAATTCGTTTTGCAGCGCTATTGATATAATCAGTCACATCGTCCAAACGGGTTGCCAGATGATGGATATCTTCACGGTCAAAAGGAGTGATAAACGATTTGTTCAACTCATCAAAAATATGGTTGGAAATGGCATCGCCTTTGCGTTCTTCATCCTTGATTCTTCTGTAGTAATCAGCAGCATTTTGATGATTGCCCTTTTCTACTAACTCCAACATTAAGTCGGAGGCCGATTTGATTACTTCCACAATTCCTTTTAAAAGAGGGAAAAACTTTGGTTCTTTTGGAGTGAACTTACTAAAAAAAGTATTATCCATTTACGTTTTTAATTAAAATATTAAGAGTATGAACTTCTTTAACATTCCTAAATACCAATGATTCAATCACATAGAAAATGGTATATAGTGTTAATAAAATTTCCACAAATTTAGCAAAAAAAAGTCATAAATATACATTTTAATTTAAACTTTAATGTAAATATTATATTCTATAACAAGCTAATTATCAGACTGATGACTGCTGGATGTCTAAAAAAAATAATAAAACAATTGATCTTCCTCCATTTTTGTTTTTATATTCTCAAGTCTTTCTGTCAGTTTTCTTTTCGCAGAATCCGGAAGTCTCACTTCGGACTGTGCTGTTATTTCAACCACGAATAATAAGTGAATTAAGATAATTGAGTATAAATAATTTCTATTCATTTTTAACCTCTTTTTCTGTAACTTATAACAGCCCAACCATTTAATATAACAGCAATTACACCTAATGCTAATAGGTTTCCGGAGACATCGGTCAGGGTGCTCCCGTTCAGGTAGAGCATGCGAAAGATAGTTGTCAGGTATGTAAACGGGTTGACGAATGCGATCAACTTAGCCCAGGTAGGCATACTGGAAATGGGTGTGAACATACCACCTAGCAAAATCAGAATCAAGATAAAGAACATGACCAGAAAACTTGCCTGTTGCATAGTCTCCGAATAGTTTGAGATAATTAATCCCAGACCCGATATGGATATGATGAAGACGATAGCCGAAATAAGTAGTGCAATAATACTTCCAGTAGGCCAAAGTCCATACAACAGGTATGCTATAGATGCTGAGATAATTATCACAACCAGACCGATAATCCAGAAAGGGATCAGTTTGGCCAGAATAAATATTATTCTGTTTACCGGAGTGACATTAATTTGGTTGATAGTGCCGTTCTCTTTCTCCATTACAATGTTTAGTGCGGGCAAAATTCCACAGATGAGTGTGAGCAGCAGCACTATAAATCCGGGTATCATAAAGTTTTTATAGTCCAATTCAGGGTTAAACTTATATTGCTGAAGGATCTCAATTTTCGGCATCTTCATCATCGAAGCCCTGGTTTGAGGGGGTAAGGTGTGCATGAGTTCACTGCGCAGTTCCGAAGAAAAATCATTTACAATCTGCATAATATAATTGCTACCCAACAGACCCTTAGTACCGTTTACCGAGTTTACTGCCATACCCACGCCGGATGTTTTGTATTTTATTAGATCTACATCGAAAGATGAAGGAATCTCCAGTATCATATCCGTTTCACCACTTTCCATGTTTAGCATTGCAGTCTGATAATCAGGTGGAGTATCGTTTAAAATAAAGTATTTCGATGCCTCTATTTTGTCGGTCAGTCTTTTGGAATAGGTGTTTTTACTGTGATCCACAACATCGATTTTAATGTTTTTTATTTCGAAGCTGATTGCCCACGGGAACACTAGTAACACCAAAATTGGATAAATCACAATCATTTTCGGAATCAATGGATTCCTGAACATCTGTTTAAACTCTTTTTCTATGAGGAATTTTATTGTTTTCATATTTTTTCAGCATTCAGTTATCAGCTTTGCACTCTAAGCATTCTATCTTTAAATTCATCTGTTGTCTATGCTGTTATTTTAAATTTCGTTTTAGACTCTGAAAGTTTAATTATTACTCTAACCTTTTTTTCGTATTAAAGATTGTAATCCCCAACAGGAGCAGTATCATTCCGATTAAGGCAAGTGTCTCTTTCCAAACCATCATAAAGCCCTGTCCCTGAATCATCACTTTCCGTACCACATCAATAAACCAACGAGCAGGTACAATCGTCGATAAAGCTTGTAATATCTTGGGCATATTGTCGATAGGAAAGATCATTCCTGATAGCATCAGTACCGGAAGCATAGCCGTGATAGCCGAGATAATCACTGCGTTAACCTGTTTATCTACAAGTGTTGAGATGGTTAGCCCATATGATAGTGACAATACTATGTAGATGATTGCGATCAGACTGAGCAGAAAAAGACTACCGTTGACAGGCACGTCCAACACAAAATAGCTCAGAAGAACTATAATAATAAAATCAATAAAGGAGATGACCATATAAGGAATTGTTTTGGCAAAGATCATGGTTCCATGTTTCAGGGGCGATGCAAGCAACACCTCCATAGTTCCTCTTTCTTTTTCCCGAACAATGGAAACCGATGTCATGATAGTACAAATAATCATCATGACCAATCCCATGATTCCCGGTACAAACATATAAGACGATTTCATCAACGGATTGTAAATCATCCGGTTTTCGGTCTGAATCTGAAAAGGTATCTGTGAAATATTCATTTGTTCCTTTTGGTAATCGGCAATAATAGCCGTTGCATAGTTTACTGCAATAGAACCTCTATTAGGATCAGAACTGTTGGACAAAAGCTGTACAGCTGCTTTTCCCGAGTGGACCATACTTTCCTGAAAGTCTTGTTGAAATACAACTGCCAGATCAAGTTTTCCTTTTCTCATGGCGACCTCCATCTCGTCCATTGAGTTAACTTTACCTTGATAGTTAAAGTAAACGTTTTGACGAATTTGATCTGTAATGCCTTTCGTAAAAGCATCGGGAGTGGGGTCATAGAAAGCCACTCTGATATCCTGAACCTCCATATTAATAGCAAAACCAAATAACAAGATTTGGACAATTGGTATTCCAATAATTACCAATAAGGTTCTGCTATCACGAAAGATATGTCGGAATTCCTTGTTTACAAATGCGATTAATTGCTTCATTTTTGAGTACTTTAAAATGTCAATCTACTCTTTTAGCTTTGCGTGCCAACTGACGAAATACTTCATCCATTGATTCGGCATTATATTGACTACGTAATGTCGCAGGCGAATCAAGTGCGTCAATACGACCGTCTACCATAATGGAAACACGATTACAATATTCTGCTTCATCCATATAATGAGTAGTTACAAAAACAGTGATACCACGATCGGATGCTGCATAAATCATTTCCCAAAACTGACGACGCATGGCTGGGTCGACACCTCCCGTGGGCTCATCTAAAAAGACAATGTTCGGCTCATGAAATATAGCTACCGAAAATGCCAGTTTCTGTTTCCAACCCAACGGGAGGTATTTAACCAGAGTGTTGCGTTCATGTTGAAAATGCAATTCTTCTAACAATTCATCAGTCTTTTTCGCAATAACCTTGTCAGATAGTCCATATATTCCACCAAAAAGACGGATGTTCTCCCACACTCTCAGATCTTCATAGAGCGAGAACTTCTGACTCATATATCCGATATTTCGTTTTATCTTTTCATTCTCTTTAAAAATATCAAATCCGGCAACAGTCCCTTTCCCTTCTGTTGGCATACTAATTCCGCAAAGCATTTGCATTGCGGTGGTTTTTCCAGCACCATTTGCTCCTAAAAATCCAAAAATCTCTCCTTTTTTCACATTAAAAGAGATATGATCTACAGCTGTAAAATGACCGAATTTTTTCGTCAGATTTGATACTTCAATAACATTTTCATTCATCATAATTAACTTGTCAAAGCCATGAAACAATCTTCTATAGTTGGTTTGATAATATCGATACGCACTTCGTTGAACCCTTTGTTTGCAAGATCCTGCTTCAAATCGTACGTTTGTAATCCTTCTTCAACGGTGATATGAATTTTGTCGCCAAACGCAAAGCTGCTTTTCACCTTGGGATGTTTTCGCAAATCAGAAAGTAGAGTCGACATTTTGCCACCAATAACCGACCACAATATTTCTGGGTAATCATCAATAATACCCTGCGGGGTGTCGCTTCCAATAAATTTCCCATCGCGAATCAACGCAATGCGGTCACAGCGACTAGCCTCGTCCATATAAGCCGTGGAAACCAGAATCGTAATTCCTTGTTCTTTAAGTCGATCCAACATGTCCCAGAATTCTTTTCTCGAAACTGGATCGACACCCGTGGTGGGCTCATCCAAAATCAGGATTTCGGGTTTATGAATCAGTGCGCAGCTCAGCGCTAACTTCTGTTTCATTCCTCCTGATAGTGCGCCGGCACGCCTATTTTTAAATGGCTCTATCTGTTGGTAAATATCTTTGATTAGATGATAATTCTCTTCTATGGTCGTATTGAAGAGTGTGGCAAAGAACTTCAGGTTTTCTTCTACACTTAAATCTTGATAAAGAGAAAACCGTCCTGGCATATAACCGATTATCTTTCTGATCTTCCGATAATCCTTTCCGACATCAAAACCGTTCATAATGGCCGATCCGCTATCCGGAAGAATCAGTGAAGCAAGAATTCTGAAGAGTGATGATTTCCCGGCTCCATCGGGACCAATAACGCCGAATATTTCTCCTCCTTTTACTGTGAAGGTGATGCCATTCAGGGCGTTAGCTTTACCATGTTTGGCGTAGCTCTTATATATATCTTTTACTTCAATCATTTTCTTAAAACTTCACTTCACCATACATACCAATCTTCAAAAAACCATCATTTGAAACAGCTACTTTCAACGCATACACAAGATTTGCGCGTTCATTTTTTGTTTGTATTGTTTTGGGTGTGAACTCCGATTTGTTTGATATCCAGCTTATGGAGCCATGGTAAGATTTCATCCCGCCCTCTCCATCGTCAACACGAACGGTAACTTCATCATTCAACTTAATTTTAGCAAGCTGATCGTTAGTGACATAAGCCCTCAGAAACATCGTATCCATATCGGCTATCTTGAACAATGGCGTTCCCATTGTAGCTAGTTCACCCATCTCCGCAAATCTATTCAATACTGTTCCGGTGATTGGGCTGACGATACGTGTTTTTCCCAGCTGATCGTTCAATTGCGCAATCTGGATGTCGAGAGTTGAACTTTGAGCCGATATGTTTTGACTGCTTTTGCGAAGTGTCGAGGTTTGTGCCGAAAGCTGACTCTTAAGTACCTCTATTTGTGATTCTATATCGTCGAATTGTTTTTGATTCGCTGCATTTGCTGCAATCAATCTTTCAACTCGAGCCTTTTCTCGTTCCAACGTTTTAATTTGATCTTGAATGGCTGCCGTTTGCGTTTGAATATCAGGTTGTTGTGCTCGTACTCCCCGGGCATTGGAGAGGATACTCATTTTTTGAAGATAGAGTTGAGTACTATCAATAACTCCAACTTCTTGTCCCTGTTGCAGATGATCTCCTTCGTTCACATTAAAGCTTAATATTTTGCCATTTGCTTGTGATGACACAATAATTTCCGTTGCCTCAAACGATCCTGTAGAATCGTAATCGCTTTTTTTATTATTGCATGAGAGCAGAAAGAAAGACGATAATATCAGTAACAATAAAGAATATGTTTTCATTTGTCTATTTATATAGTTGTTTATTTGTTTTTATTTTTCACTGTTTGTCGTGTATTCGAGTGAATAGATTGACATGAGATATTGAATTTCATGAAGCGTTTTTGCCTGCTTGGCGCCTTCTTCAGCATTTATCTCTTTCATTAGGTCAGAAACGGTCATTGTACCATTTTCTACCTTAATTTCTGCGGCTTCACGAATCAATGTTCTTAGTCGGATGATTTCATTGTCATCTTTCATCATCTTTCTAAATTTCTCTATTTCAATTTGTTGTTGGGGTATCTGCATATTTAAATTGTGAAGAAATGTATCTCTTTGAACATCCACAGCAAGCTTTTGTATGTCGATTTTCCTTTTATCATTTTTCAGTGTATATAAGTTTCCGAAATTCCATGAGACGCGAACACCACCCACAAAGTATGGAGAAAACTCATTTTCGAACATGTTCAGTCCTGGTTTACCGTAGCCGCCTTGCGCAAAAGCTCCTATGACAGGTCTGTTTTTTACATTCAGCTGCAATCTTTGAGATTCCAACGCATTTTCCTGAGCACTAAAAAAATGTAATTCAGGTCGTTTGATGACAGGTGAAGTCGACTGAAAATCTGTTTTAGGCTTGACAAACATTGTATGTGCATCCAGTTGTTCACCAATCAGTACTGACAACATTTGAATATATGCTTGTAACGACGATTCTAGTTGAATCCGTTGTTGGCCGACTTTTAACTGTTCCACTTTCACAACACTCAAATCGGCCTCATTTGCCACGCCATTTTGTACATAACTCTGAACATTATTGTAATTCCGTTGCAGCTCTTTCTCCAGAATATCCTGTTGAATCAGTTGCTCCTGCATAAGCAGGACACCAAAATATAGATTGTTTACTCGTTCTTTTAACTTATATATTTCACTGTCGAGTTGTTTTTTCTCCAAATCGGCATAAGCATTTAGACTTTTTTTCTGTGCCGAAATTTTTCCACCATCCCAAATCAACTGATTCAGTTCGGCTACCACCTTATACTGATCTTGACTTGGCACTGGAATATCAAGTGGAGGAAAACTTTGTGGTAAATCAAGATTGATTTTGGTAACATCCGATTGCCAGCTAGCCTGCGCACTCAACGTGCCCTGTGGCAAATAATATTTGTTGGCGTTTTCAATGTTAAAATTCTTCGTTTTTTCAATAATGTCATACTGGGCAATGGCAGGGTAATTAGCTGTTGCCTTTTGCTGACACTCATCAATCGTGATTGTTTGACCGAAAACAACTACTATGTTCAGCCAAATTAAAACCACCAATGGCAATGATAATTTTAAACTCATGATTTTTATATTTGATTGTTATTATTTTTTCACTATCCACTCTTTAATCTTTTCTTTTCTTTCTGTTACAAAAGTTAAAAACTCTTCCTCTTTTACTAATCCCGAAGAGATAATAAGTTGTTTTGCTACAAACGGAAACATTATCAATCCTAAAATATTTGTTATGAAATCGGCTGATGAAAGTTCAACACCCGACTCTTTCAACTGATTTTCAATAACCGGTTGTGCAATTTTACGTGCATTTAAAGTTATCTCAGCAAACATTTCTTTGTTCAACGACCACTCATTAAGAACAAAAATGGGTAGTTCTTCATTTTCAAGCAGCAAGTCGGTGTAATTATTTGTTATCGATTCTACTTTATCTCTTAGCGGAATTTCTTTATCTGATAAAATAGGAGCCATAACTTCAACAAGCATTCTAAATTTCTCCTTGACAACTATTTTAAATAGATTTTCTTTGCTTCCAAAATAGTAATTGAGCAGCGCTAAGTTGATTCCTGCTTCATCGGCAATTTCTCTCGTCTTAGTTGCAGCAAATCCTTTTTGTGAAAATAATTTATTAGCTGCGTTTACTATTTTTTGTTCGGTTGTTAATGCTTCCATTATTGAATATTTTTTTGTTGATTGCAAATGTAAACTAAACAAGTGATTTAATCAAATGTTTAAATCACTTGTTTAGTTTAGTGCTAAATTATTTAACATGGATTAATGGCATAATGTCTAATCGAGTTTCTTATTTAGCCTTTCACAACTTAGATTTAGAAATATTCGATATCTGATTTCTTATATGTTCTGCGTGATAAAAGTACGATAATATGATTTAACATATAAAACTGTTGATTATTCAAAGTTATTTACTACACTTGTACACGTAAACTTCGGTTTGATAACGTGCACCTGAGATCAAGTGTGAAAATGCTTTCTTTCAGATTAAAATTGTATTGATTTATCTTACGAGAGTATAACAAGAGATCCCACTTATGCAACATATATCAGAACATACTTTTCACATTCCTGTTATGGGAATTGCCTTTACTATCGATACGCCGGTAAAGGTCGCCCGGTTCGGGATTTCATCCGTAATATCTATTATTCAGGATGTGCTGATGGAACAGATGCGTAAATTTTATTGCGATAAGTTCAACGAAAAATTCATCCCTATATCAATCGAAGATGCCGACCATAGAGCAAAGCGAATAACTGCTTATCTTGATACAATGCAGCGAATAATTGATGGGCAGATAGAACAAATGAAATTAGAGAATTTCGAAGAAGGATCTGATATTGTAAAATATTTTAAGCTTTTGCCTGACAACTCTTCGGTGAAAAAACTCTATAATCAAATGACTAAAATGAATGGGGTGGAGAAAGAGCTTATGCAAAACCAACTTCGTCAGAAAATTGTAGCAGGTGCAATTGATGTGAATATTATGACCAAAGTGGACAGATTGAATTATGCAAAAGACGGAAAAATATTGCCACATGAATATTCTGATGCATTGGCTGCACTTCGAGGTTTTGCAAACAGTTCACTTCATTCTTCTGTCGTTTTTTCTGCTGGAATGAATCCTCGTTTATTTACTTATATTGAAAATTTTCCTGATTTCTTCCCTGATAGGTACGGCCTAATTAGAAAAAAAATTATTCTGAAAGTAAGTGACTATCGGTCGGCTATTATACAAGGGAAATTTTTAGCGAAGAAAGGTTTGTGGGTATCGGAATTTCGTATTGAATCGGGACTAAATTGCGGAGGTCATGCATTTCCTTCAGAGGGTTATCTGTTGGGACCAATATTAGAGGAGTTTAAAAATAAAAGAAAGGAACTCACTGACGAGTTAATTGGGATATGCAACTTGGCACTGAAAGGGAAAAACAGCCAACTGATTCCGGAAAATACTGAAATTCGCATCACAGTTCAAGGTGGAATTGGTACTTCAAAAGAAGACAAGTTCCTTATGGATTATTATAATTTGGATGGAACAGGATGGGGAAGTCCTTTTTTAATGGTTCCTGAAGCTACTAACGTTGATGATAAAACATTGCAACTGCTTGTAAATGCTAAACAGGATGATTATTATTTGAGCCATGCGTCACCTCTTGGGGTGCCTTTTAATAATTTCAGAAATAGCTCTTCAGAATTTCAGAGGAAAGAACGCATCGAAAAGAACAGACCGGGCAGCCCTTGTCATAAGAAATATCTTGCCTTTAATACTGAATTTTCCCAAATACCAATTTGTACTGCTTCAAGAGAATATCAACATAAAAAATTAAAAGAATTGCTCAGTGATCCTAATTTGACTAAAAATGAAATCGCATTAAGGTCTGATGAAATTACGGAAAAGGATTGCTTATGTGAGGGACTTTCTTCTACTGCACTGCTGAAAAATAATATCTCGGATCCTCATCACCTCGATGCGGTGACTATTTGTCCTGGTCCAAACCTGGCTTATTTTTCTAAAGTTTGCTCTTTAAATGAAATGGTTGACCATATCTACGGTCGGACAAATGTTCTGAATTCTTTGTATAGACCTCACATGTTCATCAATGAACTTAAAATATATGTTGATTATCTGAAACAGGAAATAGATAAGAATTTAATCTCTTTGAATGAAAAACAGACTAAATATTTTATTTCTTTTAAGGCAAATCTTCTGCATGGAATTGAGTATTATAAGGACTTATTGCCAAAGATGAATGAGGAAGCTGATGATTTTAAAATGAAAATGAAAGAAGAATTTGAGGCTCTTAAATTGGCTCTGATGTGTAAACCGATTCTTCCACAGTAGGACCGGTCTTTTAAATAAAGTGTAACAACTATGGTACATTGCCTCAATTCCATATCGCTTTAATTACGGAACAGACCTAAATTTATTTTTCTTTATTAGCTTTATTTAACCATGTTATGTTAATGTTGTTTAAAAATAGGTTTTTCCAGCCTTAATGCTGCTCTCATGCTCCTCTCACTATGCTCTCATGCTCCTCTCACTATACTCTCATACTCTTCTCATTTTCATGATGTGAAAATATCTTAAAAATGCAATATGGTTTCTATATGCAACCTAAGTCAATGATAATAAATAATATACCTGTAATTGAGTCAATTTGTAACAATGGCAAAATTAATGGTAAGTTATTCTTGTCTTCTTCGGATGTATCAGTTATTACGGCAGGGGTTAAATGGGAAATTTGCATTAATTTTTATACCTTTGCGCCCAAAATTAAGCTATTATGTTGTGGATGGATGTTGCAGCCCGTTTGGGTGTTTTTGGCGCCGGGATTGGCAGCTTGTGGAATAAAAAGTTGAAACTTTGGGTAAATGGCCGTAAGAATCTTGCCAAAAGAGTAGGACAGGAAATTCAGTCGAATGACCGTGTGATTTGGTTTCACGCTGCTTCTTATGGCGAATTTGAAGAGGGTCGTCCTCTCATTGAAACAATCCGTTCTCGATATCCGGAATACAAAATACTGGTGACTTTTTTCTCTCCTTCTGGTTATGAAGCGCACAAGAATTATCGATTCGCTGATTGGGTTTTTTATCTACCTATCGACACAAAAAAAGATGTCAAAGCTTTCCTGGATGCGGCTCATCCCGAAATCGCGATTTTTATTAAATATGAATTTTGGCCTAATCTAATGGCTGAACTGAAGAAAAAACAGGTTCGCACGTTTGTGATTTCTGCTCGCTTTATACCTGATTCACGTTTTTTCAAAAGCTATGGTGGCGTTTTCCGCAATGCATTGAATGCTTTCGAAAAGATGTTTGTGCAGGATCAACCTTCGGTGAAACTACTAAATAGTATCGGGTTCAATAACGTGATCGTGGCTGGTGATCCGCGTTTCGATAGAGTAAAGACAATTGCTGACACGGAATGGAAAGATAGCATTGTAGAAAAGTTCAAGAATAATCAACGTGTGTTTATCGCTGGAAGTACGGTGGGTGCTCCTGATGAGGATCTAATTCAGGAATTGATAAATCGGCATTTGGAAACAAGATTTATAGTGGTTCCTCACGAAATGGACCGGGTGCCAATGGAAAAGATGATTTCAAATATAAAGGGTGGGGGCAAACTCTATTCGGAATGCAACGCAGATACGGATTTTTCGGCGACCCAATTGTTAATAATTGATGCGGTTGGCTTGCTCTCAAAGCTTTATAGATACGGCGATTGGGGTTTTATTGGCGGTGGATTTGACAAGGGTATTCATAGTGTGATTGAGGCCACTATTTATGGGTTGCCTTGTGCATTTGGCCCAAATTATCAAAAGAATCGTCCGGGAATTGAAATGATTGAGATAGGTGTTTGTGGCGCCGTTAAGAATATCGACGAACTGGACGTATGGTTCACACCGCTAAAAGTGGAATCGAAACTAGCTGAGGTGAGGCAAAAAGCTCTTGAATATACAAATAATAATTGTGGTGCTACAGAAATTATTCTGAATCAAGTGTTTCTAGGTCGCTCAGAATAATATCGGCAAATTCTCTCATCGCTCCTTCGCCTCCCTTTTTTGACAATATATAGATTCCGGGAATGGCCTTAATTTTAGTCATCGCATCGGATGGACATGCGGCCAGCCCTACATTTTGAAGTAGCTCCAGGCAATTGACGTCATCACCTATATAGGCGACTTCTTTCAATGATATCCCTTCTTTTTCACATATCTCCTTGGCTGATTGAAGCTTACCGCCATATCGTCTTCCCTGATAGACATAATCGACTTTCAACTTTTCTGCGCGACGTTCAACTATTTGGGTGTTTTCTGATGTAATGATACCCGTTTTTATACCGGCTTCACGCAATAATCGAATACCCATGCCATCACGGGTGTTGAACTTCTTCATCTCATCACCGTTTTCGGAATAATACATCCCGCCGTCAGTGAGAACTCCATCTACATCTGTCAAAAATAGTCTAATCATCGCTTTTTATTTACCAAGCTGTCCAAACTCCATGTTTTTTAATTTACCAG
>Ga0172377_10005374_pt1 | contig 13175 bp, 11 predicted proteins | sample Pumphouse3metaG_FD_119749 | JGI IMG/M metagenome (GOLD analysis project Ga0172377, IMG submission 119749) | Leachate microbial communities from a municipal landfill in Southern Ontario, Canada - Pumphouse #3 metaG | ecosystem: Engineered > Solid waste > Landfill > Unclassified | place: Canada... | reverse complement strand
TCCTGGCTGGTCTATAGATCCAGTAGGCGATACAAGTACCAATGTGGCAATATGTGCAATCAGGCTCCCGGAAAGAGGAAAACTTCCCGCAATGAAATATACTTTGCTATCAACCGTATAAGTCGCAGTGACAGTGCTTACAGCACCAAAAACAGGAGAGACGCATGCGAGCACCAACAAGATGCACTGAATGGTTCTTTTAAAATACTTCATATATAAAAATATACTTAGTAATTATTGTACTGTCTAGATTATCATAGGAACAAACCAAAAAAACCAAAGGGGTTGGCAACATCCCCGCTGCCAACCTCCCTTCTTGAAAAAGCTTTCCTTCTCTTATTCAAGCACTGCCTTAATACGGCGGATTCCCGCGGAAGAGGATTGTTCCTTGACAATCTTGAAGTGTCCCATATCCCCTGTATGGGTGACATGAGGACCACCGCAAACCTCCTTTGAGAAGTCCCCTATGGAGTAAACCTTGACCTGTTCCCCGTATTTGGCATCGAACTGAGCGGCAGCTCCTGTGGCCTTGGCTGCATCCAAATCCATGACATCGCAATGGACTGGAAGATCGGCCTTGATCTGCTCGTTCACGATATCCTCGACTTCCTGCAACTCTTTTGCAGTCAACGGCTCAGGATGATTAAAATCAAAGCGAAGACGCTCAGCCGTGATGTTGGACCCCATCTGCTTGACGTATCCACCCAAGACAATACAAAGCGCCCTGTGCAGCAAATGGGTCGCCGTATGCAAGGCAGTGGTCTGGTCACTATGGTCAGCCAAGCCTCCCTTGAACTGCTGCTCAGCACCACCACGACTGATGACCTGGTGTTTCTCAAAGGCTTCCTTGAACCCCTGCTCATCCACTGTCATCCCCTGCTCCTGGGCCAGTTCCTTGGTAAGCTCAATGGGAAAACCATAGGTATCATACAATTTGAATGCGGTTCTTCCCCCGATACGTCTGGCTGGATCCTTGAGCAAGTTGGGAAGCATCTTCTCAAACTCCTTCTCCCCTTTGGAAAGGGTCTCGCTGAATTTCTTCTCTTCCGTCTCAAGTTCGGCAAAGATGAAATCCTTATGGGCGAGGAGCTCAGGATAGGGCTTCACATACAAATCAAGCACGATAGGAGCAAGGTCGCAAAGGAACGGATGGTCGATGCCAAGCTTGTGCCCATGGCGTACCGCACGGCGAATCAGGCGACGAAGGATATACCCCTGTCCCACATTCGACGGGGCCATACCCTTCTCATCACCAAGAATAAACACAGAAGTCCTGATGTGATCAGCGATGATTCTCAATGAGATATCAGTATCCTCTTTCTGCCCATAGGAAACACCGCAAAGCTTTTCAATACCCTTGATGATAGGGGTGAAAACCTCTGTCTCGTAGACATTCTTCTTGCCCTGTAAAATAGCAATGGTCCTTTCAATTCCCATGCCGGTATCGACACACTTGCGTTCCATGGGAACAAAAGTCCCCTCCGCTGTCTTGCGATACCCCATGAACACGTCATTCCAAATCTCAAAATACTTGCCACAATGGCATCCAGGCCGGCAATCCGGGCCGCAGGCAGGACGTCCTGTATCCATGAACATCTCACTGTCGGGACCGCACGGACCGGTCTCCCCGGCAGGACCCCACCAGTTGTCTTCCCGTGGCAGGAAGAAAATCCTTTCCTTGGGAATCCCATGGCTCAGCCAAGCCTGGGCAGCCTCGTCATCCCTTGGGACAAGGTCATCACCGGCGAATACGGTCACAGATAATTTGGTCGGATCAATACCAAGCACGGTGGTCATGAACTCATAGCTGAAATCAATGGCTTCCTTCTTGAAATAATCACCCAAGGACCAGTTGCCAAGCATCTCAAAGAAGGTGAGATGGCTTGGGTCCCCCACACTGTCGATATCACCGGTACGGATACATTTCTGGTAATCCACAAGCCGCTTCCCTGCGGGATGCTCAGCACCAAGGATATATGGCACAAGAGGATGCATTCCTGCTGTAGTAAACAGTACCGTGGGATCATTTTCAGGAATCAACGAGGCGCCACTGATCTGTTTATGGCCCTTGCTTACGTAGAAATCAATATATTTCTGACGCAATTCATTCGCTGTAAGTTCTTTGTTCATAGTAGTAAAGATAGTAAGAAAACCACCTATGCCATGTCAAGCTTCAAAACAGGGTCAACTGACCGGAAAAAGCGGGAGTGCGAGGTTTTTTAGCTTTGTTTTGTCCGCAAAGATATTTCACAATATCCTCACTTTGCCTGACGACCACAACATTAGCCTTGCGAGCAAACTGCCGAGGCCAAAGAAGACTTGGATTATCCACGGTGCTTTGGTAAATGAATACCAGCTTGTTTTGCTCCAAGGCGAAGGCAGCCTGCCTGACGGCCCCTCCTCCATCACGGTCCTCGATGACCACGGAAGCCAGAGAAAGAGAACTCATAAGTCTGTTTCGAAGAAGAAAAAACCATTTCTGAACAGACAGGGCAGGAGAAAAACGGCTGACCAGACAACCCTGGACTGCTATCTGCTGTTGCAAATCCTTGTGCTCAGGAGGATAAGAAACCGTCAGAGGAGTGCCGATGATCGCCATGGTGGGGAAACCACAGGAGAGAGCCGTACGATGGGCGACTCCGTCGATACCCAGCGCCAAGCCGCTGGTGATCACATAGCCTTTGCTTCCCAGGGCCACGACCGTCTTGCTGCAAAGATTCCTGCCTTCCAGTGAAGGATTGCGCGTCCCAATAACCGAGACCCCCTCCCTGTCCAGCAACGACGAATCCCCTTTCACAAAGATAAAACGAGGGCAGTAGGCGAAACCATTGGCCCGCTTTGGCCAATGTGCGTCTTCCCAAGTCAGGACAGAGACATCATCCTTTATTGCCTCAAAAGCAGGACGACACTTGAGATACGCATTACCGGCAATCAGGGAAGAGACACCAAGAAGGCGTGCATAGTCGTTCTGATGGATGGAAAACTCCTCAGTTGTATCAAACTCACCGACAGCTCTATCGAATACCTCGATGGCTTTTGCCTCCGAACCGCCGGATGCCACCACCAAGGCTTGGAAGTTCAACGCTTGCCTGACTTGCGTCCTCATGACTTTACTTTAGCAAGACAAGCCTTGCCTGTCCATAACAATATTCTCTATCATAAAGATATGAGAAAGACTTTATCAGTAATGGCACTTCTGTTTCTCTCCGTCTCCCTATGGGCAGGATATGACTATGCCAGCGAAGCCCTTTGGGTGAAAAACAATTACAATTACACCGTGGATACCCCTCTCTCGTCCATCAGGGATGCCAACGGTCCCTGGATTGCCTACAAGGGGACCACCGCCATAGACAAACTGACCTTCTTCACTCTTGCCAACCTGCCAGCCCAAGCGGAACATCTGGTGAAGCTCCAACGCCAGAGGAGCGTCCTCGGATGGACAAGTCTTGCCACGTTGGCAACAGGGGTCTTGCTCCTTGCCCTTTCCCCCCAAGACCCGGGAGCACAAATTGGAGCGCTCTGCCTTGGGGCCTGTTCCTTTGCCCTTGGAACAGCAAGCGCCTTCACCGAGCATAAGATTGGAGTTACTTTCAATATCCCAATGGCTTTACAAACGGCAAAACAATATAATCAGACGCTCACGCAGTAAAAACTCATTGGTACAAAGCTATAATCTTTTACCCGGTTCCGATACCCCTACGGATATCTTGATGAGAAAATGTTCCGTATCCTCCTCTGTTATATACGTACGCATATCTTCTTCATAGGCATTCCCAATAATTATAGCCGTCGAATCGATAAAGGCAAAAAGCTTTTCATAGGCATTGATGGTTTTCCCATATGGTCCTTGAAAGATATAGACTGCATAATATCCCGCATGCTTGACATGCACCCCTGAGAGTCCCTGTCTTGGCTTTTGGACTTGCATTCCAAAGCGACAGGTATCCGCGTCCTTTTGTATAAGATGCTGATAATCAACAATGGTGCAGACCGGAGCAAAATAGACAAAATCCTTACTTTTCCCATAGACCTTCTTGACCGCCAGAACCTGCTCTTCTTCGGATGCGAATCGCGAGATACATTCAGTGACGGCAAAATATGCCTCATCCTGCCATTCGATATGGCATTTCCCAGGTACGGCGGAAAGCGATTGGCTGGTTCTTTCCCTATAGCAGTCCAACACATGGACAAGTCGTTCCATCCGTCTTTGCTCCTGGGCAAGCCGTTGTCTCTGTATTTTGAGAAAAGCAAGGAAATCCTGTGGGTTTTTATGAAGGAGATACCGCTTGATTTCCTTCAAGGAGGCTCCGCTATCCCTAAGCGTCACGATGACATCAAATTGGAAGAACTGCTCCATAGAGTACTTCCTGTACCCATTGTTCTCCACCCTATCGGGCTTGAACAGACCGATTTCATCATAATGATACAAGGTATTTTTAGTCGTGCCACAAATTGAAGCGAATTCCTGAATTGAGAAAAAAGTTTTAACAATCTGGCTCATACACCTCCCAAAAGGAAAACCCTCAAGACAGAAAATCTCTTACAAACCCAAATTATGCAGTTTAGCCCCGATCGCCTCAACCGTTGAGGCAAGCAAGCTTTCCCCGAAATCGGCACTGCTATCCCGAGGGTCCTCGCCCATCACCCCAAGAGGCCACTCAAAACGATCGACTGGCAACCTGTCCAAATGGACCAGTTCCGGGCGAAGAGCCATCATCGCCGAAGTCTCGTTCTTCCCTGCATGATCCATCTGGGTCTTCCATGAGGTACCCTCGAAGTCCCTGATTGCGGATAGCAGGATGATGTCATATTGTTTTTCCCATATATCCACCATCTCAGCCCAAGCCTTTCTTGACGGTCCATGCCCATCGGCAATGAGACAACGGAACCCCGCCCTCTTGGCCTGGGAGACAATCGATTCAAGCAGAAGCAGGAACAACCCTTTTTGAACCCAGTAGCAACTCCCTGGCAACTGCTGGTTCGGCTGGGTCATCCGATGGGAATCCATTCCCATCAGCCATTTTCCCTCGCCCTCTTTGCAGATCCTGTCCGGTCCAACCCAAAGTGGAGGGAAAACAATACCGCCATACATCTCAGCCGTACGTATGAAGAGCCCCCTAGCCTGTATCGCATCAGCTCCTAGGACATTCTGGGCACCGTGCCATTCCAATGTTCCCAAGGGCAGGTATCCGATGGGATGTTGCTCGATCCTTTGTTTAAATGCATCCGGAGACAATTCATCATATGATACTGTTTCTTTCATACTTCTGTTTCTTCCCTCCTTTATCGCAATACGACATTTTCTTTCCCCAAGCTTTCAAAAAAAGACAAGAACCCTCTTTACTCTTGGGTTACCCAATACTTTAGCATACAACCGTCACAATTGTAACAACTCAAAGGAATCTATGAAATCTTTATCAATGGACATCACTTTCCCTTCTCTTCTTTCCTTCGCATTCCCGGCAACCATCATGATAGTATTCATGTCGTTATACACCATCGTGGATGGTATATTTGTGTCCCGCTATGTGGGGGCGACCGCACTAGGTGCTATCAACATAATACTCCCTGCGTTCATGATATTTGGTAGTGTGGGGACTCTTTTTGGAACAGGGGGGAACGCCATCGTAGCCCGTCTCATGGGGGAGGGAAAACCGGAGGAGGGAAGAAAGGCTTTCTCGATGATTGTTGTCATTGGAGCGATAAGCACCCTGGTGCTGGGTACCCTCGGGCTGATCTTCAAAACTCAGTTCATAACCCTTCTTGGGGCAAATGAAGAAATCAGACCCTATTGCGAGACATACCTTGACATACTCCTGCCCTGTGGTCTTATCTTTGCTCTCCAGGGCATGTTCCAATCGTTCTTCATTACCGCTGCGCGTCCTAACACGGGATTGGTTCTTACAATTCTCGCAGGATGCGCCAACATAGGATTGGATTATCTCTTTATCGTCGTCTGTGATATGGGTATTGCTGGAGCCGCCCTCGGTACAGTCGGCAGCGCCATGATACCTGCGCTCATAGGTTGTATCCTTTTCTTTAAAAAGACAGGCACTTTGTTTTTCCAGAAATTTTCCTTCAAGGCCAACATAATTGTGAAAGCGATGTCCAATGGTTCCTCTGAGATGGTATCGTCCCTTGCAAGCAGCCTGACGACCTTGATGTTCAATCATATGGTGATTGCCTATAACGGGACGGCAGGAGTAGCCGCCATTTCCATTTTGTTTTATATGCAGTACATCTTTTCGTCAATTTTCATGGGATTCTCTTTTGGCATCGCCCCTCTTGTGAGTTTCAATCTCGGAAGAAAATCAATGGAGAATCTGAGAAAGATATTGAAATTCTCCCTACTAGTCATTGGCACTTATGCCATTCTCATGTTCACAATTGCAAAATTGGCAGGAAACCTATTTGCCGGAATCTTTATCGACCGCACCTCTTTGGTATTCCAACTTGCCTCCAGAGGCAATAGGTTGTTTTCCCCCTGTTTTCTGTTCTGCGGGATAAGCATCTTTGCATCCTCCTTCTTTACGGCTCTTGGCGATGGCAAGACTTCCGCCCGGATTTCCTTCCTCCGGACCTTTTTCTTCACAATGGCGGCATTGTTACTGCTTCCCAGGCTTTTCGGAAGTGATGGTATCTGGCTTTCCATTCCGACAGCGGAGTTCCTGTCCGCTTTCGTCTCTGTCTATTTTCTCTCCAAAAAACGTACTATGTTTGGCTTTCAAAAATAGTGAATCCAGTCCTAAAGCGGGGAGAATCTCCTCCCTACTGACACCTAGTTCCCTGAAAATGTCTGAAAACTAAAAAAACCATCAGAGAATCCCTCTGCATCTCAGGAAAAATACAGACCGGACCATATGGGAGGTCCTTGTCTTCAACCAGAGAACACTTCGAGTTCCTTGGAGGCAAATCCACCGGCAACCCCAAGCACCTTTGCGACAGTAAAAGCGATAGCAATTGATTCGGTGCACCCCAAAACGGGAACTAATTCATACTTCAAGACTGAAACCTAAGCTTCATGGTTTTTTACCCATATTCCCTTTGCCTCGCTCCTACACATTCAAAGGTCCATCAACAAGAACCAAACCTTCACCTTCCCTGCTCATGCCCCATATGAGGGACGCCACCAAGAAAGTGAAGACCGCTTCGTTAAAAATCATTTATTCTTTCCTAAGCATTTTTCCAAATCAATCTCTGTATTCTTTGAGACGTAAGTCTTTTCCTGGAGCAATTTCCCTACATCCACGAATCGGGATGGCAGTATTCACAAATAGAAGACAACCTCATAAGACATTTTGTCTCATACCGCATTGCCCAAGTCTTACTTATTTTGTATTACTCAAAACAATCTCTCATTACTCACAAATAACACAATTAAACCTTAATTAAAGAAAATGAAGAGTAAAACAACAAAAACAAATTAATAATCACAAATATATAAAGGTTTACGTTATTTTTCAATGTAAGTTATAATTGCAAAATGGTAATGCTATGAACTATAGTATTGAAATTGATTAAGAAACCATCAGCAGTATCAACCTGAAGGCTTAAGGAGAATTTTTTGAATTTCGATTATGATATAATTGAGAAGAATGTCAAATTAACGCAACATAGGCTTGCCTCCTTTCTTAGATTCCAAATGAATGAGAAGAAGATGTCCATAACCGAAATCGCCTACATTGGAAATCTTGGGACGAGCAGCCTTTACAAAAACATCATGAAAGAAGGAACAGGTAATTTCTTCAATCTTTGCGTCACGATGGATTCCTTATCCACAAATTTCGAACAGTTCTTCAAATTCGAGGGTATGTCTTGTACAAAACCTCTTATCTGCTATTCAAAACATGGTTTTTCCTCCGTAAACCACAAACTCCTGCTCAAGTCAGGATTAACACATTATCAATTCGCATCATTGATCAGACGAGACGCCACCTGTTTCGCTCATTTTTGCAATGTCAACTATCCTAGCTGGATGAACTTCAGCCAGATTTGCATCATCTGTATTATCTTTGGTATCTCCCTGCCGGATTATCTTGGCATGGTAAGCGAAGCCACCGTTGAGTTGATTCTCGATCGCATTGCCCAGGGAATCACATTCCCTGAGGATGCCTTTATCATCAATGACGAGGTTGCTCTCTACGAAAAGCTGGATGAAGAGCTTTTCCCCCATCCAGCCTCATAATTTCATTTAATGCAGGTAATTTCCCTCTTCGCATTTTCTTCAGATTGAGCTATCATGGTTCGCACTGGTGGCGGAAGAGCTGGAGAAGTATCACTTTCCCAGCAAGCCTCGTGCGTTCTCGCTGACTTGCTTACGAGAAAAGGGAGAGAGATTACCTTGAAAATTACAAAACTTGGGACCTTTCGTATTGTGTTACTTGTAGTGACTGATTATGCCGCCTTGTTTCTTGCTGGAATTCTCAGCATATTTCTTACAGAGGGTAGGGCTGGCAATTTCGCCACCTATATCCCTGTCCTTCTCTGCTATAATTTATTCAAAGTGCTCATTTGCCTTCTTTTCGGAGTTTACAAGCTTTCCCTGCGGAATTGCTCCATCGACTTACTTATCCGTGGCCTTTGTCTTGTTGTCTGTGACATCGTATTCTTTGTCGGTATCTCTTTTAAGATTGGATTCTCAATGATGCCGGTACGACTAGCCATCAATCTTTCCTGCTGGAGCTATCTTTTGGTAGTTGGTTACAGGGTGATGTACCGCCTAATCTGCGAGTTCATTACGAAACTTGGGACAGGGGACCTTCCCACCGCTATCATATATGGCGCCGGCGAATGCGGCAGGGCTCTTTGTCGATTCGCTGAGAGTGGGAAACTTCCTTATGCGATCATCGGCTTCGTCGATGACAAGAAAGAACTTCAAAACCGTATCATCCTCAACAAGCAGGTGCTGGGCAATATTGACAATCTCCCCCAAATCATTGGGAAGTACCAGCCCAAATGTCTGATTATCGCCATACCCTCAGGAATCTCAGGGGAGAAGATGCAGGAAGTGGCAGGTCTTTGCCGGAAGGATACCGTGGAAGTGAAGATCGCCCCCTCCATGTTCGAGTTGGAAACGCAAGGACATATGAACGTGCTGGACCTTCGCTCTTTGAACTATGCCGACATGCTGGGTCGTCCTCTGATCTCCATCGACCGTAAGCCAATCGCTGATATGGTCCAGGAGAAACGAGTATTGGTCACGGGGGCGGGAGGCTCGATAGGAAGTGAGATCTGCCGGCAGTTGGTGACCTTCCATCCCAGCCAGCTTCTTTTGCTGGATATCGACGAAACGGAGCTGCATAATCTTTCCTTGGAGCTTACCAGTTACCAGAGCGAATTCAATAAACTGGTGTTCCCCATTTGCTGCGATATCAAGAATAAGGAAAAAATCGACAAGGTGTTCAGTACTTTTCGTCCCCAAATCGTATTTCATGCCGCGGCCTATAAGCATGTGCCGATGATGGAGCTATATCCTGAAGAAGCCATCAAAACAAATATCGGGGGTTCTTACAATGTGCTCAAGGCCGCTCAGAAATATGAAGCGGAAAGGGTCATAGTGATCTCCACCGACAAGGCGGTGAATCCCACCAACATCATGGGGGCCACCAAACGGGTGGTCGAGCTGGAGGCCGCATTGCTCACAAATGAGAGGACCGCCATGGTCTGTGTGCGCTTCGGCAATGTACTGGGTTCCCGTGGTTCCATGCTTCCTCTTTTCTTTGACCAGATCAAGGCCGGAGTTCCTATCACGGTGACGGACAGGAACATCATCCGATATTTCATGGCCATCCCTGAAGCCGTTGGCCTGGTGTTCCTGGCAGGAGCCATCGGGAAAAGCGGGGAGGTCATGGCCCTGGATATGGGAGAACCTGTCAAAATCTATGACTTCGCCCAGAAGCTCATCGATATCTTCGGTGATAAGGACAAGAACAAGATTGTCATCACAGGGCTCAGACCCGGGGAGAAGTTGTATGAGGAATTGCTTGCCGACAAGGACAGGACAATCCCGACAGACCACCAGAGAATCTTCAAGGCTGCCGTCAGCGGGGGGTTGGATGAGGAAAAATTTACTGCCGAGCTTTCAGCCATCAATTCCACTGATGTGGAAATATTGATACAAAAACTTCAAAAGCTTGTTCCTGAATTCCAAAGAAAGCAAAGCCCCATTTGGGAAAATTTCTCCTTGGTGAAAGAACAGGAAAAGGCTCTTTAACCCCTGTAGGTTTTCTTTCCCTCCCACAAGGGGATAAGAAAATCATATTGCTATGGAATTATTCTCCCGTCATGGATATGGATTTGCCTTGTGCAATACCTGGTTATCTCTTCCTTGTTATGTGACACAAAAATGACGGGACCTCCAAAAGAACGCAGGATTGACAAGAAGTCCTCGTCAATCGCATCCTTCAGTTCCTGATCCAAGGCGGAGAATGGCTCGTCAAGCATAATCAAGGATGGGTTGGAGGCAAGAATACGTGCAAGAGCTACACGTTGCTGCTGCCCTCCGGATATCTGGGAGGGATAGCCATTGGCTATCTCCTGGATATGAAGCAATCCAAGATACCTATCCAGCTCATCCATCCTGTTTGGTCCCTTGGGGATGCCTAAAAGAATATTGTCCCTCACCCTCATTCTGGGAAAGAGGGCATATGACTGAAAAAGATAGCCACATCCACGGACTCTCGTTGGTAAGGAAATATGCTCTTCCTTGCTAAACAACACCCTGTCGTTGAGCACTATCCTGCCCTCATCAGGCTTCTCTATCCCTGCGATGCATTTCATACTCATGCTTTTACCTGATCCAGAAGGTCCGACAAGACCAAGTATCTCTCCATTCTGAACGGAAAAAGAAACATCAAGGGTAAAAGAAGAAAGAGATTTTCTTAATCGCACCGACAGGGACATGTCATTTTCCTCTCTTCTCGAATATCGCCACAGCAGCCAAGGCAAGAGTGGAGACCACGGTGATGATTCCAACCCACATCCATGCGGTGCCCATATCTCCACCTGCGGTGGCGAAATAGATTGCCATAGGGATGGTCTGGGTCTTCCCTGGTATGTTGCCGGCAATCATCAGGGTCGCTCCAAACTCGCCCAGGGCACGGGCGAAACTCAGGGCCAGGGAGGCCATGATACCAGGCCAGGCCTCGGGAATCATGATTCTGAGAAAAATCTCGACCTCACCCAACCCCAAGGTCCTGGCAACCCACACATGGGTGTCATCCACAAGATGCAAAGCACCTTTCGCTCCTTTGTACATCAAAGGAAAAGAGACCACCACCGCGGCGACGATGGTAGCCAAAGGAGAGAAGATGACCGAAATACCCACACCTCTGAGCGCTTTCCCTATAAAGCTGTTCCTCCCAAAGATGACCAACAGGAAAAAGCCAACCACTGTTGGAGGCAATACCATGGGAAGCGTAAAAAACACATCGATAATCCAGGAAAGAGACCCTTTCAGATTGAGACAAAGACGGGCAAGCAGCAAGCCCGAGATGAATACTATCAGGCTTGCCACCAGCGAAGCTCTCAAAGAAATGAAAAGAGGAGCATAGTCAACCATGTCTAAAGCACACTGAAGCCATATTTGGCAAAGATCGCCTTGGCAGAAGAAGAGAACAGGAAGTCCTCAAACGCCTTGGCGGCATCAGCCTGTTTGCTATCCTTCGTCACCCCAACAGGATAGATGACCTTCTTGTGACTTCCTTCAGGGGCTACGCAACTAACCACGACATCATTGGAAATCTTGGCATCCGTCTCATATACAAGACCTGCCTGCACATTTCCTGTCCCCACCCAGGAGAGCACCTCCCTCACATCCTTGGCCAATACCAATTTTGAAGCAAGTTTCTCAGTCAATCCCAAGGAAGCGAAAATCTGTGCGGTGTATTGTCCAACCGGCACGCTCTTGGGTTCCCCGACACCAATCTTCTCCACAGAAGGATTGAGCAGATCCTCAATCCTGGAGAGGCTTTTGCCATTTTTCGGAGTAATCAGCACAACCTTGTTCTCAAGAATCTCCTTCACGGTGCTTTGGTCCATCAGACCCTTGGCAACCAAGGCATCCATCTGCTTGACCCCTGCGGAGAAAAAGATGTCAGCTGGAGCACCTTGCTCAATCTGCTGCTGCAATGAACCAGAAGAACCATAATTGCAGGTGATGGAGACCTGGGGATTGCCTGCCATATACACATCCTTAAGCTCGTTCATGCAATCGGTGAGAGAAGCGGCCGCACTGACAAGAATCTCAACGGGAGCACTTTTTGGCTCCTCTTTTGTCCCCTGGGCGAAAAGCGGGGACATCAACAAACCCAGAACCACCAACACAATCAAAAGTCTTTTCATAGATTTCCTCCTAATTAACTTTGACTTGCACATTCAACATCAAATCCCATCATGGTTCCTAAAGCATGGGACAGGACAGAAAGAACCGCGGAAAGATTCTCCTTAACAGCCTTGGGGCTTCCCGGCAGGTTGACAATCAAGGTTCTCGAACGAATCACACAAGCCGAGCGAGAAAGCATTCCTCTGTCTGTAACGTTCAGACTTTTGGCCCTCATAGCCTCAGGAATACCTGGAACAACCTTATCCGCGATAGAGAGGGTGGCTTCAGGAGTGACATCACGAGGGGAAAGACCTGTACCTCCACTGGTGAGTACCAAATCAGCCTGAGCTTCATCAGCGATACAGGAAAGACGCTCTGCAATCAGGGTCTGCTCATCAGGAAGAATCTCCCGAGAAACAACGGTAAACAGATGGTCATCCAAAAGAGATTCCATCATTGGACCGCTCTCGTCCTTCCGTTCTCCTTGTGATCCCTTGTCACTGATGGTAAGCAGGGCCACCCGAAAGGTATCGTGGATGACTAGCTCCTCACCAGGGGCAACCATTCCTCCCTTGAGCACCCGGGCAAAGATCCCTTCAACCGGCATGATGCATTTGCCCATGCGTTTGGCGATATCACAACCGCTATGGCATTGTTTCCCTATCTGGGTCACTTGCAATACGATGTTCTTACTCTGCAATATGGTACCAATCCTGAGGCTTTTCAGATCATATCCCTTGACAAGAAAATTCTCTCCAAACGCACCTGGACTTACCTTGGCACCCATCCTGTTGAACTCATCGACAGCTTCCTGTGACAACAGGCTTATTTGCCTATGCCAAGTTCCTGCATG
>Ga0172377_10005366_pt1 | contig 13181 bp, 10 predicted proteins | sample Pumphouse3metaG_FD_119749 | JGI IMG/M metagenome (GOLD analysis project Ga0172377, IMG submission 119749) | Leachate microbial communities from a municipal landfill in Southern Ontario, Canada - Pumphouse #3 metaG | ecosystem: Engineered > Solid waste > Landfill > Unclassified | place: Canada... | reverse complement strand
TTTTTCGTCTTGTCGCTCTGTGTTAAATTCAAAGAAATTAAGACGATAGTTGTAAGAACAAATAAAACCACAAAACAAATAATGATTAAAAAAGCCGCAGGATACAATTCTTGGAATGATAACCTTTCATTGTAGATGATGCTTCCGCTCGGAAGATAACTATTATAGATATTAAATTCATCCAATTTAGACTGGTCGAATATGTAGTTAGACGAAATATCTTTATCCAATTGTATTTCTTCAAAAGGGATATTGCTGTTAAAATAAGAGTCCAACATGGAAAACTCATTTTCATACACTTCATATAAGTCCATGAAATATCCGCCGGTAGCTATTGTACCAACCACATTTAACGCTGGAGAAATAACGATTGTCTTAAAGTAATCCTCCAAGACTTCACCAATTTCCAAAGAGTCATACATGGTGCCAGCGCTATCTTTTGAGCAGTTCAAAAACAAAGTGATATCATGGGTATTTATAGTAGAAACAAATGTTCCTAACTCTTCAAAGGTATAATCTTTTGAACAGAGGGGAACAATGTTGTTCTCTTCGAATTCATAATTTTTTTCAAGTTCTGTTTCAACTAATTCTTTGTAATAATTTCCCGCCGAATTATCATCGTAGATATAATATATCGAGTGAGCGTAGGGAGATAGGTCGCTCGCCAATTTAATCAATTTTTCCATATCAACGTATTTAGGAATGCCGTCAACCCACGGATTCAATAAGCACTCTTCAGCGTAATCTACATCCCCAACACCATTGAATAGAATCGGAATTTCATAAAATATCGAACCTTCTTGATTGACATAATCCATGACAAACTTCAAAACGGCATCGCTGGAGGCAACAACTCCATCGTATTCTCCATAGAACTCGACCTTTTTTTCTAAATAGCTATAAAACGTTTGATCATAGGTGCTGTCAGTTAAACTTTTAGAAGTAACGTAATCTTCAGAAATGAAATTTATATCTCCATCGTAATCATCTAATGCCAATTTTTGATTTAGATAATTTTCACTTTCTAAAATCCCATTTCCAAGCAAAAGAACATTGTTCGAAGAACTTCTTAATGTTTCTTGCGATTGTGCCGAAAGGGGCATGAAATTTACAGTCAAGGTTGCAGCTACTATCGCCACTGACAAAAAATGCATTTATTTACCTCTAATATCTATATTTTAACATACTAGATTATAAAATTAGTAAAGCATTATAAAATATCTAATTGTTTTTGGCAATAATCAAAAATATATTAAATTTTAATTTTAGACAATATGGCTTTGTGGAATTTTTCAAGCTTTTCTACAGCGATGGATTTGTTGGGACCGATAGCTTCATAATAGAATTTGCATTTTGGCTCGGTTCCCGAAGGACGGACCGCAAGCCAACTTCCATCTTCCAAGAAAAACCTTAGAACATTGGATTTAGGAAAACCATTTAAAGGCTTCTCTTCTCCATTTTCACTTTTTATTTGCAATAAGTAATCTTCGTGAGATAAAACTTTAACCCCATCCAATTCTTTAATCGGATTAGTGCGCAATTCATCGAGAATTTTCTTCATATTTTCCAAGCCCGTTTCACCTTCAAAATAAATATTTTTTAGCATGCACATGTGATATCCATACTGCTGATAAAGTTCATCTAATTTTTCGCCTAAGTTCTTCCCTTGCAGCAAATAGTGATTTGTCATTTCCGAAATCATTAATAAGGCTTGTAAGGAATCTTTATCTCTGACAAAATCTTTAAAGATGTATCCATAGGATTCTTCGTATCCAAATTCCACTTTGTACTCTTTCGATTTCTCATATTTATTCATGGCTTCACCAATGAATTTAAAACCAGTTAAGAAACTTTTAGTTTTGACTCCGTAATGAGCAGCGATTTCTCTTCCTAACTTTGATGTAACGATCGTGTCGCAAAGCAAGGGATTGATTGAAAGCAATCCTTTTTCTTTTCTTTGTCCTAGAACGTAATCAATTAAAAGAGCGCCAGTTTCATTTCCAGTTAACAAGACGTATTCACCTGTTCTATCTTTATAGCCCAAGCCAACTCTATCGGCATCAGGATCAGTCGTTAAAACTAAATCCGCGTTCTTTTCTTTTGCGAGTTCAATCGCGGCAACATAAGCTTCCTTCAACTCGGGATTTGGCGTTATAGTGTTTGAAAAAGCGGGGTCAGGATCGCATTGCTTTAAGACTGGAGTCATATCGTAACCGAGTTCCTTGAATAATCTTCTGCCAAGAACGGATGCCGCTCCGTGCTGAGGAGTGAAAATTACCTTTGTGATTTTTTTATCGTCAGGATTGATCGCTACCGAGTGAACAGCAGCCATAAAAGCATCATCTAGTTCATCGTCAAGCACTGTTTGTGCGCCGGGATTTTCAACGGCTTTCCAGGTTAAATCCAATTCATCTCCCAAATTTGAAATTATATCCAACATCGGCTGAATTTTATCGGGAACAAACTGACAGCCAGTTTCATCATAAATCTTATATCCATTGTATTCTTTAGGGTTGTGAGAAGCCGTAATCATGGCTCCAGCAATACATTTTAAATAGCGAACACCAAAACTCAGTTCGGGAGTGGGACGAAGCGAATCAAAGATAAAAGTATTGAATCCTAATTCATTGAGTTGCTTGGAAATTTCCAAGACAAACAGGCGCGAATTATATCTGTTGTCGTGGGATAAAATCACACCTTTTTTCATGGCTTTTTTCCCGTGAGCCTTTAAGAGAAACTCAGCAAAAGCTAAAGTGACTTTCCTCACAGTAAATATATTCATTCGATTACAACCCGGGCCTAAGATTCCTCTCATTCCACCAGTTCCAAATTCCAATTCTTTATAGAACATGTCATTCAGCTCAGCGGAATCGGCCTTTTTAATCTCTTCCTTTAATGACTCGTCAACCTTTTTTGAAGACAACCATTTTTCCGCTCTATCTTTTATTGTAATCATTGATTTACCTCACAATTCACTACAATTACATTATATATAATATGTATTAATGTATAAACTCTTTTGCTAATTCTTTTGATAATTTCTTCAACGCTTCATTTTCCTTAGAATCAGATAACTCACTCAAATTTTTAAATCTATTCACCTTTTCCGCATAGCCTAGATAGTCTAACCAGGCGACAACGTACTGATCTTTTAAAAAGGTGGAAGAAAAAGCAAACAAATCCGTCAGCACTGTGACTTCTCTAAAAAAATCTTCAGGTTTATCAAACTTGTGATTTTTATATATTAAGGTTTTGGTATCCGCAAGTTGAAAGGCCAAGGTCCAATACGCTAAATTCGCATTGACCAAACAGCTCTTTTCCGCATCCTTGACACACCTGTATAATTTTTCATATACCTTGTCGTCTCTCATTTTTTCCATGTATTCCGACAGCAAGTGATGAATGATAAAATCTTTCAGATACACGTCGACAACAGGACCATAGGAAAGCATTGTCTCTCCTATTTGCTTATATGAAGAAAATTTAAATTGGTGATATCTGAGCGCCATGTAGGGATTTAAAATATAAGATACTTTAAAAACAAAGATGTCGGGAATGTAATTTTGACGCCTGACATTAATGAATTCTTGATATCGCCTAAGGTCCTCATCCTTCAGCGCTTTTGCAAAAATTGGCTTATTAAAAAGAGCATAAAATCTTCCTGGATACAAGTAAACATCCTTGCCCATTGTTAGAAGATCCGTATATGAGATAGTCGATGAAATGCTTAATTTTTCCATGTTAATATCTCGCTAATAATATGCATATTGCAATATACACGGCTGATAATATACATATGATGATGAACAGTTTATATATTCCAAAAATAATGTTGTACTTAGGCTTTTGATCCAAGTCATACATCTGCAGATAAATCATCATTTCGTCGTCTTTAGCCTTCAGCGAAAATTTGTCGATGTCATTGGTTAAAGGCTTTCCTTCTTTGACTGCCTGAAAAATATATTCCGCTAAAACTTGAGCGCGCTTATTGATGTTCTCATACAATTTACTCGCTTGGTTCCGCCCTAACTTTCGATAGTAAAAATATGGAGAATATCCTAAATTTAAATGCGCGAACATCACAAACCAAGTAAACACGAGTCCACACGCGGATAAAAAATAAATAAAAGGTCCATAAAATATATAATTATTAAACTCAAAATATCTCAAAAGATCCTGAATTTCTGGTTCGTTTCCGAAAAATAAATATATGGCTCCCGCCACAAAGATCAGCGCGATAAAGGCGAGAAATACCATCTTCCATATTTGCTTGAAAATTAAATGTCTAATACCTTTGTTGTCTGCAGTTTTCTCGAAAGACAGCAAAGCCTTGTCGCTCGCCTCTTTGCGATAGTACTCAACCTGTCGGACAACGATGTTTGTCTTGTAGGACAAAGGGCGTGATTTATCGAGGATTAAATCGTTAAAAGAATGTTTATCCCCTCCGTAGGAAACCATCAAGTCTCCGATGGATCTCGTTTTAATTCGCTTGTTGTATCCAATGAGAGGATTAATGTAATACTCATCCGAAGAGACTGAAGAAAGATAATTGATTCGCGAGGAAAAAACAACCGAATCTTCGAAAGTGTTTACGTTGTACTTTATGTTCTTAAAGTCAGTTATCAATTTAACCGAGTTCTTCAAGTTAAAATTTTCAGCCCATTCGACATTTTCACACAGTTTTCGATAAGCTTCTGATTCAATGATTCCACGAATATAACTCGAAGTGAAATTTGTGGTATCGATGTCAAAGTATTCGCCTAATAGCATGGCTTTATCAATATTGTTCATACTATGCAAGAACCCCGCTGATCCATTCAAATAAAGGCGATAATATTCCTATATCAATATCGAGAATAGGCAAAACCGCTAAAGAAAATACAGTGGAGAAAGTTCCCCAACTAACAATGTATACGATTAATAACAGGATATTCCCAAAGTTATATCTTTGAGATCTTGCTGGTGAACGGCCAAAGACATTGATGGAGAAGATAACAAATAACAGTCCATCCAACAAAGCAAAAAGGATAAAGAGATACAGTCCTTGAGAGATTGTATATGCTTTCACATCCGATAAATTCAAATTGGAGAATAGAGGCATAAATTTGTAGAAGAAAAATTGCGTCATTCCATCGAATGAATTTAACTCGTCAAATTGTTTTTCTATGTAAACATACGAAAAAGTAAGCAAAAGTGCTATCAAGCAACTCAGGCTTGATTTAAAAATATGATTAGCAGAACAGTTAAATCCTAAAAAGAGGATAATAACCCAACTAAATAATAATAAATATGTGACTTGCATAATTCACCTATTAACATTTTAACATTAAACCGCAACACATTTGTAGAGATAATAAATTAGTTGTTTTATATATTTTTATACTGTAGGGCTTCAAGAATTGAGGCTTCTTTCTTAGGAAGTGGTGCCTCAAATTTTTTACCAGACATATAAGCCAAATAACCATCGACATCTTTAAATTCAAAAGTTGCAGCGTGAAGCAATTGATTTCTGAGACCAAAAGCATCTGCGAATTTTTTATTGACGTTGTAATTGCCATATTTTCCATCGCCGACAATAGGACAATTAATCGCTTTAAAATGAACTCTTAACTGATGAGTTCTTCCCGTGATCAACTTAGCTCTAACCAGCGAATATGTTCCATACATTTTTTCAACTACATATTCCGTTCGAGCCGTCTTCGCACCTTTTTCAATGTGTCCGATTCTAACTATGCCTTTATCGCCGTCTTTAATTAAAGGATAATCAATCATTCCCTGCTTAGGAGGATTTCCCGCTAACAAGGCTAAATATGTTTTTTCAATGTGTTCTTTCGTTCTAAATAATTCTAATAATTTTTGTAAAGTTGGCAAATTTTTCCCCAAGACCACCACGCCAGAGGTATTTCGGTCAAGCCGATGAGCAGGACCAGGAACAAACTTGGTCAAATTTTTAGGATCAAATTCACCTTTAGCAATTAAGTAATTTAAAAATATATTTTGCAAAGTAATTCTTTTTTCATTTTCGTCGCCGTGAACTAAAAGTCCAACCGGTTTATTTACTATGAGCAAATTGTCATCTTCGTAGAGAATATCCATATTTGATTTGATGGGTTTAACAACTTTGGGTTGGGAAAACTCCTCAAGATAATTATCCTTTATATAAATATATACCTTGTCACCAATTTGAGTGATGTAATCAATCTTCACTCTCTTGTCGTTGACCTTCACATCTTTTTGTCTAAACATGCGGTATATAAAAGACAAAGGAGCATTATTCAATACTCTCCTGACTAATTTGTCGATTCTCTGATTGGCGCTAAGCTCATCTACAATAATTTCCATACGTGATATGTTACCACAAAACTAAGTAAAAACTAAATAATTTCTTCAAATGAATCGTTATGTGTAAAATATTTTGATTTCAGTTATTGCAAACGCTTACAATTTGTAATAACATTTAATTAACGCAGTTAACTAATTAGGAGGAAACTTATGAAATATTTCTTAGATAGCGCTAAAATAGACGAGATTGACTATGCTTACCAAAACTATGGTATCGATGGAGTGACGACCAATCCCAAGCACGTAATGCTCAGCGAAAAGCCTTTAAGCTACTTTATTGAACACATAATACAATGGGTGAAAGACAATAAGATAGAAGGATATGAAAGATTTCCAATCTCAGTTGAAATCGATCCTTTTTTAGATAACGCCGATGACATGTGCAAAGCAGCGAGAGAAATTTCCGCTAAGTGCACAAACTTTGTCATTAAGATTCCCTGCACCGAGCAAGGAATAATTGCCGCCCGCCGACTTGAACTTGAAGGAGTGAGAACCAACATGACTTTAGTCTTCTCGCCATCTCAAGCCATCATGCCTGCAAAGATCGGATGTAAATTTGTCTCACCTTTTATCGGTTGGAAAGAAAATTCTGGCGATGATGCCTTTGAGTATCTCGAAAAGATAAAGACCATTTACGACAATTATGGATATGAGACAGAAATCATTGTTGCGGCGATAAGAAACGGAAAACAAATTGCTGATGCGGCGGCTCTCGGATGTGACATCGTCACCTGCGGACTCAGCGTCTACAAAGAAAGCTTTGAACATCCTTTTACGACTTATGGAACTGGTGTCTTCCAAAACGCTTGGAAAAACACCAAGAAGGACTAATTAATTATGCATGTAGGATTTATTGGATTGGGTCTCATGGGCGAACCCATGTCGCTCAACATCTTAAAAAAATACGATAAAGGCGAACTGGTTTTCGACTTGAATTCCGCCGCCTTGCAAAATATTGTTTCCCAGGGAGCAGTCGGAGCAAGTTCCATTAAGGAAATTGGAGAAAAATGCGACGTCATCATCTCCATGGTTCCCAAAAGTGAGCACGTAATCAGCGTTTACAACGAATTATATTCCACGATTAAGCCCGGAAAGTACTACATAGAAATGTCGACTATTTCCCCCGCTGTTTCCAAAGAAATTGCTGAAAAAGTTAAAAAATTAGGCGGGCGCATGATCGATGCTCCCGTCGTCAAATCTCGCCCCGCTGCTTTCAGCGGAGACCTGGGAATTTACGTCGGTGGTGATCAAGCTGATTTTGATAAACTCAAACCTATCTTAGACTGCATCGGATCCAACGTTATTCGCATGGGTTCAAACGGCTCAGGACTAGTGATGAAATTAGCTCACAACTCTCTCGTATCTGAAATTCAAAACGGCGTGAATGAACTGATAAAGTTTGCCCAAGTGGCTGGAGGAATCGACCCTCTCACCTTCGCCAAAGCCATCAGTTACGGCGGAGGTCAAAACTTTTACTTAGATGGAAAAGTCAACGCCATCGCCAACCGAGATTTTACCACGGCTTTTTCTGTCGCTAATATGAACAAGGATTTACACCTTTCAAAAGAGTTGGCCGACAAGTATAATTTGAAGCTTGAAGGTTTGAATCTCACCACTAAAAATTATGAAAAATTAATGGAAAGAAATTTGGGAAATTTAGATTTCTCCGCTTCGTATTTACTGATGGAGGACAACAAATAATGAAGGGGCACATATCGCTTGGAGTCGTGTGTCTCGCCAGAAAAACTTTTGATTATTTAGAAGCAGCGAAGATCTACGAAAACACCAAGAAAGAATTATCTCAACTCGAGAATGTCGCGGTACACGCCATCGATAATTTAGTTATTGAAATCGACGATGCGAAGGAAGCGCTCGAAGAATTGAGGCCATATAAATTAGATGGGATTATTATTATTTCCGGCACTTTTCACTTGGGCCACTTAGCCTTGATGATTGAGCAAGAATACAAAAGTTTGCCTATCTTGTTGTGGGCCTATAACGAACTTCCTTACAACGGAGGAAAAATTAGATTGAATTCCGTGTGCGGAGTCAACCTCAACGCTTCGAACTTTTATAAAGCTGGTTATACAAACGCTGTTTGCCACATCGGTGACACCGTGGATGAAAACTGGATTGATGCGGTAAGAATGCGCGCCGTTTTAGTCAATTCACACGTTGGAATAATTGGCTCAAATGCCCAAGGCTTTTTCAACGTATCCGCTGACTTGCTGAAACTATTTTCCGAGTATGGCGTACTCGTGGATAATTACCAAATATCTTCACTTTTTGAATATCAGCCGACTCAGCGCGAGATCGACGTGGAACTGATTGAAGTGAATTCTGCTTTCAACTGCCATTTCGTTACGGAAGAACAAACCAAAAAGGTCGCCAGTTTAGTGGTGTCAACTGAGCATTTTCTCAAAGAAAATTCATTGGATGCAATCGCTATTAGATGCTGGCCTGAATTTGCTAAACTCTATGGCATTTCTCCCTGTGCAATGATGTCAGTTCTCCAAACAAAAGGTTACATCTTGGGCTGTGAAGGCGATATAGAAGCTACTTTGTCTATGCTAGCTTGCAAAGCTCTTGGATGTGAAGCTCCCTTCCTCGCCGATTTATCTCAGGTGAATTTAAAAGAAAACTATGCTTTGATGTGGCACTGCGGTGTCGCCCCATACACGCTTTGGGATCACAAATCTGTCTGCTCTCTCGACACCTATTTTGCCGGTGGCAAAGGAGTTACCGCTGATTTTGTTTTAAAGTCAGGTGAATGCTCTTTCCTCAGAATCGATACAGCCTTAGGTGAAACGCGAGTCTTTACAATTCACGGACACGCAATCCCTATGGAAAAATTAATTAAAGGCACTTATGCCAAAGTTATTTTTGACAGCGATATCAGCGATGTTCTTGATGTCGTTACTTCGACGGGAATCGCCCACCACGTGGTGATGATCTACGGAGATTATCTAACCATCTTTAAGTGCTTTGCAAAAATAATGAAATGGACTTATCTTAAAGCATGAGCAATTTGAAAGAATTGATAGGAAAGAACAATTTTCCTATCTTTGACATCAGCAATCCGAAATTTCTTCCGTATGGAAAAATTCTCGATTCGAAGAAATATCCTTTGTTATTTAAAGCCATTTCTTCGACGGAAATTCCAAAAGGTGGAAACACGTATGTTCGGGATGCAAATTTCAAAGTTGAAGAAGAAAAGCAACTTATGGAAAAAGAAGTATATGGTTTTCAAAAAGTCGAAATTGGATATTGCAATGGTCACTCTCATCAGTTGAATGCCTTGGAATATCACATGTGCCGAGAAGTTAATTTTGCAGGAACAGATTTGGTTCTTTTTTTAGGAAAAAAAGAAGATATCAAACAAACCTATTCATCAAAAAATATCGAATCCTTTTTTATACCTAAGGGAAGTTTATTTTATCTAGAGACGAATGTTCTTCACTTTGCCCCATGCGCAGTCAGCGACTCTGGCTTTAAATGCCTAGTTGTTTTACTCGACAAGACAAACTCTCAAATTGAGAATCCTCACGATTATGATTCCGATTTACTAATGTTTAACAAATGGATAATATGTCATCCGGAAAATACTGCTAATGTTAATAAGGGCGTTAGAAGTATTATCACAGGCGACAATATCATCCTTAATTATTAAATTTATTTCAGAAAGGAAAAAATTATGAAAGAAACTGTCGATAGAAAGAAATCCGTAAGAACCATTTTAGGATACTCCTCAGGCGATATCCTCGGTGGTGGTGCTTTTACACTAATTACTGTTTTGTTCTTCACTTACTTAACTACTAATGTAGGGCTATCCGCTGGTTTGGCAGGTGTCGTTGTCTTAGTCGGTAAGATTTGGGATGCTATTTCTGATCCTATCATGGGAATCATTTCTGATCATACCCACACCAAACACGGACGCAGACGTATCTATTTCTTAATAGGTATCGTTCCTGTTCTAGTGACGTTTACACTCTTGTGGTATAACTTCGGTATTACTTCACAAGGTGGTTTAGCCGCTTACTACATTCTTGCTTACGTCTTGTTCTCTACCGCATTCACAATAGTCATGGTCCCTTATAACTCGCTTTTACCTGAAATGGTTCACAACTATAAATTAAGAGGCAAATACTCGACATTTAGAATGTTATTTTCTAATATAGCTGCCTTAGTTTCCGCGACTGTACCTCAACTGCTTGTTACCGCTCTATCCTCTTCTGTGGATACTAGCACAGCATATCTAGTTATGGGTGGAATTTTCGGCGCTCTCTACGCTCTACCTTTGCTTATTACTTTCTTTTGGACTTTTGAAGAACCGATTCCTGAAGTACCCGATTCAGAAAGAGTGACGCTGAGAGAAATGATAAAAGAATTCGGACAAGCTTTTAAAAATAAAACATATCGTCAATATTTATCAATATTCGTCTTTGGTCAAATGGCCACGGATGTTTGCTCGACAGTCACCCTCACTTGGGCGCTCTATATGTTGGGCATCGGTGAAGGAAATATTGGTAAATCAATCATTCCTGGTTTAGTTTTAATCATGGCAATATTCGCATTGCCAATCAACTCTTGGATTTCTAATAAGTGGGGTAAACAAGCCTCATCATACATTTTGCTACCGGTTAGAATTATCTCTTTAGTCGGTGCGTTATTCTTGTCTGCATCATCTCCTCTTTGGTTCATATATGTTGTCTGTGCCTTCAACGGCATCGGCGCTTCCGCTGGAAGCTATGTCCCGTGGGTCTTGCTTCCTGATATTCCTGATTCAGGATTTATGATCACCGGAAAATCTAACGCGGGAATATATTCTTCCGGGGCAACATTCACTCGCAAATTTACAAGTGGTTTTGCCATTGCTCTGACGGGAATTTTTCTCGAATGTTTTGGCTACGTGTCATCCGATACTGGCGAAGCGGTCTATCAAACGACTACAGCTTTGTTTGGTATTAAATTTATGTTTGCTATTGTTCCAATCGTCCTATCCGCTATTACTATCTACTTCGCTTTAAGATATAGACTCACGCCAACTCGCTACAAAGACATGAAAAACGCTATTGATTATCGCATAAATAATGGAAAACCCATCGAAGATAAAAAAATTCGTAAATCTTGTAGTATGATTACAGGTGTAGAATTTGATAAAATGTGGGTAGGAAGTATTGAAAATGGAATCAAAGAAACTGTCGCTTAAAGATTTAGATGTCGTTCAGGCTAATTCTCGTGAGGTTACGATTGGTCTAGATGGGAAAACTGTTATTCAATTTAACGGCTCAAATTTTAGGTCATTCATTTCTACCAGTAAAGTTGAAGCCCACAACGCTTCGATTTTAACTCATCATCATCGAAAGAATAAATACTATGGTCACCGCTATCTAGAAATGTTGCAAAAAGAAGATTTTATTCAATTTAGAGGTCACTTTGATGACCCTGATGACACACCTTTCCTCGTGAAAGTTTGGGTGGAAAACAATGAAGTCTACTTGCGACTAGAAAACGAAAAATTCGATGAAATTGGCATTGCCATCCCTTGCCCTCAAGACGAAAAAGTCATGGGGTTTGGTGAACAATTCCGCTATTTAGATATGTCGAACAAAGCCTTTGAGCTTTTGGTTCAAGAGCAGGGTATAGGAAAAGGCGCTCAGCCTATTTCCACCTTGGTCAACCTCGCTTCTAAAGGCTCGGCTGGAACCGAATTTACCACCTATGCTCCCATGCCTTTATACGTTACTTCTGGTGGTCAATGCGCTTTCTTCTTAGAAAAAACCATCTACTGGTTTAACGTCCAAGTCGATAGGCTGGATCAAATAATAGCTTCAGCTAAAACAAATTGTCTCACGTGCTGTATCATCAACGCTGATTCAATGCTCGAAGCGATTGAAAGACACACCGCTATCACTGGAAGACTCAAACCTCTTCCCGAATTTGCCTATAAAACCATTCTCGGATTGAGAGGTGGAACAAAGAAAATCGCACCGATTATTGACAAGGTCAAAAAACTTGGCGTTCCCATCGGATCCATTTGGATTGAAGACTGGGAAGGACGAAGAGGACCCAACGGAGGCCCACCCCTTTGGTGGAGATGGTACCCCGATGAAAAGTTGTATCCCGATTTTAAAAATTGGACCAAAAAATTAAACGAAGACAATATCAAAGTTATGGGATATGCCAATCCCATGCTTTCGTTGACTGAGGAAAATCCTCTTTATTTAGAAGCGAAGAAAAAAGAATATTTAATTAAGAATAAAGAAGGAAAACCCTATGAAAATTCTTTCTTCACCAGCAAAGAAATTAAATATGTTCAGGTCGATCTTTCCAACCCCGATGCATATGTTTGGTTAAAAGAAAAAATGAAGCAAGGAATGTTAGATAGCGGCCTTTCTGGCTGGATGGCTGACTATGGGGAGTATGTTCCCTTGGACAGCGTTCCGTTCAATGGCGACGCTTTAAAGACTCACTGCTCGACTCCTTACCTCTGGGCTAAACTCAACGCTGAATTGATTGATGAAACTGGGAATAGAGGAAAAGTATTAACCTTTTCTCGCTCGGCTGCTCTCTTTTCAAATGAGGTTAGTTGCGCTTATTGGGCTGGAGATCAAAACCCTTCATTTGACAAATACGACGGGCTTGCTTCATCGATAAACGCTTTGATTACATCGGGAATCTCTGGCATGTCTATTTCGCACACTGACATCGGTGGGTTCACCACTTTGATGACACCTATATACAAGCTGACTAGAAGCAAAGAAGTAATGTTTAGATGGCTTGATTACGCGGCGCTTACTCCGATATTTAGAACTCATGATGGCAATTATGACAATCCT
>Ga0172377_10005361_pt1 | contig 13184 bp, 8 predicted proteins | sample Pumphouse3metaG_FD_119749 | JGI IMG/M metagenome (GOLD analysis project Ga0172377, IMG submission 119749) | Leachate microbial communities from a municipal landfill in Southern Ontario, Canada - Pumphouse #3 metaG | ecosystem: Engineered > Solid waste > Landfill > Unclassified | place: Canada... | reverse complement strand
GCAGAATATCCCAATTCTCTAAACACCTCTGCGATGAGCCCAGTTCAAGTATTGGAATTTATTGAAACGCAAATTCATGGAATACCCGTATAGCTCAAGCTAAAAACAGAAAATCGTATGAGAGGATAATATGTATAAGTATTTTTTGAATCCCTTGCTTTTTCTTGTAATCCTTTTAGTAGTACTGGACGCACTAGTGGCGGTATTACCCCAGCAGGCAATGGGCATGATTGTCGACACCATCACTATGAATCCCGCGGGTATCAAAACTTATGTGTTATATCCTCTCTACTTAAGCATTTTCGGTGATGCTGGCAGCACTACGAACATTCTTATCTTATTTCTCGTTATTTCCTTGCTTTCTTTATTAATATCAATGCTGCGAGGCTATTTTGTGAGTTTAAATGCCGAAAATATAATGCGAAATCTGCGGCAGAAACTCTTTTCCGGGCTCCTGCGGAGTAATTATACTTACTTAAGTAGCCTTAGCAGCGGTGAGAGCTCATTGCGTCAGATAAATGATGTGGAAAACATCAGAGGTCTTCTTGTTGCTCCGGTTAACGGCTTATTAGTGAATCTATTCGAAGTCCTATTTATGACATATTTGTGTTTCAGGATTTCCTCTCGGCTATCTTGGATAATGCTGATACCCGTTCCGTTGGTGATCTTTAATAGTTTTGTAATTGGCAATCGTCAGCTTCTTATAGCTTCACGCATCAGAGATCAGTTATCCCTATTAAGCAACACTGCTATTACGAGAATTAAGGGTTTCATGCTCTTCAAACTTTTTGCCAAAGAAGATGATGAAGAAATAGAATATCAGAACTCTTTGGACCAATACCTCCACTTGCAAAAATGCAGCTTTGGCACAACAATGATTCTCTTTCCTTTTACCAGTGGGATCAGAATTGTAAACACAATTGTTGTGCTCTTTGTAGGGATAGATGGAGTACAAACCGGCAATATTAGCGTTGGCGAGCTTCTCATCTTTATCCAATACATGGGCAGATTCTACTCTCCGTTTATTGGCATTGCGCGCTATTACAATGGCATTGCCACGTCCCTTGTATCTTATCGTAAAGTAGTAGTAACATTATCCGAAACAGATTTGAACAAAGAGTTTATTCAGTCCGGATCAAATATCGATGCGAAACTGGAACCCACAGACTTAATTCTCAGCTTTGAGGAAGTGGATTTTGATTATCAGGAAGAAAACGCTAAAGCTATGATGCTAAATAAGCTCAGTTTCAAGGTTCACAAAAAGGATAAGCTAGCTATTGTGGGAGAAAGCGGAAAAGGAAAAACTACAATATTGAACCTCATAATCGGATTGCTAAAGCCTAAGAGCGGAAGAATCCTTTTTTATGGCAAGGATGTACGAGAACTGGATAAAGCATACCTGCGTAGAAAGATAGGCTACCTGAGCCAAAATAGCATTCTCTACAGTATTCCTTTGATCGATAATCTTGATATGGCTCTCCGCAAAGCTCTCAAGAAGAGATAATTCAAGCTCTTAAAAGAGTAAATCTGAATTACATGAGCAATACTCAGGCCCTGTTTGCCATGCCTGGTGAAGGCGGTGAGATGCTTTCGGGAGGCGAGAAACAGCGAATTGCACTTGTGCGCTTGATGCTATGCGATCCAGATCTGATACTATTGGATGAACCTATTTCTAATCTGGATCATGAGAATGCAAAAAGCATTATGGATCTCATCTTTGAGCTTTTTGGGGAGAAGACAATTATTATAACTTCTCATCAGCCGTTGGCGATTGCTTATGCTCAAAAGGTAATTGAGATGTAAATTGCAGTATCGGTATAAAGTGACACCCCATGTTACACTTCTTACCTGTCAATGAAAAATGGGGGGAGCAAAAATATAGCTTTTTTACTTGACAGTATGTCAATTCTTTTTACAGTTGCACTGTCAACTAATTGGTTCAGGAGAAGAAAGAATGCCTGAAAAGCTGTATCAGAAGATGCACGAGTTTGTTTCGGAGCGATTTGATCTATCGCGAGTGTTGCGGCTTGTGCAAGAAAAAGATTGTAGTCATTTGCTTGAGATTACCGGTAAATCCGGTTCAGGGAAAAGTTACCTGATAATGCCCATCATCTCGTTTTTGCAAGAGACATATTCACATATTGAGTATTTTAGCCCTCATCCTTTATACTTCAACCATTTTTCCGAAATTTTGGGGATACTTACGGGCTTGGACGAAGAGGCTCAAAATGAGCTATATGAAGAGCACTTTTCCAAATTCCATACTACCAAGAAGTACGATTTTTTCTACTATATAACGGAACAGTTGCTAAAACGTGAGCTTTTGCAACCGATAGTATTGATTGTTGACGATTGTGATGTATTGGATTCGTATAGCAGAGATTTTTTGCAATATCTTGTGCAATATGCCTCCGAGATTGGAATTCAGATTATAGCTCTTTCGCAGAAGCGCTTATTTCCGTTTTCTGATGAAGAGAATTTGCCCAGTTTGGGAGCAGAAGATTTACAAAAGCTGTTAGGGAGCATCTTCCCTAGTGCAGGCTTGAGCTATATTTCCGAAGGAGAAATCTTACACAAGATATCTGGCGGCAATCTAATGATCCTGGAGCGGATATTTGCCGAGATGTCAGCTGTTAAAACCAAGCAAGGATTTGATCTAAGTCCCTATTTGGAAAAAACATACGATTCACATGAAGTATATTATCAAAACCTGCAAGATTTGAGTAAGAATCAAATTGAGTTATTGATGGCCATATACATTTTGGATGGGATGCATTTAGCTGATATTGCTGAAGTATTAGGGCGTAAGAGCTTGAAAGCAGATACCAAGATTTTGGAAAAAAGTGGTTTGCTTCGCATTGTGGAAGAAAGATGTGTGGTACAAAAGAAAAGTGCATTTGGTCTTTGGATAGAAGAAGATCCATCCCGTTTGCCAAATCAGCTCTCCCAAAAGATAATGGCGTATCTTAAAAAGCAGAATACACGGCATCAGGTTCTTTTGCGCTTGAATATCATGTCCGATACCTATAAAGCAGATTTGTTCAATACCAATTTGCATCGCTTTATTCTGATCTCGGATGCGCAGAGTTGCATATCTTTATACGATTACATTCTTCCCTTTGCCAAGAATTCCCAAGAAAAGCTTCGATTCACTTCTAAGCTTGCAGCTTGCCATGCCAGTATAGGGCAAAAAGACGAAGCTATAGATTATTACCGGCAGTGTTTACATATTTGCACAGAAAACAATCTTCCAGCCGAAGAGATAGTGTTTAATTTATCCAATACCCTGTTTGCCGTAAATTCTAACAGTTTTGCTTTGGAGATAATAAAAAAATACTCTCCCACAACTATAGATGCCTATTGGAAATCTCGGATTTTGCTGTTGAAAAGTGATATCCTTGCCGAGAGTGAAGATTTCAAGGAAGCGTTCGATACCTTGGATTTGGTTATGCAGACTATGAACAGCATCGATGATCAACAGAAAAGGCATTTGATCCAGGCTGAAGCCAAAAAGATACGCGGTAAGATCCACTATTACATTAATGAATGGGATCAATCTGAAGAAGCTTTTAAAGAAGCGGAAACATTGTATTCTTTGGTAGAAGATCACTCGGGATTAGCGGCAATAAATAATAACCTTGGGGTTTTATATATGTTTCAGGGTGAATGGGAAAAAAGTGAAAGCTATTTTCTAAAAAGCCTTGCTTTGGAAAAAGAACACTATAACCTAAATGGGATTTCCGTTTGTTTTAATAACTTGGGCGGGTTGATGGATGATAAGGGTGATGCCGCCAGATCGATCTACTACTTGGAAGAAGCTCTCAAGATTCAGCGTCTGCTTTCGGAACCATACAATATTACCAATATCTACAATAATATTGGGGTTACTATGATGGATCACGGAGAGTTTGACCGTGCAGAAGATGCACTTAAGAAATCTCTGGAGACCTCTATAAATTTTAATTTCTTTAGAAACATTGTGGCGTCTCTGAATAATTTGGGAGCGTTAAGCTTCAAAAAAGGCGATTGGAAGGATTCGATAGCTTACTATGAAAAAGCAATTAAGCTCTCGGAAGAAAATAGTTTTGGTGAAGGTTTGCTGAGGTCATTTAATAACTTGGGCGAAGTATACGAAAAAAGCAGTGAGCTAAATCTGGCTTACGATCTCTATTTCAAAGGATTGGAGCTTTTACCATCGGTTAGCGATGAATATATTAAGGCAGAGTTGTATGGCAATTTGGGATCTGTACTCACAAAATTGCATAAGTATAAGGATGCCTATCCATACTTGATGGAAAGCTTTGACTTCTTCAAGGCATTAGGTGCACGAGATAAGATAATTGAGGGTTGCCAAAATCAGGCTTACTATTTTATCATGACCCATAATGCCGAAAGCGCAGATTACTATTTGAATGAAGCTATGAAACTGGCAACTGAGCAGCAAAATGAGTTTGAAATAGGTTGGACATTCTATTTACGAGCACTTTTGGAGCGGAAGAATTTAGAGAATTGTAAGAAAAACTTGGAAGAAGCGATAAAACTTTTCGTTGCGATATCCAGTAATTACGAGCTTTCTTTGGCAAATTATGAATTGGCAGGAGTACTCTTCGATTTGCAGGAATGGGAGCCCGCGTTACAGATATTAAAAAACAATAAGAAAGTTATCCAAAATTATGGCTCTATAAAGCTCTTGGAGCAAAACGATATCCTTATGCAAAGAATCTCCCGCGAATTCTCTTCGCAAATGCAGGAGATTAAGTTTGAAGAAAATCTGCTGAACCAGTTTTATGAGATTACCCAAAAACTGAATACGATTACAGATCTGGATCTGATTATAGATCAATCGCTAAATAGCTTGATTGAGATATCGGAAGCAGATGGAGGAATGCTTTGTTTGCACAATAGCACGAGCTTGCCAGATGCTTGGGAATTTAAGATATTTAGGAATTTCTCGGCAGAAGATAAGGATTACGATCTCTTTATGAATCTTTGTGCTGAGGTTCACCAGGAAAATAAAGTTCAGAACTACAAACAACCCCATTTTGCTTCTGCATATAACAATATTCTTTTGATCCCGCTTTCTATCCGCAATAACAATTTGGGAGCGGTTTTACTATATTGTAAGAGCGGTTCCCATTATTTTAGTGAACGCATAATTAATCTGCTAAATGCGCTATCGAATCAGATTATTGTTATTATCGAGAACATCCGTGGCGCCAATCTGGAAAAAACTCATGCCATCATTCGGGAACAACTAAATGAAGGGAATTTATATGCCAATATAATTGGTAAGAGCCCGGAAATGCTGAAGATATTTGAGATTGTTGAAAAGGTAAAGGATACTCCCACTACTGTATTGTTAGAGGGCGATAGCGGCACAGGGAAAGAGTTAATTGCCAGAGCATTGCATTACAGTAGTAACAGAGCCAATAAAGCTTTTGTTGCCCAATATTGTGGAGCATTACCCGAGACTCTTTTAGAAAGTGAATTGTTTGGACACGTTAAAGGCAGTTTTACAGGTGCTGCATACGACAAAAAGGGGCTGTTTGAGATAGCCGATGGGGGTACTTTCTTCTTGGATGAGATCTCAGATATTAGCCAATCTACTCAAGCCAAGCTGTTACGATTCTTGCAGGAAGGCGAAATAAAGCGGGTTGGTTCTACTAAAACAGAAAAAGTGAATGTACGAGTAGTATGCGCAACCAACGTACCGCTTCTAGAGAAAGTAAATAGAGGTGATTTTCGTTTGGACTTGTACTATCGCTTGAATGTAATTCGCATTCAAGTGCCACCGCTAAAAAACAGACCCGGAGATACTCCGCTTTTAGCTATACATTTCTTGGATAAATATAACAAACGCATAGGCAAGAATGTACTTGGCTTTACCGAAGAAGCAATGAAAACTCTAGAAAACTATGAGTTCCCTGGTAATGTAAGACAGTTAGAAAACGAAATCGAACGCGCAGTAACCTTAGCTGAAGATAATACATTCATTCATTCATCCGATTTCTCTGAGGAAGTATTTCGCTTCAAAGAACATAATAAAACCATAGATCTTTTAAGCAGAAAAAAGAACCTCAAGGATGCAGTTGAGGAATTGGAGCGGGAAATGATACTTACTTGTATGGTAAAATACGACTGGAATCAAACTCAGGCAGCTAAAGATCTGGGTTTATCACGACAGGGGCTGATTAAAAAACTGCAGCGCTACAATTTATTTCGAGATGAAGGATGATATTTTCTGAAGGCCTTAATTTTACTGCGCTAGATATTGAAACTACCGGGCTTTCAGAGCGGAACAACGAAATTATTCAAATAGCTGCAATTCGCTTTCGAAACGGTAAAGTAGATAAGATATTTAACAGCTTCGTAAAACCCAAAGATGAGGTACCCAATTTTATCGTGTTTTTAACTCATATAAGCATGAAGGAATTGGAAAATGCCCCAGACATCGAGCTTGTTTTACGGAAACTGGGAGATTTTGTCGGTAAAGATATTATTGTAGGGCACAATATATCCTTTGACATGGGTTTCATCAACTATAACTTTGGCAAAATCGGAGAATTTCCACTTAATAATTCAACATGGGATACAGCTGAATTAAGTAGAGTGTATCTGCCTTTTACGACAAATCACAAATTGGGTACCGTGCTCAACCATTTTCATATTCCTCTGGATAATGCCCATAGAGCAGATGCTGATGCTATGGCAACCGGAAAATTGCTTCTTGCTTTGGCAGATTACGCTAGCTTAAAGTTCAGCATGCTGGTAAATGCTCGTTTGCAAGGTTTTGCTGTGATGGCACAAAGCCCCAGCCAAACCTTTTTCGAGGAAATAGTTCGCTTTCAACGCTCAACCGCACTTTCAGCTCCTCCCAGTGCCCAACTTAAAAGCCCCTACTACAACATTATTGATAACAGTTTGCCTGCAACCAAAGATCCCCAAATTGAAGAAGTGTTTTCGCAAGATGGCTTATTTGCACATCGATTTCCCAATTTTGAGTTTCGTTTGGGTCAGCTGCAAATGGCAAAAGCAGTATCAGATGCCTTCAAAAACGAGGAACACCTTGTAGTAGAAGCAGGAACTGGAGTAGGAAAGTCTTTTGCTTATCTGGTGCCCTCAATTGAGTTTTCATGCCAAAACAGAGCTAAGGTAGTTGTTTCCACAAACACCAAGAACTTGCAGGAACAGCTTTTCTATAAAGACCTTCCTCAATTAGCTCAGATTTTGCCGGTACCGTTCAAGGCGGTTCTTATAAAGGGCAGAGAAAATTATATTTGTGAACGGCGTTGGGAAGAGCTGATTAGCCAAAGTGCCAAAGAATTGAACAATTGGGATGCCCAAGCCTTGATGTATCTGTATATATGGAAGTTGCAAACCATTACTGGCGATATCTCCGAGAATTCGTCTTTCGATAGAAGCAGATACAATATTACATGGCGTAAGATTTGTTCAGATCGCTACTTATGCGGGAATCGAAAATGCCAGCATTTTCGTAGATGCCATGTTATGACTTTGCGCCGTGAAATTGAGACAGCATCTGTAGTTGTCGCAAACCACGCTCTGCTTTTGGCAGATATGCGCATGGAAAATAGCAGTTTGGGAGAATACAACTATCTGGTAATAGATGAAGCTCATAATTTGATGGCTTCTGCTTCAAAACATCTAGGTGCTTCAATTTCCTATGCCGATGTGATTATTCTGATAAATCAAATAGCGGGTTCTTCCCGAAGGCACAGTAAGAGTTTTTTGGCTACATTGGAAAAGGCATTGATTAAAAGCCCGATATCTGAAGCGAAAAGGGAACAGAGCCTAAGTACCCTGAAACACTTAGAAGATGTAATTGATGTAGTGCGAAAACCCATTTTAGACATCTTCAACTTGGCTTCTGCCATGTGCACAGCAGCAGATTCCTACAATAAAATGCGCATTAAAAGCAAAGATGATGCCAAAGATCTTTTTTCCCTTCTCGAAAAGTTCTGCCTTCTATTCAAGGATGTTTTAAAATCTGCTCAAGCCTTGGAAAATGTGATTAGCGCACTGGAGAGTAAACAAGTAGCTGGTTACGATCAACATTTTGAGGCAATAAGTGCATATATAATGCGTCTATCGGAAATGGAAGGAGTATTATTGAGCATAAGCCAGCCGGATTTGGATGATTATGCCCTCTGGATTGAGAATAATCCTCGCCCAGACCGTAATGTCCCGGCTGCTGTGTTTAACTATGCGCCAATCGAAGTAAATGTTTTCTTAAAACGGCTAATGTATTCTCAAGTGCCTTCAATAATTTTCACTTCTGCCACTTTAGCGCTTAGAGGATCATTTCGCTATTTCCTAAACCAATCCGGACTTAGTTTGTTGGAAGATAAAAAAGTAGTAGAGCGCATTGTGGAGTCTCCTTTTGATTACAATCAACAGTCCAAATTGCTTATCACAAGCTTTCTTCCGGAACCCAAGGATAGATTCTTTCCGCATCAGGCAATCTCTTGCCTCAAACAAATTTTTCAAATGGTTGATGTGGGCACAATGGCATTATTTACGGCATATCGAGATCTAGACTTTGTTTTTGATGAGCTTGCAGACGAAATGTATCATGCCCAACGGCCATTTTTTGCACAGGGTAAAGGCAGTAGCCGCAGCAGCATCTTGGAAGAATTTAAAAAGACCAACAATGCCATTCTTTTGGGAACCTCGTCTTTTTGGGAAGGAGTGGATGTTCAAGGCGATTCGCTTTCTTTACTAATCTTATACAAAATACCTTTTCAAGTCCCTTCCGAACCTTTGGTAGAAGCATATATAGATAAACTGGAACGAGAGAACAAGGATTCATTTATGCACTATATGCTGCCGAATGCTTTGCTCAGGATTCGTCAAGGTTTTGGGCGTTTAATACGCTCTAAGAGTGATAGAGGCATTGTATTAATTATGGATAGCAGAGTTAGTCATAAGCGTTATGGCTCTTACTTCAAAGCCATTCTACCTGGCAAGCACATTGAATTGAAGGATGAGATGCAGCTAATTACAGAAATAACAAGGTTTTTTAGTATAATATGAATGAATTATGTAAGCAATTTGAGAGTATGATGGCAGGGGGCAGATTACTCCAAGATGAACCTCTGGCACCATATAGTAGTTTCAAGATCGGCGGTCCGGCAGATGTGTTAGCAAAACCAGAAAGCCAAAAAGAACTTATAAATCTTTTAATATACTCAATTCGGCACAATATCCCTTGGTTTGTTTTAGGTAAGGGGACTAATTTGCTAATTGCAGATAAAGGGATTCGGGGTCTGGTAATTAGCATGGAAGGCTTTAAAAAGATTAGCAAAGACGAAAATTATGTATCTGCCTATGCGGGAGTATCGTTGAAGGACCTTTGTTATTTTTGTCAAAAAGAAGGGCTCTCCGGTTTGGAATTTGCCTGTGGCATACCCGGCTCAGTAGGTGGAGCTGTGTTTATGAATGCCGGTGCTTATGAGGGGGAAATCAAAGACGTATTGTATTGCAGCAAATGTATTAGTCCAACCTTAGCTAATTTAGAAAGCAGCAATCCAATTTTGCATCTTAAGCAAATTGAGCATGAGTTTAGTTATCGCCACAGCGCTTTGCAAAGCTTGGGCTTAATTCATTTGAGTTCAGTATTCAAGCTAGTGTATGCCAATCCTCAAGAGATTTGGACAAAAATGGAAAGCTTGGACAAAAAGCGAAATGAGAAACAACCGATGGATCTGCCCAGTGCCGGATCTGTATTTAAGCGTCCGCTTGGGCATTTTACCGGAAAGTTGGTTGATGAATGCGGTTTAAGAGGTTTCCGTATAGGTGATGCTGCCATCTCAGACAAACATTGCGGTTTTATTGTCAATCTAGGTAAAGCAACAGCTCAGGATGTATTGAATCTAATCGACCATGTAAAAAGAACTGTATATGATAGGTTTAAGGTGAATCTGGAAACAGAAATCCGGATGGTAGGGGAGATGTGAAAAGCAAGCTTTACCCCATATTGTTTCTTGTAGTACTCATTATTTTTTGGCAATACATCAGCGCTAAGGCTGTGATTGCCTTTTGGATAGTTCCTTCGCCCAAATCTGTGCTGGAAGTGTTTATCCAAAACCACAATCTCATTTGGCACCATCTAAAACCTACTCTTAGCGCAGCATTAACAGGGCTGATAATTAGTGTTGCAATAGGCTCTGTTACAGCACTTGCAATGGATATTTCAAAGCTTTTTCGTCAGATTATCTATCCATATTTGGTAATTTCACAAACGGTACCAATCATTGCAGTGGCACCACTTATCATTATCTGGTTTGGTTATGGCATTTCAGCGAAAATTTTTACAGTAGTACTGGTATGTTTTTTCCCTATTGCATTGGGTTTGTTTGAGGGGTTTCAGCAGGTGCAAGTGGATCAGATTCGTTTGATGAAGGCGATGGGGGCATCCGCATACAAGACTTTTCGCTATCTCAAACTGCCAGCAAGCTTACCGGGTTTCTTTACTGGGTTGAAGCTTGCCGCTACATACAGCGTGATGGGTGCCGTTATTGGTGAATGGTTGGGCGGTTCTGCGGGATTAGGTATCTACATGACTAGAGCTACAAAATCCTTCCACACAGCCCATGTTTTTGCCGTGATAATAGTGATAATAGCTCTCTCTATGCTACTATTCGGGTTAGTTGCGCTACTGGATAGGATGTTTCTTTCATGGCGATACCAGAATCAGGATGAATACATAGAGCCCCCCAAAAAACTGCTATAGTTAATTGGGGCTATATATAGATAATCTGAAACCATTTTGCTTTAACCAATCCTTGTGTTCTTTATGCAAGGGATCTAAACTGCTAAGTAGAGCATAGAAATCGTAGGAGTGATTGGGTTGAAGCAAATGACAGAGTTCATGCATGATGATATAATCTTGAATCTCTTGAGGGGCGAGAATCAGATATTTACTGAGACTTACGTTGCCTTCTAAGGAACAAGAGCCCCACTTTGAAGTAGTCCAGCGCAATGATATCTTTTTGGGTTTAAAATCATACTGATCAGCAAGTTGTCGGCATCTAATCCGCAGCCATTCCGCTCTGGCATTATAAAAATCTTTTAGTACTGTGGGAGTTTGTTTCTGGAATTCTTTATCGATACAAAGCACTTGTTTATCTTCCTGAAAGCGCCATAAGTATGCTTGTTCGGTGAACATGAGACTAATCTCGCCACCCATATACAGAATTTTATATCCGGAAATATAATCTACACGGTTATCGCGCTCTGCTGCTTGTTTGAGCAATGCATGGATCTTTTGTTGATTCAGAGTTAGAATCTCCCGGATTTTCTCGTGGCTGGCGGTTTGTGGTGCTTTAACGATTAAAGCATTACCGTTTATTGCCTTTATCGATAGAGTTTTACGCCTGCTGGTACGCTTTACAGTTATAGTTATATTGCTTAGTGGCATTGCTCTTGTAAATGCTGTAATAGTCTCGAAATTAATTCATCACGAACTTTGCGAAATCCTTGCATGCCTTCGTCGAAGGTTTTAGCGCCATAACGCACAGGGTCTTCAAAGTTCATGTGGATACGGGGAATAGGTTTGTAAAAAGAGGGACAATTCTCTTTGGCGTTGTCGCAAACCGTGACTATCAAATCCAGATCCTCAGATTCCCAAAATTCTGAGATAGATTTGCTCCGTAAGCTTTCTACATCGATTCCCATCTCTTGCAATGCTTGAATAGCGTAAGGATGAACATGTGAGGGATGAGTTCCAGCGGAGTAGGCTTGCCAAGTTCCTTTCAGAAAATGGTTTATAAGTGCTTCAGCCATAATGCTTCGGCAGGAATTTCCACTGCAAATTATCAATACTTTCTTCATCCATCTCTTTTCCTATGTTCTACATTAATTGGTCAAGTAGATTCTTAGCATAAGAACAAATCGGAGTTATTTTCTACTACTACACCATGCTCATGCAAAGAAAAAGCATCCTAAAAAAAGATTTATATTCTCACCCAAATCTTCAAATCGGTATCACTTGTCACGGTGATCGTATCAGTTTGTCAAGCAGAGAGATAGATAAGGCTGGCTTTGGACGTTTCTAGACGTATTTGTTTCACGATTACTGTAAATTTATGCTGATACCTAGCTGGTTTCGGTTCAACAGATTTTTGAGAGAGTTCATCAGATTTGCCAAGGCTTTTATTGTCACAGTGGTTCAGAAAGACGATGAAATGCCGAAAATGCTGACAGAAGAGGGTGATGCATTTGAGGTCACCTTGTACTCATCCATATAGAGTGAATACAATCTGAGCCCGAGAATTTGGTGATAAAGGGAAAAACCGTTTCCCGTGATGCTTAGTACAGATGAAATCTATGATGCGCTGCCAATTAATGCCCGAATGCGAATTGTGGTTCACCGGATTGGATGAGATCGCTCAGCAGAGCTATGATCCCAAGAAAGTGAGCCTGAAGCTGGATTATGAGCCCTGGGAAGAAATTGATGATCTGAAACTGGCTAAGGACGGATATGAGGCAACGAAGATCTACATCAGCTATGAAGGGGTTAAAGGCAGCGAGGAATGCAAGCCCTTGAGTATGTATAATGGGTTTTGCCGCATACTCAACGAGAATAAGGAGTGCCGCATCCGCCCCGCGGAAAAGAAGCTGCTGATCAAATTGGCCTTCTATCAGGGTAATGCGACGAAGCTCAAAGATATCTTAGCTAAGAGCAATGCTGATTGTGTAACTCGTTTGAACACGATGTACAACGCGATTTTCCAAGTGACAGGGCGATCTAACTTCGTCGATAGGTATAAATGGGGTATTGAAGGTAAAGCTGGATTATAAGCGCCCTAAGAGCTATTGAGGGAGGATGGGTGAAGGCACTCTGCTCACCAACTGAGTTCCATAGTAAGCTTATCTCAGATAGCATCATGCCTCTCATGCCCAGGCCCAGAGTGCCATCGGCACGCTATTTCAGATAGCATACGATTGTCACACAATGAATTAAGTGCCATCGGCACGGCATTTTAGATAGCATGATGCCTTCACTCAACCCCATTTTAGTTCTTTAGGAACGGCATTTTAGATAGCCTCTAATCCTCCGGTTCCGCAAACAAATATTTCTCATCGTATTTGACTCTGTACTTGCCCAAAAGAGCTTCATATTCGGCGATAAACCGCTTGTTTCCGTGATGTTCTTCTTGTTT
>Ga0172377_10005359_pt1 | contig 13185 bp, 14 predicted proteins | sample Pumphouse3metaG_FD_119749 | JGI IMG/M metagenome (GOLD analysis project Ga0172377, IMG submission 119749) | Leachate microbial communities from a municipal landfill in Southern Ontario, Canada - Pumphouse #3 metaG | ecosystem: Engineered > Solid waste > Landfill > Unclassified | place: Canada... | reverse complement strand
GATACAGAAACTCTATCAGGACTTCTACAAAAACGAACATTTCGTCCGGCTGCAGCCGGCAAAACTTGGCGGGGTCAGAGGGTCGAACTTCTGCGACATCAACTTCGAGCTGGAAAATGACGGGACAAGACTCGTTGCCGTATCGGCAATAGACAACCTTGTGAAGGGAGCCGCAGGTCAGGCGGTCCAGAACATGAACATCATGTGCGGATTTGACGAAGCCGAAGGTATCAGAATGCCGGGGATGTTCCCATGACTCAGGAATTCAGAAGTATCTGCGCCGTGGAAGGAGTGAACGCCTGGGGTATGAAAGAGGGTAAATACGGACTTGCTCTCATCCAGGCATCCGGAACCGGAGCAGCGGTATTCACGAAAAACAAGGTCCGTGCACCGGTCGTCAATCTGATGGCGGAGCGGACCAAACGCGGAAAACTCGCGGGCATCATTGTGAACTCGGGATGTGCCAATGCATATACTGGAAAGCAGGGCCTTTCCGACGCGGAAAAAATGGCAGGTATCGGGGCAGAGGCACTTGGAATCAGCGAACTCGAATGCGGAGTCGCAAGTACCGGAGTGATCGGAAGATATCTTGATCTTGACCTGATCAGAAGACAGGCGGGACAAGTTGCCGGCAAACTCGCACACTCCCCCGAAGCGGAGACCGCGGCGGCAAAGGCAATCATGACCACCGACACGCGGGAAAAGCACGCTATTGTGCGCCGCGAAGGATTTACGGTAGCAGGCATCTGTAAAGGCTCAGGAATGATCGCTCCAAACATGGGAACGATGCTCTCGTTCGTGTACACCGATGCAGAGATCCCGGCAAAACAGCTTCAGGCCAGCCTGAAGTCCGCAGTGAAACGGAGTCTGAACCGGGTCGTCGTGGACGGGGATGAAAGCACAAACGATTCGCTATTCTGTACGGCGACCGGAGAAGCGGGACATGTCCCGGTGACCGAGTTTTCCAAAGCGCTTGAAACTGTCTGCATCAGTCTTGCAAAGCAGATCGCAGCAGATGGAGAAGGCGCGACGAAGATGCTTGAAGTCAAGGTGTTTGGCTGCAAGCGTGAACGTGACGCGGAAAAAATCGCAAAAGCGGTCATCACTTCCCCCCTCGTGAAAAGTGCAGTTTACGGCGAGGATCCAAATTGGGGTAGAGTTGTCTGTGCCGCAGGATACGCCGGCGTTGAGTTCACGATCGAGGAGCTTTCTCTTTCGATCGGTGAGGGAGAAAGTGAAAGCCAGTTAGTCAAAAACGGTGTCATCGTTGCCGACCTTGTACGGGCAAAAGCCGCGATGGCAGGCGACCATGTGGTGTTCACCCTTAAACTTGAGTCGGGAAACAAACAAGCCACCGCGTGGGGTTGCGACCTCACGGAAAAATATGTGGAGATCAACGGGAAGTATACAACATGAATAATAGACAAAGCGTGCTAATGGAGGCACTTCCGTACATCCGGAAGTTCCACAAAAAAACTATTGTGATCAAACTCGGCGGACATGCCATGGTCGATTCAGCCATCATGAACTCAGTCGTTCAGGATGCCGTGCTGCTCCACTATGTGGGAATGCGTGTCGTTCTCGTTCACGGCGGCGGACCGGAGATAACCCTGAAGATGAAGGCCCTTGGGAAAGAAGCAAAGTTTGTCGGCGGTCTTCGCGTCACTGATGAGGAGACTCTCGAGATCGCCCAGATGGTCCTTGCCGGAAAGATCAGTAACATGATCGTTTCGATGATCGCAAAGAACGGTGCAAAAGGCGTTGGCATCTCAGGAAATGACGGTGGTCTGGTCATTGCAGAGAGGATGCCTCTCAGAAAGATGATGGTCGGGGATGAGGAGATCGAGGTGGATCTCGGCTTTGTTGGAGATGTGAAGGAGATCGACTCAAAGCTTCTTGAAACTCTGCTGGATGCAGGATATATCCCGGTAATATCGCCTCTGGCGCTTGACCGGAAAGGAAACGACCTGAACATTAATGCCGACACTATGGCAGGAGAGATCGCCGTCGCATTAAAGGCGTTCAAACTGATCTCACTGACAGATGTGGAGGGCGTAATGAACAAAGACCGAACCGAGATCTTCCACAGACTCACACTGAAAAATGTGGATGCACTCATGGCAGACGGGACGATTTCCGGCGGGATGATCCCGAAGCTTGAGGCAAGCGTGAATGCGGTCCGTCATGGTGTTGAAGGAGCACACATCCTGAACGGGAATTCAGAACATAATCTTCTTCTGGAACTGTTCACCAATGACGGTGTCGGTACGATGATCACGGCCTCGATGATCTCGTTATAACCATACCCCTCATCTTTTTTAAGATGGATATCCTGTCCATCGATCAAATCGAATTTCGATGCATATTTATTTCCTGCTGTCCTAATTTTCAGTAATGGGTTTTATTTGTCCTATGACAAAGGAAAGATGCATGGGCAAGCAGTGTAAGTTCTGGCGTGCCGATGCAAAAATCGATAAAAAAGCCGATACGTTCTATGAGCTGAGTACGGGAGAGTGTCTGTTTATCAAACTGGCAAACCATTTACTAATGAAGTAGAGACAGGCAGGTTTCTTTTTAGCCCTTCAGTACTTTTATGTGGGAAATCTCTAGAGAATATTTCCCACAACCTAAATGAAATTTCTAATCACCTTTTTTTCTACGTATAACATATCTCATGAACGGGAGTGTTTTCGAGTATATGCTATACATCACACCATTTTACGTACCCAGATAAAACCCGAACAAACTATAATCTATGTCCACCGCAAATACAATAGAGATTTTATGCGTATACCAATAAAAGACGTGACCCCTGAAATTGGGCATGCACACATTGCAGGCTGGGTCCACGAAGAACGTGATCTTGGAGGACTCACCTTCCTCCTCGTTCGTGACAGAACCGGGATCCTTCAGGTCACCATCCCAAAAAAGAAAGTCACCCCCGAAGTACTCGCCGCCGTTAAAGAAGCGACCCGCGAGTCCGTTATTGAATGCGAAGGCGTGGTCAAAGCCACCGAAAAAGCACCAGGAGGACGAGAACTCGTCCCCGAGACATTCCGCGTCATCTCCCGTGCAGAAACCCCTCTGCCGCTTGACGTCTCGGAAAAAGTCCTCGCTGAACTCGATACTCGGCTCGACAACAGATACCTCGATCTGCGAAAGCCCCGCATCAACGCCATCTTCCAGATCAGAAACGCCTGTCTGCGTGCCATCAGCGAATACCTCTGGGACAACGGATTCACTCAGGTCCAGACCCCGAAGATCGTCGCCGCCGCAACCGAAGGAGGAACCGAACTCTTCCCGCTTGCCTACTTCGACAAAGAAGCATTCTTGAACCAGTCTCCTCAGCTCTACAAACAGATGCTCATGAGCGCCGGGTTCGACAGAGTCTTTGAGATCGGCGCGATCTTCCGTGCAGAAGAACACAACACCGTCCGTCACTTAAACGAAGCCACCTCGATCGATATCGAAATGTCCTTCGCTGACGAAGAAGACGCGATGAAGATGCTCGAAAACGTCGTAGCTTCTGCGTACAAATACGTCGCAGAACACTGCGGAGACGCTCTTGCAACACTCGACATCACCGACTTCAAGGTCCCGACCGTTCCGTTCCCCCGCATCACCTACAAAAAAGCTATCGAGATCTCCACCGCCGGCGGCGAACCCCTCGTCTTCGGTGACGATCTCTCGACCGCTGCCGAAAGAATTGTTGGCGAAAAGATGGGTACCATGTACTTCATTACTGAATGGCCTACCTCGACGAGACCATTCTACACCATGCCGTTTGAAGACCGCCCCGAGGTTTGCCGTGCATTCGATATGATGCACCCCAGAATGGAACTTACCTCCGGCGCGCAGCGCTGTCATATCCACTCCCTTCTCGTAGAGCAGATCAAAGCAAAAGGTCTCAACCCCGACGCATTCGAGTTCTACTTAAACCCGTTCAGATACGGCATGCCGTCCCACGCAGGCTGGGGACTCGGCGCCGAGCGTCTGGTCATGACCATGCTCGACCTTCAGAATATCAGGGAAGCTGTTCTCTTCCCGCGTGACCGACACAGAGTCAGTCCATAACACTTTTTTTATGATAAAACATATCGTCTTCTTTAAACTCGCCGACAACAGCGAAGAATCATGCAAAAAAGCCAGTGATCTCATGCTTTCCATGAAAGGAACCGTTGACCAGATCCGGGAGATCGAAGTAGGCATCGACCAGTACCATACCGACCGGTCCTTCGACATCGCCCTATCCGTCATCGTCGAAAACGAAGAAGATCTTCGCGGGTATGCTGATCATCCCTACCACGTCAACGTCGTGAAAAAATACATGACACAGGCGAGCGAAAAAAGCATCGTCGTCGATTACATCATCAAAAAATAAATTAGCGTGAACCGTCTCAGACTTATATTCAGGGATATTTATAAACCGGAAAAAACCTATATAGTGTAAGTCAAAGGAGTATTGAATAATATGCCAACTAGTAAGAAACAGATGGGGAAGCTCAACAAAGAGAAGAAGATCAAGGCAGAAGGACTCGCAAAGCTTGCAGCTGGCGGCAGCAAAGAAGCCCAGAAAAAGCTCAAGAAACTCGAGAAAAAAATCAAATAAGCCAATACATTACGTTTATTCGCTGTGTTTGATAATCCTTGGATTTTCCAGACACTACGGTTTTGGGGGGAGTATCTTTTTACTTTTTCCAAAATAGTATATGTGTTTTTAAAATGAGGAGATCATGCGTTTTTCAACGCAACTATCTCCTTAACATCAACCAGTTTCCAAACCATTGTTCGTTCTTCGCCGATAATTTTCTCAGGAGACTCGGTGGGTGAATGACCCAAGGCATAGAGACTGTTTTCCGAGATTTTTTTGTCTGAGATAAGTTTCACGAAGTGACGTTTTACCGCACGTTTTTTCTCATCGTCCGTAACCTCGGAGAGTTTGCCGAGCAGCGTAACGAACTTGTAGGCAGACATATCCGGCGCCACACTTTCGATCTCGACAGATACAGCAGGATTCTGGGAGAACAGCTCCATTTTTTTGCCGTATCTGGTCGAGAGGAAGTAGAGATATTTCTCGTCAAAGACGTAGAGGAAGGGTGCGATGTAAGGATATTCTTTTCCTGAGAAGGCAATACGCGATACGACATTGTTTCTGATGAGGGAGTCGTATTCGGGTTTTAGCATCTTTGGGATTTTTAATGGTGCGGACATTGGTGATCATGCAATAGATTCACGCAGGCAATAATAAACTCTTGGTTTGTGGAAGAACCGAAGATATCTGATGCAGAGGGTTTTTATCTGCACAGGACGACCTAATTTATCATGGATCTCCCCTGTATTATGCCGACGACGGTCGTCGGTTCGTTTCCCTGCGTGAAAGGGACGGGACTTTCGTCCCTTTTGGACCCGTATAAGAAGGCGGTACAATTCGCGGTAGCAGAGCAGATACGGGCCGGGGTGGATATTATTTCCGACGGGCAGGTCAGATCGGATATGGTCCAGGCATTCGTTTCGAAGCTGCCGGGGATCTCGGAGAAGACTATTGTTGGAAAGATCGGAGCGGCCGATAAACCGATCACTGTGGGAGATACGAAGTATGCTTTGACGAAGACGAAGTATGTGAAGGGGATCCTCACAGGTCCATGCACACTTGCATATGCTTTGCAGATGGACACGCCGATCTACCGGAATAAAGAAGAAGTGGTGATGGATCTGGCGGGGGCTCTGCATAAGGAGGCGAAGTTTCTCTCAGAGACTGGGGTCGCGATCATTCAGGTGGATGAGCCTATCCTTTCCACGGGAGCGATATCTGTGGATACAGCAAAGGAGGCACTGAAAATAATTTTTGCAGGAATCAAAACACCTTCATGTATCCATACGTGCGGGATGCTTGGAGATATCGCGGATTCGTGGACGAAGCTTCCAGTCGATATTCTGGATTTTGAGTATGCGGTGTCGATGGAGAATCTGTCTGTCCTATCAAAGAGAGATCTTGCCGGAAAGAAGATCGGCTGCGGATGTGTGAGGAGTTCGGATCCGAACGTGGAGTCAGTTAAGGAGATCGAGCGGCGGATCATGCTCTGCGTGGATGCGTTCGGGGCAGAGAATATTCTGATCGATCCGGACTGTGGTCTTCGGATGCATACGCCTGAGACGGCGTTCGAGAAACTTTCGAGGATGTGCGAAGCGACGCGGAATGTGAGAAAAGAGCTCTGAATACTCAATTCTCTTGTATAAGTAGACCTATTTTGTGAGTTTAGGAGGTGATCCGTCACCTTAGTCACAGAAATGAACTTTCATCCAATTAATATTGTCGATATTCTGGGATATCCAAAAAAAGAAATATTTAGTGGCAAATATGAGTTATTTCTCCGGGTACCAGGCGGCACCCTCATGCATTTTCTCTATGAAGGCATCCTTCCCGGAACGCCGAAGTTCCAGAAGAGTTTCCAATAGGTTTTGAACCGCCACTTCATTATAGGGGTTTTCCTTCTGGATCGAATAATAGAGTCTGCCGTTCTCCCGGGAAACCTCGCTGGACACAGCGATTTGTTTGCGGAACGTTGTCGAGGCTGCGGCACAGAGCGTATCTGACTGAAAACCGCTTCTGACAAGTGCCCCGCTGAAAGCAAGATTTACTGCATGGGAAAGACCGAGAACGTAGGCAGTTATCGGATCGTGCTCCTCGACTTTCATCCGAAGAATAGTCCCGCCACTGAAAAGACCTGCCGCTTCATCTGCCGCGGCATCATTGCCGCACGAACACACGATGATGTTTCTGCCGGCGATCGAGGCTGCACCCGGTCCAAACATTGGATGGATCGAACATATCCTGACGCCGGATGATGCCGTCTTACGGAGAACCTGTATGATTGGAGTTTTCACCGAGAGAATATCAAAGATGAGGGCATCTTTTTTCTCTGAAAGAACCTCCTCGATGATTTCTGCAGAGATACTGACCGGTGTTGATACGACAATAACATCAGCATCCCTGCATCCGGATGGAATATCCATTACGGGATACTGTGACTCTTCTGTGCAAACGTCATTGATAGTTACGATGTGACCCCGTCCAGCAAAAAATGCCGAGAGCCATCTGCCCATACCGCCGTTCCCCCCGATAATGAAGATCTTTCGGGGAACAGCACGGCGGGGTATCATTCCCTGCACATCAACAGATTCATCGATAACCGCCCGGGCGATCCGTGCGGCCGCCTCTGCGCTCACGCCGGAAACTTTCCCGGCGTCAACATATCTTTGGACGACGTTTTTTTCGACGGCGGGAACTACGACCTCCTCGTTCGCTGCTGCCTTTTTCTCCCCGATCACCAGAGCAATTTTGTTCCGGCGACCGACAAGCTGGATGATCTCCCGATCAATAGACGCCAGTTCATCTCTGAACCCGTCAATTTCAGACAAGAAAACCCCCTCTGAGTGCAAGATCGGCAAGCGTGAACACGGTCATCGCCTCAACAACAATTGCCCCCCTGTTCGCGATACAGGGATCGTGGCGTCCTTTCACCGAAAGATCCACATCTTCCCGGGTCACCAGATCGACGCTCATCTGCTTTTTCGCGATCGACGGAGTCGGTTTGAATGCCACGGAAAAATCCAGAACACCGCCGCTCGCCATCCCGCCAAGGACACCACCTGCATGATTCGTCAGCGTGACGACGGAATCTCCCTCGAAACGGTAGGCGTCGTTGTTCTCGGATCCGCGAAGACCTGCTGCCGCAAACCCCTCGCCAAATCCGATAGCTTTCACGCCAGGGATCCCGAAAACCGCTTTGGAGATCTCGCCATCGAGTGTGTCAAAAAACGGCTCGCCAAGACCTGCCGGAAGACCCGAGGCAAAGCACCGGACAATTCCGCCGACACTGTCCCCCTCCGATTTCGCGGCGAGGATCTCGGCTCTCATCCGGCTCTCGATGTCGGAAGACATTGCCCGAAGTGGATTGATTCGGGAACGAATCATCACGTCCTCAGGATCATAGGTATTTGCATCGATCACACTTCCGATACGATTAACGTACGAACCTACGGAAATCCCAGCACTGCCGATCATATCCCGGAGCAAAGCACCTGCCGCAACGAGAGGTGTGGTCATTCTGCCTGAGAACATCCCCCCACCACGGATATCATGAGCCGGACCAAATTTACAGACCGCCGGGTAATCAGCATGACCCGGGCGGGGAACACGCCGGAGCTGTTCATAATCCGAACTCCGGGTATTACTGTTAGAAAGTGTGATCACGACCGGGCATCCGGTAGTGATTCCATTCACGACACCTGAGATTTCCGGGATATCTGTCTCGACACGAGGTGTTCCGATACCTTCGGATGGTTTCCTGAGTGCAAGATCAGCCGTGATGAGATCCTCATTCACCGAAAATCCGGGGGGGATCCCGTCAATGATACAACCGATTCGGCTGTCATGACTCGCCCCGAACAACGTGAGTGTTATCGCTTCTCCAATTCGATTCATTCTTCCCTCATATCTGCACCGAGTCTCTGCATATCTCTGACAAAACCCGGGTAAGAAACTGCACAGCAGCCGGCATCGTCGATGATGGTCTGACCATCAGCGATAAGTCCGGCGACCGCTGCAGCCATCATTATACGGTGGTCGCCAAAGGTAGTAACATTTGTCCCGGAAAGGGCAGCAGGTCCCGTAATAATGCATCCGTCTTCGGTCTCTTGGATGTCAGCACCCATAGACCTCAGGAAACGGGCGGTGGACATGATCCGGTCGCTTTCCTTGAATCTGAGATGAGCCGCTCCGTATAATCTGCTGGTACCGTTCGCCTGACTTGCGAGGACCGCAATAATAGGGAACAGATCAGGGGCGTTCGCAAGATCGATGTCTGCTGACGTCAAGTCCGCTTTCCTGACCGTGACTTTTTCACCCTCGCGAATGACCTCTGCCCCGAATGTTTCAAGGATAGAGATCACGACCTGATCACCCTGCGGATCGGCAGGGTCGAGTCCGGAAACGGTGATTTCTCCGGTGAGTGCCGCCGCCGCAAACAGAAATGCGGCCGATGAGTAGTCGCCGCCAACCTGGACGTCCACGGGAGAATAGACCTGACCGGAACGGACAAGATACCCGTCATCGGTTGTCTCGACCGAGACACCGTGCTTTTTCATGGCAGAAATCGTCATGTTCACGTAGGGTTTTGAAGTGAGGGAGGTAGTGAGATGGATGTTTGTATCTGTTTTACCAAGCGGAGCGGAGATTAGGAGGGCAGAGATAAATTGAGAACTCACATCGCCGCGAATATACACATCGCCGCCGGACCCCGGTCCCGCAATGGTGAACGGAGCACAGCCGTTTTCGGAAGTGACCTCGGCTCCGAGCTCTGAGAGGGCATCAAGCAGTGGCTTCATCGGGCGGGAGCACAGCGAAGAGTCGCCGGTGAATCCGGTAGTTCCGTCCAGACGGGATGCGATTCCGGCAAGCATTCGGATGGATGTCCCCGAGTTTTTGCAGTTTATGAAAGTGCCTTTGGGGAGCGGTGCGTGCAGATCACCACCCAGAATCGTGATTCTGTCCTCTGCCGTGCATATTTTTGCTCCAAGTGCTTGGACCGCATCAAGGGTCGCAAGAGTGTCTTCTCCCAGAAGAGGAGAAAGAACAACAGACTCGCCTTTCGCAAGACCCGCAAGGAGAAATGCACGGTGCGTATGACTTTTAGAGGGAGGAGCACAGACCTGTCCCGAGATCCGTGATAAGGATACGATAAGTTTCATTTCACATCCCGTTCCTGATATTTGCGATAAGAATATCCTCCCGACCGAATCGGTCAAGAAATTCATCAAGCCGGTCAGCATGAACAAGGATCCCGGTGGCAGGACCGGTGCCGGAAAGTCCGGCAGCAGCTGCCCCGCAGGAGAGAGCCTTGTCCGAGATCTCCGGAGTAATACCGATTGCCTCACAGGTGCATCTTCCATTCACATACATCGCAGAGAAGACATCGCCTTCGATTGCCAGATCGTAAGCAGCGGAAACCATATCACGCATCTCACGCATCTTTTCCATCGGAAACGCGGATTTTCTGATCTGGAATGACGGGATGTGGATCACAGCCGTGAAGCCTTCCGGCATCGGACGGCGAAGCAGAAGTTCGCGCTCCAAATTATCGGTAAATACAAGGCCGCCGAGCTGGCAGGCGCAGGCATCATCAAATGCCCCGGTAATACTGACGCCAGCCTTCATCGCAGCAGTCGCTCCGATCCGACCGATCTCCAAAGGATCGATACGAACGCTGAGTGCCTCGGCAGCAGCCGATATAATTGCATTCGCGGCGGAACTGCTGCTTTTCAGACCCTTGGATATGGGGATATTCGAGGTGGTCCTGATTACTGCACCATTCATCCCTGAGCCTGGATACCGCTGGAGTATCTCCTCTACAGAAAAACGGGCGAGCGTCGTATCCTCGGCCGGGTGACCATCGATCTCAACAGAGAACTCTGGTTCCGGAATGAGCTGAACGGTCGCCTCGGTTTTGAGGTCGATACCGAATGCGGCACCCTTTCCGGTAGAAATCGCATTGATGACCGAGAGAGCACCGTGGGACACGCCTTTACCTATCATGCCGCCCTCTCTTCGAATGCTTTTCTCATCACGTCTCTATCAGGTATGATTCCTGTCCAGAGGGTGAATGATGCGGCAGCCTGTTCGATCAGCATGGTTTTTCCATTGATGCATGCCCGCACACCAGCTGCTTTTGCAGCAGCGAGGAGCGGGGTAATTTCCGGATAGTAGATCATGTCCATGACAACAGTATCTTTGGTGAAGATAGTATTCGGGACAGGCGAACGATCTTCAAATCCGCTCATTCCTGCCGGGGTTGCGTTGAGAATGATTGTGTAATCCGGGGAAAGCTCCCCCGTTCTCACGACACGGGCACCAAACCTGCGGGCAAGTGTCTCTGCCCGGGAATGGGTCCTGTTAGTGATCGAAAGATGAGCTCCGGCAGCTTTCAGATATGCGGCGGCGGCCTTCGCTGCCCCGCCTGCTCCGATGATGAGCACCTCAGCTCCCTTTGGATCCGCGTCCACTGAAGCCAGTGAAGCAGCGATTCCCAGAATGTCGGTATTATATCCCTCAAGAGCGGCGGGGGAGTTCCGGATAGTATTCACTGCACCAGCAGACTCCGCGAGAGGATCGACCCTCTTCAGGAAAGGGATAATAGATTCTTTATGGGGTATGGTTACATTCATGCCGGTGATCCGATATTTTTTGATAACATCCGGGATAAGGGACAGTTCCTCAGGAGCTGACGGGATCTTCACATACCTGCCGGGTATCTTCGCAGCTTTGAATGCTGCATTGTGGATCTCGGGTGAGGATGTGTGTGTCAAGGGGTAGCCGATCACGGCAGTAACTTGCGGATCGGTGCCGAGCCTGACAGACTCCTCCAAAGTGATCTGACCCGGGGCTGATGCCAGCTCCGGTCTTAAAGCACAGTAGTTGAGCATTGAACCAAGATCAGATGACCGGAGACGCGTGATCTCTCCGGCAGCCCCCATGCCTATGAGGATAAATGGAGAGCCCGTTTCTCTAAGAACGGACGCGGCGTTCCAGACTGCAAGTAAATCTGCCGGTCCCCTCACCATGAATGCGGCTTTGGGGATTCCTGAGGATTGGAGATCTTTGAAGATAGTGAGGATTTCATCCTCTGCCGGAGTTTTTTCAAAGTCATGATAAGAACAAATGACCTGTTCTTTTGGGAACTGATTTCTCAGAACCGAGTCTGATTCTATGTCAATGTACTTCGCACCCGACGCGAGAGCACGGAGGAAAATCTCCTTTCGTTCTTCGTCCAAAGGGGACCTGAGTGTGGCTACTGATGGGACCCCATACGCAAGAAAAGAAAGATCTCCCGGTATGACCGGGAAGGCATCAAGCCGGAATTCAAGAGCCTGCGCTCCTTTCAAGATCGCTTCTTCTGAAAGGATCAGCGCTTCCTCTTCATCTTTCGCTACAATAACGGCACAATTCGCAGTCATTTTTCGCAGATCGTTTCCGCCATCGTATGTCCGAAGTGGCGGCCGCCGCTTTCAAGTCTGACATAGACCTGATCTCCGGTCGAGAGATCAGAGACGGAAACGGCTCCCAAGGGCGTTCCAATGCGTATGGTCTCGGCATTCTGCAGGACAACGGAGTAGGTCTTGCCTCCGGCATTTACTTCGATATAGAGCATTGGACGAACCTCGATTTTCACTCTCCCGACATTGACGGTCCGCAGGCTTCCGTCAGGCATGCGGGAAAGCAGTTCATTGCCGCTAGCGATCTCGGAGAGATATTTTGTCGTGCCGTCCGAACAGAGAATGTATGAATGAACGGCCCCGGCGTTTACCCGGAACGGTCGGGAACTGACGTACTCGCTTTCAAAACTTTCCGAGCAGACGAGGAAGAGACAGGAGGACTGAGACCCGATGAGCATACCTTCGCCCTGCTCAAGAAGCGAGCAGGTATCGATACAGACCCGGTCCCCTAAAGTGAGGGTAGAGATCTTCGTGATCACGGCAGTTTCCAGCTCGACTATTGGGTATTCAGTGGTTTTTATGCCGGAAAATGCGGCGAGGTCAGCTGGCCCGTCCGGAGTGATGACGATCCCGTCGCATCCGACTTCCATGGTTTGGAAAGCAAGACGAGCCTCTTCCGGGGTTTTCACACAAATATATACACTTGTCTCAGCGGTCTGGAACCGGGATATGAGATTTTCAAGCGGGATAACTTTCCAGTTTTCGGGGGATATAATAAGATTTGGAACGGCATTCTTCAGGCTGTACGCCTCCTCCATCTCCTCCGCACCGGTTAGATTCAGGAGAATCCCTATCCGTTCACCGGAATACATGAGATTTTTGCCGTCGGCTAGTATTGCAGTATATCTGCCGAGGTGGCACAGTGCCTCATCTTCAGGTCTCAGAATAATATGGGTATACCCTGATTCCAGAGCTGAGGCGACGACGGCTTTTCGTTCGTCATAGGTCGGCAGGTGGTCGGCACGGATCAGGATTGGAGGTAGTTGAACGGTCATTGATTTCACCGAGTGAGATGTTTTGCTGCTTCGTCCACGGATGCGTCCCGCAATACGATATCGGTGACGGCCGAGGTAATACCAATGATATCATTGTGCTGGAAGATGTTTCTTCCGATTGAGACCCCTTTTCCTCCTG
>Ga0172377_10005356_pt1 | contig 13187 bp, 13 predicted proteins | sample Pumphouse3metaG_FD_119749 | JGI IMG/M metagenome (GOLD analysis project Ga0172377, IMG submission 119749) | Leachate microbial communities from a municipal landfill in Southern Ontario, Canada - Pumphouse #3 metaG | ecosystem: Engineered > Solid waste > Landfill > Unclassified | place: Canada... | reverse complement strand
GTAAACCTGCTGGGGGGAAGGGCCATTACATTAGGCCTGTACCCTTTTACGCATAAGGAACTGGGGAGCAATTTTGTGCTTGAAGAGGCGATGCATTTTGGAACACTGCCTAAAATCGCCTTGGAAAAAAACAAACAGGATAAAATCAGATTACTGAAAAGCTATATAGAAACCTATCTCCAGGAGGAAATCAGGCAGGAATCATTAACCAGGAATATCCCGGCTTTTGCCAGATTTCTTGAGCTGGCGGCATATGAGAACGGAAACTTAATCAACTTTCAGAATTTAGCCCGCGAGGTTGGAGTTCATTCAAAAACCGTAAAAGAGTATTTCCATATTCTGGAAGATACCTTGATAGGATTTTTACTGTATCCTTACGGAAAATCTCACCGGACAAAAATAGTGGCACATCCTAAATTTTACTTTTTTGACTGCGGAATAATACCTGCCTTAAAGAACGAGCTCTCCGGCGGTTTAGTTTCGGGAACGCCTCCTTACGGGAAGGCTTTTGAACATTTTATCATGGTTGAGACACAGAGATCATTGGATTATTCCGAGGCTGAAGTAAGATCAAGCTTTTTCAGGACTACTGACGGTGCGGAAGTGGATTTGATACTGGAGTTCAAAGATGAAATCTGGGCAATTGAGATAAAGGCATCAACCGGGCCGCGGCCAAGCCAGGTCAGGGGTCTTAAAAGCTTTATCAAAGACCACAAATACACAAAGGCGCTGTGCGTCTGTTTAACTCCGCGTCCCTTTACAGCCGATAATATTGAATTTTTACCGTGGCAGGATTTTATGCGGCAGCTGCCGGGGCTAAATGTGCGTCATCAGTAACCCCTTTTTTTCACGATCTCACCACGATTTTATGGATGAGGTGTTATAGCGAATATGGTTATTTCGCCTTTTTGAGGGCCGTAGAACCAGAATATCCTGTATGCGGCAGGGGTGTTCTGTTCCGTGTAGGCCTCAAAGACTTTTTCCCCGTTCGGATCGGAAAGGCTCTCAAAGACGTGTGTCTGCAAACCTGGATGCCGGGGATTATCGGCCAGATATTTCAACGCTTTTACCGCGGCTTTATACTTCTTCTCGAGGCTTTTATTTGCTTTCAGGCGATTAAGGTTTCTCTCTGCTTCCGGAGTGAGAAATATTTTAAACAAATTTTTCTCCCGCCCGTTAATCCAAAGACTCTACATCAAGCTCTTTGGCTTCCCCCTTGGCGGCCTCGTCCAGGCCCCCCTTCACGGAAGCCAAAGCCTTTTTGTTCCGGTAAAGCCACATCTCCGACGCGGGGATCTCGACTACGGGCCTGATCAAAACCTCTCCCCGGGAATTCATATATACTCTTACCCTTTTTATTTCAGTGCCCCCTTGAGCCGTAGGCAGGACAAGCCTGTTCCGCTGATCAACGCTCTTGGATTCGATCTCCTCGAAGTCATCTTCTATGTGTATCATTTTGGCCTTGTTCATCATAGCCTCCCTTCTACTCAGCTTAAGTATATCATATTTCCCATATAGTGTCAAATGGGCATTTCCCATTTGTTTCATTACCTATGACAATATATTACTTATTCAGGAAAATATCAAGAGTAAAGCAATCGTTTGATAACATGAAAAAGCTACCTCCATTCACCGGGCTTATATTCACGATAGAATATATCCCAACATTTAACCGGGCTCATGTTCGTGTCGAACGTGTCCCAACAAAAGAAGGAGGTAGCCTTATGAAACATTATACAGGAATCGATTTGCACAAGCAATTCTCCCTCCGAAATATTTTCATATTATGAGATCACTTCGTCGCCCCCTTCGGGGGCTCCTCGTGACGACGGCGGAGGACTTTACTGCAGATAACTGAAATGTTACATATCAAGAGACCTAAAAGTTTTTTCTGCCTTCGCGTATCAGGGACAGGGCTTCCTGACGGGTTTTCTGGCTTGTCCTGAACACTCCTCTTATCGCGCTTGTGGTCGTAGTTATCCCCGGCTTTTTCACACCGCGCATGCTCATACAAAGATGCTCCGCCTCAATAATGACAAGAACCCCTTTGGGATCGAGTTTTGTCATAAGAACTTCGGCTATCTCGGTCGTAAGCCGTTCCTGAAGTTGAAGTTTCTTTGAGAGCATATCGACTACGCGAACTATCTTGCTTAGTCCGGTTATTCTATTACCTCGAGGGATATACGCTATATGGGCGCTCCCTATAAAAGGCACCATGTGATGTTCACAAACGGAATAAAGGGGGATATCCTTAAGCAAAATTATCTCATCATGTTCCTGTTCGAAAAATACCTTAAGTTCCTCGTGAGCATCCTTGTTAGTCCCCTGAAAAATATCGGCGTACATTTCAGCGACCCTTCGAGGGGTTTCTTTAAGACCTTCCCTACAGGGGTCTTCGCCTATCGCTTCAAGTATATCCTTTACAGCTTTCATTATTTTCTCTTTGTCCATTTCATCCTCCAAATTCGCCGGCCTGTCTTTTATACCGTCTTAAGTTATACCGTACTACCTTCGCTCACTATTCCTCTTTAGGATCGGAACTATGTAATCCTACCAGGGCCCCTCCGCCCGGCGTGGATCCTCCCTGTACGGATCACATAGTCCCGATCCGTAGCAACATTTTAACTGAACCCAAAATCCTGGTACAACACTATCCCTGCAAAACCATGTTATTTCCCGATACAAAATCCTGAAAATATCCTGCCGAGAACGTCATCCTCTATTGTTTTTCCCGTAATGAGCCCGAGATAATGGGCGGATTCTCTTATGTCTGTGGCTATAAGCTCAAAATTTCCGCCGCTCTCGGCCGTTTCCATCGCTTTTCGCGCAGCTGAAACGGCTTTTTCCATGCAGTCAGCATGTCTCGCGTTCATGATAACCGGAGATTCTCCGGACGGCAGCGGGCTTTCCGAAAAAAGCTTTTTCGTAATAGCCCTTTCCAGTTCCTCGAGACCCCGCTTTTTGAGGGCTGAGATCATTACCACATCCTGGTTCGCGAAAATTTTTGCGGCTTGCCCGGCGCTGACTTTTTCGTCAAGATCCGTCTTGTTAACGGCTATCACGTTCTTTTTGAGTTTCACGGCATTATATATGCCGATATCCTGTTCGGTTACCCCCGAGGAAGAGTCTACCATAAATATTACAAGATCCGCGGAAGAAAGTTTTTCTCTGGACCTCCTTATGCCTTCTTTCTCCACGCGGTCCTCTGTATCCACTATCCCGGCCGTATCCGATAATCTTACTTTTACACCGTCCAGTATTATGGATTCCTCCACAACATCACGCGTCGTCCCCGCTATGGGAGTTACAATGACCCTTTCGTGCTTTAAAAGAGCGTTCATCAAACTGGATTTTCCCACATTGGGTTTTCCGCATATAACGATGTCCGAGCCGTATCTTACCATCATTCCCCCGCGCGCGGTTCCGGAAAAGGCCTCAATATCCCGCGCTATTTTTCTTATCTCCGATAGCACCCCGGACCCCGAAGGCATCTCTACGTCCTCACCGGAAAAATCCAGGGCAAGCTCAATAAGGGCAAGTATGCCTATGAGCTTTTCCCGGAATTCTTCCACTCTTGCCGAAAACCCTCCTTCAAGCTGGCATAGGGCCAGGCGCTGGGCTTTTTCGGTCTCGGAGCTTATGATGTCCATCACGGCCTCGGCCTGCGCGAGATCTATGCGCCCGTTGACAAAAGCCCGCTTTGTAAATTCTCCCGGTTCGGCAATACGCGACCCCGCTATAATACATGCGTTAAGGACCTTTTTAAGGGACATCTGCCCTCCATGACAGCTGATCTCAACTATATCCTCTAAAGTGTATGTCCGGGGGGAACGCATTACTGAAATGAGCGCCTCATCCAGTGTTTCGCTCGTTTCAGGCTGTCTTACATGTCCATAATGCACGGTGTGGCTGGGACATTCCGAAGGTTTGTCCTTTCCCGATGGAATAAAAACAGCGTCCGCCACAGCCAGGGCTTCGGGCCCGCTTATTCTTACTATTCCTATTCCGCCCGGCCCGATAGAAGTGGATATAGCGGCTATGGTATCGTTCTTCTCAAAACTCATAAAGATGTTCTTCCCTTTACTATTTCCCGGATCTCTCCCGCGAGATATAATGATCCCGCGGCAAGTATAAGATCTTTTTTGCCGGATATTTCTTTTGCCCTCCTCAAAGCTTCTCCGGGACTTTCCGCTATTATAACCTTTCCCCGGGAAAAACAACTTGCTATTTTTACCGGGTTCGCGGAGCGGGGTGTCCGGGCGCGGGTCACTATAACAGCGTCGGCAATTTCCGCGAAAGCCCGGCATGAGCCCTTTATGTCCTTATCCCCGCAGAAAGCGGTTATAAGGACCAGCTTGTCGTAATTGAAAGTTTCACGAACCGCGTTTGATATCTTTTCGGCGCTTGCGGCGTTTTGCGCGCCGTCTATGACGATAAAGGGGGCTGAAGCCAGCACCTCCATTCTTGCCGCGATGAAAGCTTTGCCTACGGCTCTTCTGACATCGCTTTCCGTTAACTCTGCCCGGTCCGTTCTTTTGCGAACCTCTTCGCATATAGCGACCGCGGCGGCGGCATTTTCTGTCTGGAATTTCCCCGGCATTTTCGTTTTTAAGTTACGGTATCGTCCCGACGGAGTAATGATATCAAACAGGGTCCCCCTCGGGCCAAAATCCTTTACCACGCTATTCACTTGCCTGCCGGCCAGAATAAGACGGGAGTTAACCTGAAGACATCTTTCCTCTATTACCTTGAGCGCGCCGGCTTTCTGCTGCGAACTCACGCAAACCGACCCTCTTTTTATTATAGCCGCTTTTTCTTTCGCTATTTTTTCTAAACTCCGGCCCAATACGCTCGTATGATCGTAGCTTATAGGCGTTATACAGCAAACTACCGGCTTTATTACATTAGTGGCGTCCAATCTTCCGCCCATTCCCGTCTCAAAAATAGCTATATCCGATTTTTTAAAGGCGAAATAACTCATGGCGAGAAGCGTCATTATCTCGAAATAGGTAAGCTTGCTGTTCGCGTCATTTCCCAGTTTTTTTTTAAGGAAGAACACCGCTTCGGCAAAGTCTCTCTTACCGATCATTCTGCCGTTGAATCGTATTCGTTCCCGGGTCGTGGACAAATGCGGCGAAGTGTAAAGACCCGTCTTCATGCCGGATCGCTGTAATATTGACGCTGTGAATGCCGATACCGAACCCTTCCCTTTTGTTCCGGCGACATGCACAGAAACATACCTTCTCTCAGGCCGGGACAGCTTCCGCAAAGCCGCCCTCACCCGGCCAAGATCAAGATCGGCTCCGCGCTTAAACCCTTTCTTTTCATAATTGATAAAAGTGTCCAGATACAGCAGCGCGTCTTTATATTTTTTCATAGGATATGGATCGCGGCTTCATTCAATGTCTAAAGTGCCTTTTAGAAGTAAAGACCATGGCTATACCGGCTTCATCAGAGGCCTCTATAACTTCCTTGTCGCGGATAGACCCTCCCGGCTGTATTATGGCGCTTATGCCGGCGGCATGAGCCTTATGTATAGAATCGGGCTTGGGGAAAAAAGCGTCACTGGCCAGAACGGCTCCTTTGGCCAGCTTTCCGGCCTTAGCTATCGCCACATCAACCGAATCGACCCTGGACATCTGGCCCGCGCCTATCCCGACCGTCCTTGTCCCCGCGGCAAGAACAATGGCATTGCTTTTCACAAAACGGGCTATCTTCCAGGCAAAGAGGAGGCTGTTCTTTTCTTCCGAGGATATTTTCCTGCGTGTTACTTCTCTAAGATCCGGGCATCCGGCGTCGTCACTGTCGGCATCCTGAACAAGGAACCCTCCCCGTATCTTCTTTATATCCAACCCGTCACCCGGGCTCAACGCGTCGGGAAAATATTTTACTACTCTTAAATTCTTTTTTTCACTGAATATCTCAAGCGCTTTTTTATCATAACCGGGAGCTATAAGACATTCAAAAAAACCGGCCTCGGAAAGGATCGTCCCGGCCAGACGGCCGTCTACAGGCCGGTTCAAGCCGATTATCCCTCCAAAAGCGCTCATACGGTCACAATTAAGGGCATCCAAAAAAGCCTTTTCAACGCCATCGGACCATGCCGCGCCCGAAGGGTTATTGTGTTTTATAACGGCGGCGGCGGGCTCCTTAAAACCCGAAACTATATCCAAAGCCGCGCTGAGATCGAGAATATTATTGAAAGAAAGTTCTTTTCCCTGAAGAAGCATGTCTTTCCCCATCCACCCAGAGGAGGTGCTCCTCTGAGTGTAAAAAGCCCCTCTCTGATGCGGATTTTCGCCGTACCTGAGATCAAGCGATTTTTCAAGATCGATATTGACCTTACCCGGCAGAGCTTGTTCGGATAAGGGTTCGGAAGATGGTTTATCCTTGTTGCTTCCCTCAGCCGAGCGAACAGTCGAAAGATAAGAGGCTATCTTCGAATCGTAGCCGCCTGTAAGCTCGAATACCTGTTTCGCAAGCGCGAAAAGCGTGCTTTCGGAGATCTCCCCTGAAGATGCATTAAGTTCGGATATGATCTCAGCATACCGCTCCGGAGAGCTCACGGCGGCAACGTGCTTAAAGTTTTTTGCCGCAGCCCTCAGCATGGTAGGACCGCCGATATCGATATTCTCTATGGCATCTTCGAAACTTACACCGGGCCGGGAAACCGTTTTTTCAAAAGGATACAGGTCAACTACCACCATATCAATCAGGGGTATGCCCTTTTTTTTCATGTCCCGCATGTGCAGATCATTGTCCCTGTCCGCAAGTATACCGGCATGTATAAAAGGATGCAGGGTCTTTACCCTCCCATCAAGCATTTCTCCAAAACCCGTGTATTCGGAAACATCCCTGACCTTGACGCCCATAGACCTTATAAGTTCAGCCGTACCCCCTGTAGATATTATCTCCACACCGGACTCTTCAAGGGTTTTTACCAGAAGGTCGAGACCGTCTTTGTTTGAAACGCTTATAAGAGCCCTCTTTACCCTCATTTTTCTCCCGTCTATCTTGCCTCTATCACTCTTATCTTAAGCTCGTTCGTTTCCGCATCGAAGATCATTTTGTCTCTTTCTTTTACCGCGCTTTCCCTTTTCTTAAGAAGAGCCGTCATCCTCTCGTTCCACATTCTCATTTCTTCCTGGGTCATCTCAAGGTTTTTGCCTTTTTGTACAAGTTCTTTTATCTCGCTTATGTTTTTTTCTATGGCTCTCAACTCCGAATTCTTTACCGCCATCGCCCTTCTCTTGGCCTTTATTTCGTTCTTTAAAGCGGTTATCTCGGGTTCAAGCTTTTTCTTTGTTCTTTCTACCCTGGCTGTATATTCACCGCGGGATCTTTCCATTTCCTGCCTGAGAGCGGCTATCTGTCCCTCTATGAGAAGCTTTCTCTCGGAATATTTTTTTCGGGTTTCCTCAAGCTCTTTCAGCATATGAGCCTTCTCGTCGAGTACCGACTGGAAAGACGGATCCCTTTCAAGAACCTTCTTCTCAAGTTCCTCTATATCTCCCCGACATCCCGCGATAAGCAAAGATACTAACAGAAAGATTCCCGCTCTTTTTGTCATTTTTTCTCTGTTTTGCTTTTGATCGTATCCTTGAATTCGCTTATCCCGGCAAGAACGGCCACAGCCCCGCCAAGTATAAGCATGCCCGGAACCATCCCTCTTAAAAGGAACATAAATTCGAACCACCATGAAACAAGAAGTATAAGCCCCAGAAGCAGGACTATACCTCCTACCAGAACACTTAACATCTTACCCATTTCAAACCTCCCTGTTTATATGAATGTCTCACCAAAGAGGAGTATAACACAAACGTTTTACCACTTCAATAGCAGGGACGGTTCTCAATCCAATCCTACACCTGTCCCAGATCTGATCCCACATCTGTCCCTAACTCAATCCTACACCTGTCCCCGCAGTATTGTCGTGCGCGGGTTGACTTACAGCAGGAAGGGCATGTGCTGCGCGCTTCGCTGCTTCGCCTGTTATTTCCACCATCGCGGTGTATGTAGCAGAAAGGCAGAACATTTTTATCCTATCCGGCGGCGAATCCGCTCCAGTGCTCCCACATACCCTCCCTGCTGTTTTACGGATCCCTCCTGTAGACGTCCCCGCAATGGGGTCAGACGCCGGAGCATGTGACAAACAGCATCGGAGGGGTCTGACCCCCGAGTACGATTCGGCGAACGTATTGTCATGCGCGGGTTGACTTACAGCAGGAAGGGGATGTGTTGCGCGCTTCGCTGCTTCTTCCTGATACTTACTCTTTACTTCGCTCCGCGGCGCTGTTATAATCACAGCATTATGACAAGATCAGGGTTTGTAGCGATATGCGGACGGCCGAATGTGGGAAAATCCACTGTTATAAACGGGCTCGTTAAGGAAAAGGTGGCCATAACAAGCGCGAAGCCGGAAACCACGCGCGACAATGTCAGAGGAATACTTTCCGATAAAGAAACTCAAATAGTCTTCGTTGACTCTCCGGGCATACATAAGCCTCATGATCTTTTGGGCAAAATGATGCTCTCAAGAGCGGAGTCTTCCATTATGGAAAGTGATATAGTCCTTTTTATGACTGAAAAACACATGATTTTCGGCAAGGACGACGAAAATATACGTGAACGCCTTATAGCCTCGGCCGGAGATAAAAAGGTAATATTCGTAATAAACAAATCCGACCGCGTAAAAGACAAAAGGTCCCTGCTTCCCATCATACAAAAAGCCCGCGACTTTTATCCCTTCGATGAAATATTCCCGATGAGCGCGCTCAGCCCGGACGATCTTGAGGGTCTGCTTAGAATAGTTAAGTCTTATCTTCCCGAAGGCCCGTTCCTTTACCCGGAAGACCAGCTTACCGATAAGTCGGACGCTTTCATGATAAGCGAGATCATCCGCGAAAAAATACTCGAACGCACGTTCCGGGAGATCCCGCATTCAGTGGCCGTGACGGTAGAAGCTATGGAAGAGAGGGCCCCGGGAGGTATGCTGGAAGTTTCGGCCGTTATTTTCGTTGAAAGAACATCGCAAAAATCCATACTCATCGGTAAAAACGGCGAGATGATGAAAAAGATCGGCGAGGCCTCGCGAAAAGAAATAGAGCCTCTACTCTCCCGCAAGATATGGCTTTCTCTCTGGGTGAAAGTGGCGGAGAAGTGGAAAAAGAACCCCTCCTCACTCCGCGAACTGGGATATTCCGACGAATAGTACCTTCTTAATTTAATCAATATTTTGTTTTGAATTCAATTAACATTCTAAGTTGGATCTCTGTGCTCCTGCCAGGTTCTGGTGTTCGGGGGGAGTTGGGAACTTACGCGGAAGTCCATAGGGGGAACGAGGTCGTCCGTCGAGCGAAGATATTTTCTATCCGGGAAAATCGAACGTCCCTCGCAGGAAACACCAGACACTTGTATCAAAGATGCTACGATCTTCGTAATGAAGTTTAACAGGGACAAGTGTAGGCTCGGATTGAGAACCGTCCCTGCTACTGATAGCGGGGACGTCTCCAGTAGGAATCCGTAAAACAGCAGGGAGGGTATGTGGGAGCACTGGAGCGGATTCGCCGCCGGATAGGATAAAAATGTTCTGCCTTTCTGCCACATACACCGCGATGGTGGAAATAACAGGCGAAGCAGCGAAGCGCGCAGCACATGCCCTTCCTGCTGTAAGTCAACCCGCGCATGACAACACTGAGGGGACAGGTGTAGCTTTGAGATAAGGACAGGTGTAGGTTCGGATCTGGGACAGGTGTAGCTTTGAGATGAGGACAGGTGTAGGTTCAGATTGAGAACCGTCCCTGATTTACACAAGAATATTCACTTTGGCGAGGTCTGATGTGAGTTTATCGTGGGAAGTGAACTGGTAGGCTCTTATCCCAATGACCCTGGCGGCTTCTATGAGGTCCAGCCGGTCGTCGGTGTAGAAGATGTCTTTCGGAAGAGCGCCCGATACTGACAAAGCTTTCATAAAAATATCGGGATCGGGTTTTTGACATCCGACTTCATGTGAAAGTATCTTTTCGTCAAAGGCCTCGAGCACATCGTATTCCTTCTCAAGATAAGAATAGTGCGTCTCATTGGTGTTGGATACCAGTATAAGCCGGATATCGGGATATTTCTTCTTTATGCTCCTGACTATGTTCTCTACTTCGGGATACGGATAGAAAATACCGTTCCATGCCCGGTAAAAATCGGAATAACTGATATCCAGTTTAAAATGCCTTTTTGTGCGGTTGTAAAATTGCGATGAAGAGATCTTGCCTTCCATGTACCGGTTCACATCGGGCGAATCCGCTACGTAGCTCTCAAAATCAGGGTCCTTGACCTTGGAATGCGGTGAAAGGCTTTTACCAAGAATTCCAACGTCAAACCTCACCAGAACATTGCCAAGGTCAAAAAAAACCGCTTTTACTTTTGTATCCGTCATCTTATCCTTTCTTTTTTGAAAAAGTTACTATAGCTCTCTCTAAAATATTTTGGGAATTCTCATACCCTATTTTATCCATGGCCTCCTCCGGGGAAAACCATTCCGCGGAGGATATCTCATCTAACTGCGGCGTGAGGGATTCATTTCCAGTGTACCGCATGAGAAAAATATGAACGATCTTAGAAATATTCTCATCTCCCGAGGGAAAGCTGTATTTCTGAACGCCTATCTCTTCCATCACATCCGGATCCGATATACCCGTCTCTTCCCGTATTTCTCTAACCGCGGCATCCTGAAGCCTCTCGCCCTCTTCCAGATGGCCTTTGGGCCATGTCCAATAGCCGAACCTGTCCTTAATAAGCAGGACCTTTATCCCGTCCGGGGTCCTTTTGAAAACTATGCCTCCCGCCGACACCTGCTCCATGTCCAAGATCTCCTCTTTCCCGTGGTGTCAGGCCTCCCCATTGGCCAAAAGCAGAAGTATCAAAATGGCCAATGGGGAGGCCTGACACCTCAATCAGTCGAGCTCCACGAAATTATCCTCAAAGTCTCCGGTTCGTAAATATCTTTGGGCGTCCCTGTCTTCGCCGTAATTTGAGTAAAGACCATTTTCCCGTCCGCCTGACGATGAAGAGACTTCCCATAGCTCATAAACCGCCGGGTCAAGCTCCTCGAGGAACCTTGATCTTTTTGAAAAGATAAGCCCCTCCCTGTGGTCATATCTCATTACAGGGTGCATAAGATAGAGGTACTTCCTTGCCCTTGTAACGGCCACATAAAAAAGCCGCCTCTCTTCTTCCATTTCCGCGTCCTCTCCCATGGCCTTGGGGTGAGGGAATTGCCCCTCCGAAAGACCTATCAGCATAACCGTATCCCATTCAAGCCCCTTTGCCTGATGTATGGTGGACAGTATAAGGCTTCCTCCCTCCGGAGCATCAGAAACCTCTCCCTTAAAACTTTCTCTAAGGGTTATATCGTTAAGAAAGTCCCTGAGCGCGGAATAGCTGTGCGAAAAATTCACCACCTCATGTATGTCGTCTATTCTGTCCCTGGCATTGTCAAAGTTGGCAAGTAAATAAGTCTCATATCCTTCTTCGAGAACCGCCTCTATCATATTTCCGGGAACATCACCCATGGCGGGATCCGTAAGTTTTTTCATTATTTTTGAGAAGAACTTGTACCCTTCGCGCGCTTTCAGGGGAATAGTCCCCGAAAGGTCCTGGCTCCTTATATACGGCATTAAGGGCCTGCCGCTCGAACGGAAAGCGCTGTATATCTTCTCGGCGTAACCCGGGCCTATTCCGGGACAGAGAGCAAGGACACGCAACCACGCCGTCTCATCCGAAGGGTTAGATACTACCCGTAAATACGAAAGAACGTCTTTTACATGCGCCTGTTCAAAAAATCTTATGCCCCCTCTTACCACATAAGGTATACCCCTTTTGGTAAGTTCCATTTCAAGTTCAGCAGACTGGTAATGCGCCCTGAAAAGAACGGCTATATCCCCCGCCCCGGAAACGTCTTCGGATATCAGCTCCATCGCCCTCTGGGCCACGAAAGACGCCTGAGCGTAAAGGTCCTTTACCTCAACAAGAGCCGGAGCGTCAATGCGAGGATTAACCGCTTTAAGTTCTTTTTTGAACTGAGCTCGGTTCCGGGAAAGTGAATCATTCGCCAAATCAAGGATATCCGGGCTGGAACGGTAATTGGTCTCAAGTTTGAAAACCTTTGCATCTTTGAATTTTTCGGGAAAACTCAGTATGTTCTCCACCCTCGCGCCCCGGAAAGAGTATATCGACTGGGCATCATCCCCCACGACAAGCACATTCCTGTGCCGGGAACCCAATATGTCCACTATATCCGCCTGGAGAAAATTGGTATCCTGATATTCGTCTACCATTATGTACTCGAACTCGGAACTGAACCTGTCCCGGGCGGAAGGAACGTTCTCAAGCAGCCACTTCCATTTGCTCAAAAGGTCGTCATAATCCATATTGCCGGACTCTCTTTTTTTCGCGGCATACATGGCGCCCACCGATTTTATCTCTTCCAGGACTCTTAAAAAATATGGATATCTTTTATCCACGATATCCGCTATTGAAGAACCGGTATTCGCTGACAGGCTTATTATGGATTGCAGTACCGATGCTCTCGGAAATTCCGGGTCTTTGGTCTTTCCCCGGGCTTTTTTAATGCACGCCTTTATGACATCCGATGAATCGTTCTGGTCAAGTATGCCGAAATCCGGGCTTATCCCAAGCTCGTGCGCGTACATTCGCAGGGACCTGTTCCCGACATGGTGAAAGGTCCCGCTCCAAAGTCCTTTTGGCTGATACCCGAGAAGCATTTCCGTACGGGAGCGCATTTCATTAGCGGCCTTATTGGTGAATGTCATGAGAAGTATGTTCCGGGGAGGAACCCCGCGTTCCAAAAGATACGCGAGACGGTATATGAGAGTGCGCGTTTTTCCGCTTCCGGCGCCGGCAAGAACAAGACACGGCCCTTCGGCCCCGGTAACCACCTCATACTGCCTTTCGTTAAGGTTACCCTTGAAATCTATATGGGTCTCTATTTCACCGTGTGACTGGTGCAGAATATACTTTTTCATGGCCCGTCTTTCTTTGCGGTGTACATCTTCATACGCCCCATATTTTTTCGGCGTATTCCGATACCGTCCTATCGCTGGAGAACATTCCCGAATTGGACGTGTTAAGCACGGACTTCCTGGTCCAGGCTTCACGGTCAAGATACGTCTCGG
>Ga0172377_10005353_pt1 | contig 13190 bp, 6 predicted proteins | sample Pumphouse3metaG_FD_119749 | JGI IMG/M metagenome (GOLD analysis project Ga0172377, IMG submission 119749) | Leachate microbial communities from a municipal landfill in Southern Ontario, Canada - Pumphouse #3 metaG | ecosystem: Engineered > Solid waste > Landfill > Unclassified | place: Canada... | reverse complement strand
TCTGATTATCACTTGTAATCGTCGCTAAATCCGTTCCGTCCCCTTTTTCCAAAACGGCACCGGTTACATTTGTACCATTGGTAAATTTAAGTTCGATATACCCTAACCGTTCAGGATGATCACCCGCAGCCGACCCGTTTACACTATTTTTATCCGTTTGGTCAGTGCTCAGTGATGGGAGTGTTAAGCCTAGCGCGACGCTGTTTGTCCCCTCTTGAGTATTACCGGCATCTTCAAATGTTGATACATCATGAACAGTGATACCCGGTGCATCCGCTATCGGTTTAACAAGAATCTCTACAGTTCCCGTTGCACTATCGCCGTCACTATCACTGACACTGTAGGTAAAACCACCGGTTGTCCCGCTATAATCCCCAAGAGGGATAAAAGTAAGGGTTCCGTCTCCATTATTTTTTAGAGAACCGACGATATCATTTTTTTCGCTATCGTAAATACTGATACTAGCGCCGCTGACAACACTGGATGAGGGATCCACACCATTATAGAGTGTAATGGATCCTCCTGAAAATGACTCATTACTGATTACAATTATTGTATTGGTATCTTCATTCGTCTCTACCGATAAATTTCCGCTTCCCGGCACAGAGTCGCTCACAGTGACATTAAAGTTTTGAACCCCGCTAGTAGCTGTTCCATCCGTGATTTTATACCCGAATGTTAAAACAACATTATCATCGCCAGCTACAGGATGATCGATATTTTTAAACTGAGTATACGTATAGTTGTCATCCGTTCCGCCAATGCCGTTTTTATTAAGTGTGATGACGAAAACCTTGTCCGATGCTGTTCTACCCGAACCTGCGTATGCTGTTGTCGTATTTCCGGATACGACGTATTCTATTGCAGTACCATCAGAAGTCAATACCGTATATCCAACATCATCTGATGTGAATGTAGGCGTACTCTCAAAAGAGAGAATATACCCATTATCGCCATTTGGAGCACTAATATTTAATGATTGGGTATCATGTATCGTCGTGCTTGGATTGGTAATATCAAAATTGTCTTCATCGACATATGCATCAGTGGGATTTCCAAGCGTTACACCATCAATAATGGTTCCCGTTGCACTGTTTATCGTCGGATGAATCGCAACATTTTCATAGGTACCGTTAGATTGTGAGACACCGGTTATCGTTACTGTATAGCTTTCGTTCCCTTCAGCACTAAAATCATCTAATGTCGTATTCGTGATAGTTGCACTGCTATGTCCGCCTGTAATTGGTATTTCTTTTACAATCGTTGTAAAATCACCGTCAACAACTCCATTGTTTGAGGTATATGTCACTGTAACCGTGACAGTCTCACCAATCGGAACAATGAGAGGAGTACCATTTTTATCTACCAATGTAATCGTATGGGTAAGATTTCCTCCTTCGATAGTGGAAACGTTATCGGTAATTTTAATATAGACACTATCCTCAGCATCGTATGTTGTTCCATCGGGTGCACTTGGAACTATCGGTTCTTGCGTAGAAGAGATATTATCCGTAATTGTGCCGATAGCACTTATGATATCGCTTGGTGCACCATTAGCAATTGTATGTGAAGTAATTGATTCAAATGCATTATTTGTGTCAATAATACTGCTGATAGAGACTTTGTAGTATTCCATCCCTTCCGCAAAATAATCATCTTTTGTTGCTACATCAAATATCGTACTGCTCGTGCCACCAGCGATTACGGTACTTATCGTATTAATGTAATCGGTTCCGCTTGTCGCATCCGTAGTGGCACCTATACCGTCTACTCCGTACGAAAAATTTACGGTGATATTTTTTCCTGAGGGAATATTTACTTCATTACCGTTTATATCGACAATCGTCACTTTGTAGCGTGCGGTGTCGCCTTCATAAACATCAGGTGTGACCGATTCTAGTTTTACAAACACTTTACCGAGATCGGCTCCATCTTGGATTGTTGTCGTCACAGGAGCTGTATCTATTGCAACATTTTCATATCCTCCAGTTATAGGGAGATAAGAATTTTGGATAATATAGACTGTAAATATCTCGTTATTATCATTAACTACATCGTTGTAAGTTGATGTTGTAATTACAGTTCCTAAAGCTACACTACTTTGTAAATTATTATTATAATCCTGACTTCCATCCATCTCGCTCTGTACAGCGGCTCCGCTCGCTGTATCGTTATGAAAAGAAATATCTACTGTTCCTATTTGACTTGCTAACTTCGTAGATGGCGAAAATATCGTTTCACCTGAAGCAAATGCCAATGCCATATATTTACCGCTATTCCCTTCTGTCACTGTATTTGCAAAAGTGTAATTTCCATTTCCGTCCAAAATAGGGTTTCCAGTATCATCTAGCGCCACTAGTTTTATGATCACGATCTCATGATCAGGTTCAATTCCGTCGTCCGGAATTAACGGGGTTCCCGTGTCATCAAGAATCGTTCCGACACCGATAGCGTCACTAATAGTAGCATTGTTACTCGGGTTTGAAAGAATTACATTAAAAGTTTCTCCATTATCCGCAATATAATCATCATGGATCGGGACGGTAATTGTCGTTGTTAGAGTACCGGCAGTAATCGTACCGATTCCGTTCACACCGCTGTAGTCAGCCCCATCAGTCGCACTTGCATCGGATGTTGCATAATGAAATGTGACATCACCGTCTGCAAAAGCTGATAACGTGACGGTAAAAGTCATTGTCCCTTCTTGTTCATTTATCGTTTGATCGTCAATAATCAGTGATGGGATAAACATATTGTCTATAATCGTCGTTGTTACAGCCGTCGTATCGATAAATATGCTCTCGTATGTAGCTGCATCAGAATACGTTCGATCCACAATGGCAACAGTAAATATTTCATTGTTATCCGCTAGATAATCATCTATTGTTGTTGTAGTAAAGGCTACTCCCAAATTCACCGTTTTAGTTGTCGATACGTAGTCCGTTCCATTACCGGTTGCAGTACCGTCGGTAAATTTAATATCAACTGTCCCACTTTGCTTAAGTTCGACTCCGTTTTTATCGAACGCAACGGCAATATAACTTGGGTTTAGCCCCTCTGCCACTTCATTTGCCGAAACACGATTACCATTCTCATCGAGAGCAAAAAGTCGGATTGTAATCGTATCGGTACTATCATTCTCCGTACTCCCCTGATTTGTGTACGGATCGGATACCGTATCATCAAGGATGGTTCCAATACCCACTCCGTCACCGATGGTCGCATTATTGCTTGGACTGGAAAGAATAACGTCAAAAGTCTCCCCATTATCCGCAATATAATCATCGTGAATCGGAACGGTGATCGTAGTGGTAAGGGTACCGGCGCTGATCGTCCCTACTCCGCTGACACCGCTATAGTCCGCTCCATCGGTTGCAGTCACATCAGACGTTCCGTAATGGAACGTCACATCTGATTCCGTCATACCCGACAACGTAACCGTAAACGTCATCGTCCCTTCCTGTTCATTGATAACTTGATCGTTAATCGTCAATGTCGGGATAGGTTGCGCGTCCTCGATCGTCGTCGTTACGCTCGAATTTCCGATATTGAGTTCATTGTACCCCCCGCCGCTGGTCGATACGATAGAAACGTTATAGTTTTCAGGTCCTTCGTAAATCGCATCAATATTGTTTTCGATCGGGAATGTGACGCTTGTCGATCCTGCCGGAATCGTTACCGTAATCGTACGCGGGAGAAGATCGCCGTCTTCGGTCGTAATGTGTCCGATAGAGACAGTGACGAGAAGAGCCGTTTTCGGAGCGGTATCTACGCTCAGCGTATAGTAGGCATTCCCTCCTTCCGCTACAGTGATGTCACCTGAAAGGTTCAAAATTCCGCGCAGCGGTATAAAAGTCAGCTCCGGTGTCGGAGCGATAGGAGGAGTCGGCGCCGGAGGTGTAGGGGTGACAGTAGGCGGCGTTATCTGATTTTGGGCAGCGTTGCTTCCCAAGCGATCGGAGTCTTCGCGGTGGAAGACATCTTCTTGTTTATAGTCGTGGCTGACACCGAAAAATTTTGCTTTTCGCAGATCGGAATTGACATCGGTTTGTGCTCCCGTACGGTCGGCAAATGTATCTCCGGTCGATTCACCCTCTTTGGGAGCTTCTTGACCGGCAGTCGTCTCGTCGCTGACTTCTTCGCCTTTATCGTCGTTTTCTGCTACCAGTGCGGCAAGCTCTTCGGGAGACATGATACTTTGCGCAAACGGGTTGGCGCTGGCGGGATGGATCGTCGCTTCCTCGACATCGGCCAACGAAGGAACCATCGTTACGTCGAAAAGCTGCGGAGCAATCCCTGCAAACGTCTGCTCTTTGCCACTTTCGGCAAAACTGACCGTATACGAGGCCCCCTCATCCGCGCCGAACACGATCTGACCCGATTCGATCACATCGCCGGCTTGCAGTTTCGTAATGTTGCCTGCGATATCTTTGACAAAAACGTTTCCCTTAACTTCGGTTACGGTTGCTAGTCCCATGAAAATCCTTTTGATATGATGTAATCGCCCGAGGGCTTCGAGTGTGAAAAGTATAGGCGAATGAAAAAAAAGGGACAATTGTCCCTAGGGACACTGTGCGGTTATTTATACTGCAGCGCGAAATCGAGACGATCCTTAACCTGCAGTTTCTGATAAATATGGGTCGTGTGTGCTTTCACCGTCCTCGGCGTAATCGACAATGCGCTGGCGATTTCGTTATAGAGTTTCCCCTCCAGCAGCATGAGTGCAATCTCCCGCTCACGCGGACTGAGTTTCCCGAAAAAGCTATGCGTCTCATAAATCGGTGTCAGTAATTCGACCATCTTCGCCGTAATCTCCGGATGAATCCACATCATGTTCGATTGCAGTGCTTCGATCGCGGAGAGGAGGAAAAGCGTATCCATTCGCGTATTGCCATAACCGTAAACCCCAAGAGAGAGATAATGTCTCGCCGGTTCGATCTGAGGCAGGGATTGCAACAATAAAATGCGATTGCCCCGTTCCACCAGCTCTTTGATGAGAGCGTCGTTGGCACGGACATCGTTATCCAAAGCACAGACGACCAAAGAATCGGCGATATCTTCGGTCTCGTATGCAACACGATACGTTTTTTTCTCAAGAGCCTCTTCGATATGTTTTAATACGGTGACGTCATAAGCATAAACCACAATCTCCATCATCGCTCCGTCAACATATGTTGTTTCGTTTTGAGGATCGGTTTGAGGATATAATCGAGAACACTTTTTTGCCCCGTCACGATATCCGCACTGACCGTCATCCCCGGGATGATCTGCAAACGCTTCCCTTTGTATTCCATATAGCTTTTATCGGTTTGTATCCGTACCGTATAAAAGGTCTCGTCCTTTTGATTCGTCGTCGCATCAGCGCTGATGAGGACGACTTTTCCCTCCAAAGCACCGTAAATCGCAAAATCGTAGGCGCTGAATTTCACGACCGCTCTTTGTCCCGGATAGATAAATGCGATATCCGAGGGTTTGAGTTTGACCTCGACGAGAAGTTTTGCCCCTTTCGGGACGATTTCGACGAGATTGTCACCCGGTTTGACGACCCCTCCTCGGGTATGGACGAACAGTTTTTGAACCGTCCCGTCCATCGGAGAACGCACTACCGTTCGATCTACCTGATCGGTCAATGCCGTTGCATCGGCTTGGAGCGAATTGAGCTGTGCCAACGTCTCGTTGTATTGGCGCTGGGCATCGGAACGGAAAAGATAATTGGCCTCTTCGATCCCCCGTTGGGTTTCGGCAATCACCGATTCGAGTCTCGGAATCGACAATACCGTCGATTGGTACGCGTCTTCCGCTTCATTGGCATCGCGTTTGAGCTTCAGGAAATCAACCTTTGATCGAACCCCTTTTTCAACCATCGGAGCGGTCATCCGTACCTCTTCGTTGATCATGTTCAACGAATCCCGCAGATGTTCGCGTCTCGATTTCGCTTCAGAGAGTTCCTGGCGGTTTTGAGTCAACTTTTCGCGTAAACCGGCAATCTTCGCCTGTAGATTTTGACGGTTTGTGTAAAAAAGGTTTTGTTCGTTCACCATATACGCACTTTCACCGCCACTAAACGCTCCTCCGGTCGCTTCGGCTTTCAGACGGGCCGCTTTGGCTTTGAGGGCGTCGACGTTAAGCTGATTCGATTCCAAAGAGGAGAACGATTTTTCGTTTTTGACTTTGATCAAAGGTTGATTGGCTTTGACTGATTGCCCCTCTTCGATCATGATTTTCTCGATGATTCCCCCTTCGAGATGTTGAATGATCTTGTTTTGTCCGCTGGCGACGACGCTTCCGTTACCGCGCGAAATTTCGTCCACTTTTGCAAAAGCCGCCCAAATAATGAAGATGAAAAAGGCTGCCAGCCATGCATACAAAACGATACGCAGACGGCGCGGATTAGTCGTCAATACGGCAGCACTGAGCGAATGAATATACTCGTAATCTTTCGGAGTCAGAGGTTTGTTCGGCAGCTTATGCATGGTTTCCTCCCGATAAGAGTTTCAAGACCTGATCGCGTTCTCCGTCATGGATCAAAGCTCCCTCATGCATCACCATCAACCGTTCAGTTACGGCAAGCATCGAAAGTTTCTGCGTTACCATCAGCATCGTTTTCCCCTCCAGAATCGGCTGGAGATTTTTCATCAAGTTCTGTTCGCTTGTCTGATCCATCGCATTGCTCGGCTCATCAAAGAGTAAAATTTCAGGATCTTCGACCAATGCCCGGGCGATTCCGACACTCTGGCGCTGTCCGCCCGATAGTCCCATTCCCCTCTCCGCAACGGCCATCTCATATCCTCGGGGATGGTTTCGGACAAATTCGTCGGTTCCGCTGATTACCGCGGCGCGGAACATCAGATCATCGTCGTAACGCCGCGAACGGCATAAAATATTGTCTTTGATCGTCCCCCGAAAGAGATGGACGTCTTGCGGTACGTATCCGATCGCACGGCGCAAATCGGCCGGATCGATTTGCGCGATATCCAGCCCATCGATCAAGATCGATCCGCTTTGGGGCTGATACAATCCCAGAATCAATTTTTCGATCGTACTTTTACCCGATCCCATCCGTCCGACGATTCCGACATGTTCTCCCGCTTTTATGGCAAACGACACATTTTTCAATGCGGGAACATCCTCGTCGGGATAGGTGAAGCTCACCTCTTTAAATTCGATATTTCCGGTAAACGCCGGACGTTGAACGAATTGTTTTCCGTGCGGACGCTCTTCGGGACGGGAGATGATTTCGTTGAGCATGTCATAAGAGGTTTTGGCATCTTCGTAGTTCGTAATCAGCGCCGCCGCCTGCCCCATAGGTGCCAGTACGCGGGAGGTCAGAATCACTACCGCGATCAGTCCCCCCATCGTCAATTCCGCTTCCTGGATCTTATAGACCCCGAACACTACGACCAATACCGAAGTGAGCTGAATCAACAATCCCGTTACGGTCGGTATCGAACTGGAGATCAGTTTGGAGCGGAGATTTTTTTCGGCGATTTCCCCGTTGCTCTCTTCCCAGTCGTACTGTACTTTTCCCGCCATGCTCATCGTCTTGACCGTTTCGATGTTTTGCAGACTCTCGATGAGAATCGCGCTCTTTTTCGCACTGGCCTCATGGGCACTCTCGATGCTCGCTTGGAGCGGACGGCGGATAAAAAGGGCATATCCGACGATTATCATGACCGTAACAATTGGGATAAAAACCAGCATCCCGCCCAAATAGCCGATGACAAAAAGAAAAATAATCGCAAACGGAATATCCACTACCGCCGTAATCGTCGCATTGGTAAAAAACGAGCGGATGGAGTCGAAATCGCGAATATTGTTGGCAAACGATCCGACCGATTTGGAGTGTGCCGCCATACGCATATCGATCACTTTTTGGAAAATAATCGACGACATGATGATGTCGCTTTTTTTCGCTGCATTCTCGATCATGTACGTACGGGTAAATTTTAAAAACGTGTCCAGCGCATAGATGATGACGACACCGATCGTGAAAACCCATAGGGTTTCGATCGCATTGTTCGGGATCACCCGGTCATACACGTTCATCGTAAACAGCGGTGTCGCCAGGACGAGTAGATTTACCAGCAGTGTCGCCCATAGTACGTCGGTATATATTTGTTTCGAAAGACGTAATGTCCCCCAAAACCAATGTTTATGGGCAATATGCAGGGTGCGCTTGTTCTCTTCCGAATAGGTATATGCTTTTTTCAGCATATATGCGTATCCCAGATACTCCGATTCCAGACGATCCATCTCGATCCATTCTTCGGAGACGACCTCTCCCGGATAGATGACTTTCGCTTTTTTACCCTCTTTGTCTATTGCTTCGAGTATAAGTGCGTTCTCTCCACTCATAACCAAAATAACAGGTAACTGTAACGCCAGCATATCTCCGATAGAGCGTTCGATCAATGTCGTTTTCAGTCCGGCCCGTTCGGCGGCACGTGAAAAAAGGGATTTCGAGGAGTTACGGGAGAAGAGAAACTCCCCCTCTTTGTAATCCAGAGGCAGACCGTCGCTGAGTGCTTCGGCGCTGAAAGGTTTGTGATAGAGCGCGGTATAGGTAACCAGCGCTTCAAGTAAGGCGTCATTGCGGTGTGCGGACATCGTTTTATTTTCCCGAGTTCATGTACATTTTAACTTCGGTACGTCGGTTTTGCGCCCGTCCCTCTTCGTCATCGTTAGAGGCGACAGGAGCGTTTTCTCCCATTCCGCTTGAGGAAATCCGCTCCGGTGCGATTGCATCGTCGATCAACACGTTCTCCAATGCTTTCGCCCGTCTAAGCGAAAGGGACTGATTGCTGCTTTCGCTTCCGACATTATCGGTATGACCGACGATCTCGATACGGTACATCGGATAATCATGCATAAAACGCTTCAATTCATCAATCTGTGCCGATGAGCTCTTCGGTATCACGGCGGAAGCGGTAGGGAAATTGATATGAAGCGTCACCTCTCTCGGGCAGCCGTTCTCGTCTACCGTGTACCCTTTAGGGGTATTGGGACACTTGTCGTTTGCGTCGATAACTCCGTCTCCGTCGCTGTCGGTTTCGACCTTCGGTTCCGGAGCAGAAATAGTTTTAGGCACCACTTTCGGAGCCGGTTTTGCCACTTTAGGAGCATACAGCGTCACCATGACACGATAATTCAGTGCCCGCGCATTTTCGTCGTTTTCGAGATAAAGCGGCTGTGACCCTTCACGGCATTCGGTGACGATGTTGTTCTCGGCAACGTGATGATCGATCAGTTGTTTTTTGATTTCCGCGATCGCACGGTCGCACACCGCACGGTTCTCTTCAGAATCGGAAACCGATTCCATCAGCGTGTTTTGCAAAGAACCGAAAAAGGTACTCTCCTGCGCTACTTCATGATTGACCTCTTTATCGCGCCGCGTATGTCCGATCACACTGATCGTATAAGGAACTTTTGCCTCTACGTAACCGTTAATCGATTCGTACATCTTATCCATATCGGACGTTTCGGCGTTGAATGTTACCGGATTGCCCGGAGTATAATTAATCGCGTCATAACGGATAATGCGTTCATACTCTCCGTAATAGAGCGTATTGTTTTTATCCGCATCGGCAACTTGCTTGAGACCGTTATATCCATAATCGTACACGCCTGCGTTGAGGGTTGAAAGCAATACAAGACTTAAAGCGATTGATTTCATTATTTGTTACCTCCGTTTGATTGGTTCTTAGCCGTTGCCGATTCGAATTTGAAATCGATTTGAGCTTGTTTCGTGCATCCATAAGGCATGATGACATCGCCCGGTTTGGAGTTGTCGCATAGATCAACATTGTCCGGTATGCCGTCATTATCCTGATCGAGTTTGACCGGCAGCAGATCGTTGATGATTTTTGCTTTTCCCGAATCCAAATTCACCTTGGATGTGTATTCGCTGATATCGCCTAACACCGCTACGACCATCAATCCCATTGCATCGAGAATACGATATCTGGCATACAGTTCGTCATACTGGGCATTGATGATATTTTGGCGAGACGCGATCAGATCGTTTTGGGCAGAGAGCAGATCGAGCATTGAACGCCGTCCCATATCGAACTCGTCTTTGTAGAGTTCGAGCGTCGTTTCGGAATATTTTTGATAGTCGTACAAATCGATTAGCTGTTTTTCGAGATACTTGTAGGCGTTCCACGAAAATTCGATCCCCTCCAACGCTTCACGTTTGGATTCGAGCATGATTTGCGTCTCCTGATTGATCGTACTGATCCCTTTTTGCTCCTCCGCACTGTCCGCACCGCCGCGGAATAGGTTGTAGTTCAGAACAAGGCGGGCACGGAAACGGTCATCCGCCTGATCGAAACCGTTCGTATGGCTGACGTCGTTGTAAAACTGGCTCACTTCCAGATCGATCTTCGGATAATACCCTTTGATACGTTCGCGCATCAGCGATTGCGCCCCTTTCGTGTTGTAACGCCCTACGAGGATTGAGGGGTTGTTATCTACCGCAATGGAAGCCGCTCTTTCAAACGACTCGGGCATCATCAGTTTCAACTCCGGTTTTTCCAATGTCATCGGATCGACGTCGCGCCCTACCATACGGCGAAACGTCGCTAGGGTATCGTGGTAATTGTTCTCCTGAACCGTAAAATTCGATTTGGCCAAAGAGAGTGAAGAGTTGATTTTATTCATCTCCGATTTCGTCGTTAATCCGGCGTTATACAGATCGCGCACTTTATTGAACAAATCCGTATTGATATCGATGTTCTCTTTCGCCGTTCCCATAAGCTCTTTCGCACGCAAGACATTGAGATAAGCTCCGACGGTACGAAACGCGATGTCGTTCGTTTTTTCCAGGTAATTGTATGCCGCCGCCATGATCCGTGCTTCTTGGTAATCTACTTTATGACGGGTACCGAATCCGTTGAAGAGATTTTGGGTTAAAATCAACGAACTCTCGTAATTGGTATATTCTAATGCCGGAGTTCGGATATGATCGTTCAGTTCACCCGCATGGTTGTATCCTACGGATGCCCGTAAATCGAGCGAAGGAAGATACTCCGCCGTCGCAATTTTCAGATCCTGCTGTGTTGCTCTGAAGTTATTGAGGCGCTCTTTGATGATAGGGTGAGATCGAAGTGCTTCTTGCACACTCTCATCGAGTGTCAAAGCACTAAGGCTTCCTCCTAGTAGTAATATCAGCCATAAACGCGACATCTTTTTTCTCCTTTTTAGCGTTATTTTTTTACGAATTATGTAACTATAAAGGGCAAATGTGTGCGAAATGTATTAACAAAAACTTATAATAGTATTCACATTTTTTAAAAACGCGATCTAGTCGCGTTTTTAAAGCTTTAAAAGTTTTAAAAGAAATTTGGATATTCTATAATTATGAATAAGGCTTATCTCGATAACGTACTCGACAACTCCGTTCACTTCTCGGAACATAGCTGTGCTTGGAAAATCATTCTCCCTATGTTGCTGGTCGATAAATTCGTGTTGGACACATCTGACGCAAAACTTGCCAAACTGGGATTGCAGCGTTCCGACAGCGACGTCTTGGCTTCTCTTTTTTTCAACAACAATCTACTCTCACCTACACAGTTATACGAAGCGATGCTGTTTTCGTCGGGAGGAATGACTAAAGTACTCAAGCGGCTGGAAATGAAAGGGCTTATTTCGCGTATCCCTTCCGCGGATGATCGCAGAAGTCTTTTGGTAAAGTTGGAAGAGAAAGGGGAAAAACTGATTAGAAGCGTCCTCTTAGAGCTTGCCGAATATCAGTCTAAGCTGCTCGGCATCCTCGACGAAGAGGAAAAACGGGTCATTGAAAAAGCGTTCAAGAAATTGGCCTATGCTCTTCTCGTGGATGAGGCATAGGGATTGTATTTACTCCGCTTGCGATTGCCAGCCGCCGCCTAGAGCTTTATATAGGGTAATTTGATTCGCAAGCTGCTGCACCTGCAAACCGACAAGATTCACCTGAGCATCCAATTCTCCCCGTTTGGCGTCTAAAACATTCAAATAATCGACATATCCCGCGTCATAACGCATTTGAGACAAGCTTAGCAGTTTGACGTATGCATCTCTCCCCTCTTCCTGTGCCGTGATTTTAGCGTTGGAAGATTCGATCTTTTTTAAAGAATCATACACCTCTTTGAAAGCGTTTTTGACACTTTTGGCATATTGGATTTGCGCCGTTTCTTTTTTAGATTCGGTACTCTCGACCTGATTTTTAATCCGTCCGAAATCGAGTAAAGGGACATTTAAAGAAGGCCCTATACCCCATACTCCCGCAGAGTTTTGCATGAGACGGTTTAGTTCCGAACTCTCCAAACCGATATTCCCGCTCAATGAGATCGATGGAAAATAGGCAGCTTTGGCAACACCGATATTGGCATTCGCCGCACGAAGCATCTCTTCTGCCGAGCGGATATCCGGGCGTCTTTGCAGAAGATCGGAGGGGATACCGGCGGGAATCGAGAGAGGTTTCGGAAGTTCCGTAACCGTCGTGAATCCCATTTCGCCCATCTCTTTCGGAGTCCGCCCGACCAATAATGCCAATGCGTTTTCATTCAACGATTTTGACTCTTTGAGCCCTTCCAGAGAGAGCTTGGCATTGGCGTATAAGGTATGAGCCTGTTCCGCCGTCATCGGATCGATCTCTCCGAAACGGTGTTGACGCAGGCGATATTCATATCCCTCTTTAAATGCTTCGACGCTTTGTTCGGTTATCTCGATTTGACGCTTGATCGCGACTAGATTGAAATAAGCTTCTGCGACACTGCTTACCAACGTAATACGAACCGTATCCCGTTCGGCCTGTGTTGCCGTAAACTCGGACAAGGCGGCATTTTCCTGATTTTTCAGTTTTCCCCAAAAATCGATTTCATATCCCAGTGTCGCCGACAGACCATAGGTATTATAGATCATCCCTCCCATAGGAGAGAGCGATTCTTCGCTCGTTTTCTGGCGGGTGGCCGACGCGGAAGCATTCAAAGTCGGATAGCGTTGTGCTTCACTCAGACCCAACAGCGCTTTTGCCGTATTGACGTTGCTGATGGAGAGCTTCAAATCGTCGCTGTTACGGAGCGCTTCGTCGATCAGAGCATCGAGAGAGGGGTCTTGGTAGCGTTTCCACCACTCGGCCGTCACAATCCGTTCGGTTGTATTGGTGTCACCTTTCGCCGCTGGAAGTTCCGGCGTCTGGATCTGCAGATTCG
>Ga0172377_10005351_pt1 | contig 13193 bp, 7 predicted proteins | sample Pumphouse3metaG_FD_119749 | JGI IMG/M metagenome (GOLD analysis project Ga0172377, IMG submission 119749) | Leachate microbial communities from a municipal landfill in Southern Ontario, Canada - Pumphouse #3 metaG | ecosystem: Engineered > Solid waste > Landfill > Unclassified | place: Canada... | reverse complement strand
TACAGTAAGTTGGATTTTGATTACAATCTGATCCGCGGAGGCTACAGCAGCATAAGCAAGCCGGGCATTTTGAGCATTCTGGAATGGGGAGAGCACAATCTATCCCAGGAACCGGCTTTCGCGAGCATCGACTATACAGACCCGAACTTTCTGCATTTAAGCGGCGATTCTCCGGCTGTGGATACCGGTACTCCTGATATCTCTGAGCTTGGCTTGCCGCCATACGATCTGGCGGGTAATCTACGTGTGTGGAACAATCGCATAGACTTGGGCTGCTTTGAGTATGGTTCAGAGCCCTGGGTCTTTAATGATGATCCGGTAGCTCCTTCTCTGCCGGAAACAGGCATCATCGCCTATCCCAATCCCTTTAATGCCTTGACCAATATCAAGATCGGCCTGATGAACCACACAAGCAAGGGAAATATCAACGTTGCCAGCGTAAAAGTATATAATCTCAAGGGTCAACTGATAAAAAGCATCCCTCTGGATCCTGCCAGAATTGATGAACAGATCGTGCCTTGGGATGGCCGGGACGCACAAAACCACTATTGTGCCAATGGGATATATTTCCTTAAACTGCAGATAAATGGCAAAAACAGGGGTAGTAAGAAGATTACTTATATCAAATAGCTTTGAGATCAGTTGCTGTTGAACCTAATTGCGCCTAATATCAATTATCGGTGAAATGATCAGGTTCAGCAGGATCGGTACCCTGCTCTTCGCAAGATTGCGCTTGACACAATATCATTAAATCGACATTGTGGTAAAAAGGGATAGAGCGTTATGAAGATTTGCATTGTATCAAACTCACATTCGACCAATGACGTCCGCTTGTATTACAAGCTGGGACGCAGCCTCACGCAGTTTGGAGAGGTGTATATCATCTCTACCAGCGGTGTGGTAAATCGCGGCGCAAATCCCCATCAAGCGGTAGTGGATGCCACTTCTCCAGTGAAGGCATTGCCGCAGCTATACACCCTTGCCAAGGCTCAAAAACCGGATTTGGTGATCTGCGTGGAGCCTCTCACCATGCTGGTGGGCATCTGGCTGAAACGCAAACTGGGCTGCAAGCTGATCTTTGACGTGCACGAGTTTTTTGCAGATGCTCATGCAGAGCGTTACAGCTTTGTGTTTCGTCCTTTTGTAAAGCACTTTTATCTTACTTTCCTGCGCTATCTGGCCTCACGCGCAGAGGGCGTTACAGCGGTGAATCAGGAGATATTAAAGCAGCTTTTCCCCCGCAATCCCAAGGCTAAGAACCTTCTGGTAATGCCGAATTATCCGGTGAAAAACGTCTGGGATTTCGATGGTGGCATCCCCGCCAGTCTGTCCCAATTGTGCAACATGCGTTTTGATCTGATCTATGCCGGAGGCATCACCCGGGACCGGGGAATATTCAAGATCCTGAAGTGTGCTACCTTGCTCAAAAACGATTTCCCCAACCTGAAAATCCTAATCTTGGGCAAGTTTCATGACACCGCCATTCAGGATGAGTTTAACGACAGCATCAATACCTTCAATCTCAATGCGGTGATCTATTATCAAGAGTGGATTCCGCCGGAAAAGATAGGTCTGCTGCTGAAGTGCACCCGCTTTGGACTCTGGATTTTCAATCCCAAAAACAAACGCATGCGCCTGGCCACTCCGCTCAAAGTGCTGGAATATATGGCCGCGGGCCTGCCGGTGGTCAGCATCAAGACCCCTTTGATGAAAAGCCTGATCGAGCGCAACGGTGTGGGCAAACTCTGCCCCTATCAATCCCGCAGGATAGCCTCCACCATCGCTGATTTATTAAGGATGCCGCAGTCTGAATATGATGCGATGAGCCAGCGCTGTCTGGATATCTCCGAGTCTCGCTTCAATTGGGAATCCCTTGAGCCCAAATTCTTTGAGCTGATCAAGCACATCACATGAAGATACTCTACATCAGCTATTTTTATCCTCCGCTGGGAGGTCCCGCCACCCTCCGCAACCTCAAGAGTGTGCGCTATTTGAGCGAGGCCGGAGCCCGGATCACGGTGCTTACGGTGGATGAGATCGAATACTCCTATTTTGATCCTGATCTGAGCAAACTCTGCCGACAAGAGCAACTGATCCGTACTCCTTCCTGGGACCCTATGGCACTCTTGCGCAAAGCCTTTGGCAAAAACAAAGCCGCTTCACAAAAGCTATATAAAAACAGCCCGGAAAGCCTCAAATTGCTGATCCGCAGGCTGTATCCCATAGACGAAAAGATTGGCTGGCTGCCTCATCTGATCGCCAAAGGCAGAAAGATACTGCGCCAAAACGAGATAGACATCATCTTCGTTTCCTGCGGGCCTTTCTCTTCCGCCATCGCTGCTTACAGGCTGGCGCAGGAATTTGACAAAACCCTGGTGCTTGACTATCGGGATTACTGGACCTTGCTCTCGGATTATGACCTCATGGGCAATGCACTGAATCGAAAGCTTTCACGCTCTTGGGAAAAAAGAATCTTAAACAGAGCAAATCTGGTGATCACCGCTACCCAGGGCATAGCCGATGCACTGTCCTTTAGCTTTGATGAAACTCTGCCAGATCGCAGTTTTGTGCTTTACAACGGCCATGACGAGCAGGACTATGTGGACCTTCCCCCTTCCCGCCCTTCCAGCGACTACTATACCCTGAGCTACTTTGGCAATATCTATGCCCGCCGCAGCCTGAAATATCTGTATCAGGCCATTGCCGAACTGGATGCCGAGCTGCTCATCCCCCAAAATCTGCGGGTGCAGCTCTATGGCAATTTTAACCGCGAAGTCTATCAAGAGATTGAAAGCAGTGCGATCAAAGGCAGAATCCAGATCATGCCGGAGCTCAGCCACCGCGAAGCCCTTGTCAAAATGCAGGAAGCAGACGCTCTCATCCTGATCATAAACAGCAGTTCCCCAAAAGGCACTCTCACCTCCAAGGTCTTTGAATATCTGCGCCTGAGCCGCCCGATCCTGGCCATGGTCCCTCAGCACGGAGAAGCCGCAGCCCTGCTCAGAGAATGCGGAATAGATACCATCTGCCCCATGGAATCCGTTTCTGCGATCAAGCTCTGCCTTAGCAGACTGATAGAAGATAGACATCTCCCGCTCTGCGTGCCTCCCGCTTTGGCCAGATACGAGCGCAAACAGCAGCTGGGCGAGCTATATGACAGATTGCTTGAGCTTTAGGAGGCATATTCTTCTTGACGGATAGAACTTAAGATTAATAATGGATGCGCTTACAAATATATGTAACCCTGCGAGGTAAGATGGAAAAGATCGATAGCATCAAGAGATCAGAGAGCACTGGCAGCAAGCTGAATAAGGCTTTGATTCCGGATTATATAGTGCAAAAGCTGGGTCTGGGAAACCGGGATTTGTCCCAGCTCAATCTGCCTTGTAGCTACACCGAAGCTGCCGGCATCCTTTTTACAGATATCTGCTCTTTTACCGATATCACCCAAAAGCTAAGCGCTACCGGGCATTATGGCGTGGAAGATATCATTGAGATACTGAATGACTATTTTGCCGCCATGCATGATTGCATCTATAGCAATGGTGGCTCCCTGATCAAATACGGCGGGGATTCCATCTTTGCTGTATTTCCAGGTACTCCGGCAGAGGCTGTTCCTCGCATGCAGCGCTGCAAGCAGGAGATGGTTCAGGCGCTGCAAAAGCTGAATATCCGCTTCAAACAGCAGTATGGCTTTTGCATAGAGTTTGATGGCGCCATCAAATATGGACAGATCAATCTCAGAGTAGTGGGAGATATAGCCTATCATCTGGATTATTATATAGATGGCCTGGCAGTGCAGGAGCTTTTCGAGCTGGGCGGCCAGGCTTTGGAAGCAGAACTTCTCCCCGGCGCTGAGACTCTAGATTACCTCAATGCACAGTACATCCCTGCCCCTTTTGCCACAGCTGGAAAGCAAGATCAAAGGCAAGAGCTTTATCCCCGCCACCGTGTCCCGAAAGGTGCGGGAACGCTCTTTCAAAGCCGAGCTGCGCAATAGTGCGGTAATCTTCATCCATCTTAACAGCAAAGACCGCTCCAAGCTCATCAAAGTGGAAGACTATCAGAGCATCTATACCCAGATTCAGCGGCATGTTTACAATCTGGATGGCACGATAAATAAGATTGATTTTAACGACAAAGGCTATCTGATCCTGATTACCTTTGGCACGCCTTACAATCACACCGATGATGTGGAGCGCGCCTTTATCTGTGCCTACCGCATCCGCAATATCCCTTCCGATACGGTTCTGATGAAGCTGGGAGTGACCTATAGCAATATCTTTGCCGGAATCCTGGGAGCTCCCCGCCGGCATGAATATGGGATTATCGGCAATGCAGTGAATATCGCAGCCCGCTTGATGGCAAATTCAGCAGAAGGCGAGATCTCCTTTTCACAGGAAATCCTGCCTCATGTAAACAGCCGCTTTGAATCCGTGTTTATCGAAGAAACCTTTGTAAAGGGAATCTCCAAAGCACTGCGGATACACAAGCTGATCAGAGAGCTGCCGGACTCCTGGTATGCGATGCTGAGCAAATATCAGGACAGGCATCTTACCTGCTATCACGATGAAGTGCGTCAGATATTGGAACATCTGTCTAAGCATAAAAGCTGCTTTGTAGAGCTTCAAGGCGAGGCTGGCACTGGCAAGAGCTTTGTGGCCTATCACATTCTGCAGCGTCTCAGGCAGCAAAATGATGAGATTACCATCTTTGTAATGGAGGAATTCGACTCCCGCAAGCAATGCGTTTGGCTGTGCAAGGTCTTTAGCCAGAAGCTGATGATCTACGATGCCCATCAGGAATTTGACTTGCTAAAAAACTACGCCATCCAGCAGGGGATCAGATTTGATGCGGCTCTGCTGAAGCGCTATTTCAAAGCTATCTCCACCGCTACAGAGCAGCCCAGCAAAGAAGAGATCGAGCTGATCAGCGCCACCCTCGCAGAGATTGTCTGGCATCTTTTTGCCGGTAGCAGTCTGCTCTTTATAGATGATATCCAGTGGATGGACGAGAGCTCCAGGCGGGTATTGGAACTCCTGATTCCTCGGCTTTTGCAAAGCGGAAGCTCCATCATGCTGGCACGCCGGGGCCAGGCCGAAGCTCATCCCCTCAGCCATCAGGCAGATCATTACCTGCGTGTAAAGCTGCAAAATCTGGATCAAGCCCAGGCCTATACCCTCATCCAGCAAGAGATTCCCATTATCTCAAAAGACGCTCTGCACAATATCTTTACGCTTACCAAGGGGAATCCGCTGTTTATAGTGGAAATGGCCAAAGTGATCCGCAAAAACGTGGATGTACAAAGCTCCATCCTGGCAGAATCAGACCTCAAACGCCTGGAAAAAGATGGCATTATTTCGGATACCATAGAAAACCTTCTGCTCAACGAATATCAGAATCTGGATGAGGAATCCCAACGCACCCTGAAGGTCGCCTCCATCATAGGCAAAGCCTTTGCCCTGGAAGACTTGAGCATAGTATCCGAAGAAGGATTCAAGCAAGAGATAGATAACATAGTAAATGAACTGAGCGATACCCAGATCATCGGCAAAAAGAGTTTTGACCCCGGCATAGAATATGTCTTCAAAAACCAGCTGATGCGAGATGCCATCTACCGCACCATCCTGCTCAGCGAAAAGAGCGAGCTGCATGAAAAGATCGCCAGCTATTATGAAAACAAATACGAAGACAAGCTCTCAGTCTATCTGGAATTGATCGCAAACCACTATATTTACGCCCAAAATCCCCAAAAGGCTCTGCAGTATTCCCTGGCTGCCGGAGAGAAAACCGCCAGATTGGCCGCCTACCCCGTGAGTAACTACTATTACGAAAAAGCCCTGTCCTTCTGCAATGACCCCGCCTCCTGCTATCAGATCAAACTGGCCATGATCAAAAACTGCGTAAATCAAGGCGACGCCCCCTCCGGCCTCCTGCTGATAGATGAACTTGCTCAAGAGCACAAAGAGCTGCTGGATGGCGACTTTCATCTGCAAAAAGTCCGGCTCTACATCTTGCAAGGGCTGAACCGCGAAGTAGCCGAATACGTCCCCAAAATATACCCCAGCCTCACGGATGACTTCTTCAAAGCCAGCATCAGCCTACGCTATATGGACGCCCTGCAATTTCTGAACCGCATGGAAGAATTCGAAGCGCAAGCCGGCAGATTGCGCGAGCTGTTAAAGAGCCAGACAGACCATAAACTGCAAGGAGACTACCTCACCACCATGGCTATGATGTACAATATGCGCAGCGACTACGCAAAGGCTACCGAGTATTACAATCAACTGCGCCAGCTGAGCGAACAAAGCGGCGAGCCCATACACCGCAGGATAGCCCTGCACGGACTGGGCATAGTAGCCTCACGCACCGGAGACAAAAAGCAAGCCCGCAAGCACTATGAAGAGGCCCTGCAGATCTGCGAAAAGATCGGAGATCGCAATGGCTATAGCAAGATCATTATGGACCTGGGCACTTTGCACCGCAATGAAGGTGAGATCGAAAAGGCCCTACAGATGTATCAGATCAGCCTCCAGACCACCCGCCTGGTAGGAAACGTAAATCTGGAAGGCACCGTGCTATACAATATCGGGGAAGCGAATTACTATCTGGAGCGCTACGATGAAGCCCGCAAATACTTTGAAGATACGCTTAAAATCTATGAGCAGAGCGGAGACCTGGTAGGACGCTCCTTCTGCTATGATGCCCTGGGCGATATCAATTACCGTCAGGATAGATTCACCGAAGCCAAGGCTATCTACGACATGAATCTGATCCTGCAAAAAGAGCTCAAGGATACCGAGGGCATCGCTCATACCCTGGGCAATCTGGGCAATGTAGCCAAAGCTGACAAAGACTTTGCCCTGGCCAGAGAGTACTACGATCAGCAGATCTCAATGCTCTCGGAAGTGGGCGACAAAGACGGCCTGGGCAGAGCTTACTTCAATTATGCCATGACCGAAAAGGATGAAAGTAACCTGCCCGCCGCCAAAGAAAAGCTGAGCAAGGCCTTACAGCTCTTTCAAGACTGCCAGGCGCAGATATTTATAGATATTGCTCAACAGCAGATGCAGGAGATAGATCAGGGCTTAAAGTCCGGGCAGTAGCCCTCTCCTTCTCAGCTACTCTTTACGGTTCCAGCCGAATTCTACCGGTATTTTCCGAAGCAGATACAGCTCGTCCAGATACCTCTCAATAGTAGAATCAGAGCGCACCTTCTCTTGGCGCAAAGCTTGGTCCCCCAGAGCTTCATAATGTTTAGCCGCCCTTTGGCTCATTTTAACCAGCAAGCCCTTAGCCAGGTTGTTCCAATGCGGCATATCCGCAGTAGCCGGCGAGATCAGATTCAGCTGATAGAAGAGCCGCATCAGTTCATTGATGAGTATAGACCTGGTGGGATTCACAAAACGGGATATTTCTCCATTATCGCCGATAGCGCAGCCTTCTATCTCCAGGAAATTTGGCCCGGGCAGGATGAGATCGGCCAGATCGCTCTCTGGCATATAAGGTGTGATCGCCACTTTGTACTCGGCATTGGAAGCCGGAACCTGCCCATAACACAGGGCAAAATCCACCCGTCCGGCCTGCACTGGCTTTGCTCCCATATTCAGAAAAGCGCCGTGATTTGCAAAATCCGTGGTTACAAAAACCTGCTGATTGCTGCCCGCCAAGCGCCAGAGCTCGGCAGCATCGCTCTCTGAAATGCGGTTTTGATTGTAAATATAGAACTGATACTCGTTTCTGGGCAGATCCTCGAGCTTATCCACCTTGAGATCGGCAAATTTGGCAAAAGGTCTTCCCGGAGGATACGCTACCAGGCTCAGGCTTTTGCCCTGAAGTTGCTGCAGCCGGATCATGCTGCGAAGCGTACAATTTATATTTCCTACCACCACATAATCGCGATGATCGTCCAAAAGGCCAAAGGCATACTCTTTGGGCACTGTATCCAGCCACTGGTCACTAAAGGCAAAATAATCCGGATTCGCCAGCAGTCCCTCTCCCAGACTCTCGGCTATCCTCTCTGCCATAAGCATCTCTTCACAGGTGATATGAGGGGTGATTTCTATGCTTTTGCTCCGGGCTTGCCCCAGCCGGCTCTGAAGCTCGAAGGTGGCCTCTTTCCAGCTGATTTCCTGATACTTATCGCCCCGCTTGATCAAAGGCTGCCGCAGCTTTCCATCCAGAGACTGCCAGCCGAAACGGCCTTTGAAACACAGGTTTTTACCGTTGAATCCGGGCTCATGCTCCGGAGTGGTGATGCGAACTACTTCCCCGGCCTGTATCTCTACCTGAATCTTACAGCCCACACCGCAGAGTCCGCAATTTTGCAATATATCTTCTTTGGGCCTGGGGTTGAGCTTGTAATTCAGATTGCGCTCCACCAAAGCTCCCACAGGGCAGACGTCGGTGCATTTTCCACAGGCCACACAATTTGTTTGAGTGAGAGATTCCCCAAATTCCGGAGCCACGATCGCCGCAAAACCCCGATAAATGAAGCCCAGGACGTTGGCACCCTGAATCTCGGCGCAAGTCCGGATGCAGCGGCCGCAATTGATGCACTTATTAGCATCGCGCACTATATAAGGATGGGTATAATCTATAGGATGGCGGGAGATGCTGCCCATAAAGCGGTCCAGCTCAACCTCATACTGACTGCAGTAGTCTCTCAGCGAACAGGTGTCGTTCACCTGGCAGCCGCATTCCAGACAGCGGTCTGCTTCTTTTCTGGCTTGCTTCTCCGAAAAGCCTTTTTCCACTTCCTTAAACGTGCTGATAGCCTTTTCCAGAGGAATTTCCGGCATCTGCACGCGCGGCTCGGGAGCAAATATCTCATATTCCTCGGGGGATACATCTTCCAGCTTGCGGGCTTTTTGGGAGAGGAAGACAAATTTTGGCCTTGGCAGCTCTCCCTTCAAAAGATAGCTCTGGATGGCAGCAGAGGCTTTGCGCCCATCCGCTATAGCTTCGATAGCGGTAGCTGCACCTCTTTGAAAATCACCTCCGGCAAAGACATTGGCGATGCCGCTGTACATGGTAGCTTCATCCACTATTGCGGTTTGCCAGCGGGAGATGGGCATCATTTTTCCTTCTACCTCATTTTCTGCTTTGCTGAAAGCGCTCACATCCGGCACCTGCGAGATGGCGGCGATGATGCTGTCAAATTCTTCACTGAAAAACTCTCCGGTAGGCTCAGGACGTTTCCTGCCGCTTTTATCCGGTTCGCCCAGCCGCATTTTCTCTACCTTGATTTCTTTGAGCTTGCACTTTATACCCAGATATTCCACGGGATTGGTCAGGAAATGAAAGTTCACTCCTTCCTGGATAGCCGCTTCGATCTCAAATTCCTCGGCGGGCATTTCGGCTTTGGTACGGCGGTAGAAAACGCTCACGTCACAGCCCAGACGGATAGCGGTTCTGGCACAATCTATGGCGGTATTTCCTCCGCCCACTACGGCTACCTTTTTGCCTAGGGGCATGGTTTGTCCTTTGGCGTGACTTTTCAGAAAATCCACACCCAGATAGCATCCGCCCAGCTCACTTCCCGGCACCGGCATGGGCACCGCATTCTGCGCTCCCACAGCCAGATACACGGCATCGTAGTCCCGGCTGAGTTCGCTGAGATTTAGCTCTTTACCCAAAGCCATGCCATAGTGTATCTGCATTCCGCCCATACACATCAGCTCGATTTCTTTATCCAGGATCTCCTTGGGCAGGCGATATTCGGGAATGCCATATCTCAGCCAGCCCCCACAGGCCTCTTCCGCTTCAAAAAGATGCACTTCAAAACCCTCAAAACTAAGGTAATAGCCACAGGTCAAGCCGCTGGGACCACCTCCGATGATGGCCACCTTTTTACCGTTATCCGGCTTTTTTTCTGGGATGTATTGCCAAAAGTCTTCCAAGTCTTCATCGGCGGCATAGCGCTTGAGCTGACGGATGGCAATGGGTTCGTCCACTATCTTGCGGCGGCATTCCACTTCACAAAAAGCCGGACACACACGCCCGATGGAGAGCGGCATGGGCAGGGTGTCTTTGATCACCTTCACCGCTTCATGATATTTGCCATTGGCGATCAGGGATACATAGGTCTGCACATCCACTTCGTCCGGGCAGGCCAGCTTGCAGGGAGCTTCACAATCCGCATAATGATCGCTGATCAGCAGTTCCAGCGCCATTTTCCGGGCCGCATGAATCTCTGTATCGTCTGTGGTAATCTTCATTCCCGGGGTGATTTTTGTGCCGCAAGAAGTTACAAATCCGCGGCGGCCTTCCACCTTCACTGCACATACCCAGCAAGAGCCGCTGGGATTCAGTTCCTTATCATGACAGAGGGTGGGAATGGCTATGCCTTCGCGGGTAGCGAGGTCCAAAATGGTCATTCCTTCCGAGGCTTGAACAGTTTTTCCATTCAATACTACTTGCATTGACTTTATCCTTTCGTGATCGCGTTAAATTTACAGGCCGAGTAGCAGGCACCGCAGTGTATGCACAAGTCCTGATTGATTATATGGATTTCTTTTACTTTTCCGGTGATGCACTGGGGCGGGCAGACCTTTGCGCAGGCGGTGCAGCCGATGCATTTGTCCGGCAAAATCTCGTATCTGATCAGCGCAGAGCATACTCCGGCCGGGCAGCGTTTGTCCTGTATATGCGCCAGATATTCATCTTCAAAGTAGCGCAGGGTGGTAAGCACTGGATTGGGAGCGGTCTGCCCCAGTCCGCAGAGCGAGCCTTTGGTGATGTTGGCAGCCAGATCCTGCAGCTTTTCAATGTCTTCTATAGTGCCTTCTCCTTCTGTGATGCGGGTGAGAATCTCCAGCATGCGCCGGGTTCCTATCCTGCAAAAAGTGCATTTCCCGCAGGATTCGCTTTGCGTAAAATTCAGGAAAAAGCGGGCAACATCCACCATGCAAGTGGAGCTATCCATCACCACCATGCCTCCGGAGCCCATTATCGCACCGGTGGCGTTGATGGAATCGTAATCCACAGTGGTATCCAGCAGCTCCGCCGGGATGCAGCCCCCGGAAGGGCCGCCCATCTGCACGGCTTTGAAGGGCTTGTCACTCTTCATGCCGCCGCCAACTTTATAGATTATATCTCGCAGTGTAATGCCCATCGGCACTTCTATCAAACCGCTGCCGGCGATCTTTCCGGCCAGAGCAAAGACCTTGGTGCCGGCGGATTTTTCGGTGCCTATCTTCTTGAATTCCTCGGCGCCGTGATTTATGATCCAGGTGATATTAGCCCAGGTTTCCACGTTGTTTATATTAGTGGGGCAGCCCCAGAGTCCGCTTTCGGCAGGGAAGGGCGGGCGGATCACCGGCATACCGCGCTTGCCTTCTATAGATTGCATCAGCGCGGTTTCTTCTCCGCATACAAAGGCTCCGGCGCCTTCTTTGACGTGGAGCGTAAAGAAAAAATTGGTTCCTAAAATCTTGCGGCCCAGATAGCCATTTCTTTGAGCATCGGCTATGGCCAGCTTCAGATGCTTCACCGCCATCGGATACTCCGCTCGGCAATAAATATAGCCCTCATCCGCACCCATAGCATAGGCTCCGATGATCATGCCTTCTATCACGTTGTGCGGGTCTCCTTCCAGGGTGCTGCGGTCCATAAATGCTCCGGGATCGCCTTCATCCGCATTGCAGATAATATATTTCTTGGCTCCCCTGGCCTGAGCGGTAAAGCTCCATTTCAAGCCCGTGGGGAATCCGGCTCCGCCCCGGCCGCGCAGCCCGGAGGCCTTAATCTGCTCTATCACCTCTTGAGGACGCAGGCTCAAAGCCTTTTTCAGAGCGGCGTAACCTCCATGCGCCTCGTAATCCGCTATAGAGCAGGGGTCTATCACTCCGCAATTTCTCAGCACGATGCGGGTCTGCTCCTGCAAGAGACTATCGCGACTGCCTTTATCTATATCCGTGAGGATCACATTGGCCTGGGGAACTTTGCCCTGCCGGTAAGCTTCGATATGCTCCAAAATGGACTGTGGCTCTACCTTCCCCAGGCTGATCCTGCCCAGTTTGCCCCCGCTGAGCTCCACTATGGGCTCTTCAAAACACATCCCGATGCAGGCCGTGCGCATCAGCTGATAGTCTGCCCCAGCCTGGAGTTGCTGCTTTAGATGCTCATACACTTCCATAGCTCCTGCGGCTACACCGCAGCTGGCCAGTCCTACTTTTACGGTGATTTTACTCATGATTCCTCCCCAGCGGCAAAGCGCTGCAATATCTTGGGGATAGCCTCCATAGCGACTTTTCCAAAAGTGACATCGTCTATCATAATCACCGGCGCCAGAGAGCAGCAACCCAAACAGGCCACTTCCACCAGCGTAAACTGCATGTCTTCGGTAGTATCTTCATCGCCTTGCAGCTGCAAGGCCTTTCTGAGCGCGTCCTTGATCTCATCAGCATCCGATACATGGCAGGCAGTCCCCATGCAGACGCGGACTATGTGCTTCCCCTGAGGCTTGAGCTTGAACATGGAGTAAAAAGTGGCAACCCCATAGATATCCGCCACGGGGATTTGCATCTTTTCCGCTATATAACGCAAGGCATCCCTGGAAAGATAGCCAAGCAAGTTTTGCACCTCTTGCAATAAGGGGATCAGGATTCCAGGCTTGGATTGATAAGCCTGGATGATAGTATCGAGCTGAGAAAAATCCTTTTCCATTACGTTTCCTTTGTACTAAGCTATTGTTAAAAGTCCGTCATACACACATTTAGATAAATCGAACCACATTACAGGGATAAATCCACAGTGTGGATGGATTGTCAAATGAAAAATATCTGTGCTGATATATGAGCAAGATTTATTCCAATTCTTTATGGGTGATCAGCGCTTTAGATGAGCAGCTCTGGGGAGGAGCAGCTCTTGAGATGAATAGCTCTTTGCATCTGGCCAGCGGGCAGACACTGGCACAAGGCGATTCTGGGGCAAGCAGCCCTGCTGGCAGCCCTGCTCTGAACAGGCTCGAAGCCCAAACTTTGGACTTGATTTTAACTTGTGTTCGACTCGAGCTGACTCGAAGCCTCGAGTGAACTCGAGTTAAAACTGGGTTAAAATCAAATTGAAGGCACAAGCGTGGATTAGCACTTGGGAAAGCCCTCCCAGCTACACAAGCTCTTGAGTCCCGTAGGGACGATATTTCAGATAGCAATCCATATACCACACAATCACCTGAGTCCTGTAGGGAC
>Ga0172377_10005350_pt1 | contig 13193 bp, 12 predicted proteins | sample Pumphouse3metaG_FD_119749 | JGI IMG/M metagenome (GOLD analysis project Ga0172377, IMG submission 119749) | Leachate microbial communities from a municipal landfill in Southern Ontario, Canada - Pumphouse #3 metaG | ecosystem: Engineered > Solid waste > Landfill > Unclassified | place: Canada... | reverse complement strand
TTATCCAGTCTCATGGTATATTTATTATTATACAAGAAAACAGCAAGAAAAAATCCCCGAGTTCGGAACAACTCGGGGATTCTTTTGTCTTGGTCTCGATTGACCGATTCGGTAAGCGGATTAACGCTTAGAGAACTGACCGGACTTACGAGCCTTCTTGAAGCCGTACTTCTTACGCTCGACGACACGGCTATCAACCGTGAGATATCCAGCAGTACGAAGAGCAGAACGGTTCTCGCCATTAGCCTTGAGAAGAGCTCTCGCAATTCCCAGACGGAGGGCGCCGCCCTGACCACAGTAGCCACCACCGATGATGTTGGCCTTGACGTCATACTTTCCTTCGGTGTTCGTAACCTTGAACGGAGCAAGAGCATCGATAACGATGACCTTGTGCGGGAAATAGGCATCAATCTTCTTGCCATTCACCAGGACATCACCCTTACCAGGAGTAAGGAAGACTCTGGCGATGGAAGACTTTCTGCGGCCGACCGCAGAATAGATAAGTTTATCAGATTTTGCAGTAGCCATTTTACTTAGCCTCCACCTTCTTGGTCAGCTCGACTTCGACCGGCTTCTTGGCCAGTCTATCGGCATCGGCAACATCCTTGAATACGTAGAGCTTCCGGACCATCTGCTTGCCTAAGCTGGACTTAGGGAGCATACCCCAGACCGCACGACGTACCATCTCAGTCGGATACGACTCAACCATCACCTTGGCGCTTCTGGTTCTAAGTCCACCGTAGTTCTGAATCTTATTGTCGCAATACTTCTTCGTGTGGAGCTTATCGCCGGTCAGATAGACTTTCGAGCAATTGGTAACAATGACGAAGTCACCGCAGTCGAAGTTCGGAGTATACTCCGGCTTGTTCTTACCCATAAGGATAACTGCGATCTCGGAAGCTAATCGACCAAGGGGCTTGTTCGTAGCATCCACGATGTACCATTTCTTGGCAACATCGGTCTTCTTGTAAATTGTTGTTTGACGCTGCATGCTAATTCAATCCTTTCATTGATCCTAAGCAAACTATAAACCTTACCGGGGTGTAGTTCACAATTAGCCGAGGGTTATTATATCGCGATTCCTCTTGAAAGCAAAGAATATATTTGCGATTCGGGGGACATTTGGATATATAGGATAATATCTACTATAGACGAAAAGAGAAAAGGAGAGCTGCTGCCGAAGAAGAAGAGGGATTGGAAAGCGCCGGAATCAGGAACTCCTCGACAGGAATACGGATTCCGATAATCAGGAATACGATTCCGGAGATCAGTCCGGCCCAGCGGATCAGCTTCAGACCGATCTTCTTTCCGGTGAAGATGGCAAGAAGGGAAAGAAGAACAGTAACGCCGCCGATCATTCCGAATACTCCCCAGGCAATGGCAGGGGTCTTATCCAGATAAGAGAAGCCGACGCAAAGGGCATCGATAGAAGTAGCAATGCTCTGAACCAGGATGTCTACGAACCGGAAAGTCTTCTCTTCGGGCTTAGGAGCATCCTCTCCCGGATGAGCCTTCTGGAACTGCTTGTACTTGCGGAAATCCCTGCCCCATTCGAACAGGCTTTTGATTCCAAGGAGAACTAGCATGGAGAAGCCGATCCAGGGGACAGCTACTTCCAGCTGCTTTTCGAACTGATGTCCTATGAGGTAACCGATTTCCGGCATCATCATCTGGAACAGACCGAAAGAGAAAGCAATCAGAACCGCCTTGATCTTTTTCATCTTCGGCTCCTGGATGCCGTCCATCGCTCCGACGCACATGCAGTCGCAAGCCATTGCCACCGAAATCAATAATGTTCCAAGCCAATCCATGTTTTTTATCCAAAGTGTTTCTATGATACAAAAATAGGTTAAGAAATACTATTCTTTCTTTCGGTAATTCTATTTTTTATCTAAACAGGCTAGAATAATGTCATCTATTGGAGGACTGTCTATGGATCAGAACATGCTCGTTTTCGATGTCGGGACCCAGTCCATCCGGGGATCGGTTATCGATCCCAAAGGAACGACACTCCTTTTTGCCAGAGACAAATACGAGACTCCGTATATCTCTCCGGTTCCCGGAGAGGCAGAGCAGGATATTGAATACTATGTCAAAGAGATCTGCAAAGTCAGCAAGACGCTGAAAGAAAAAGACACTGCCATCTTTGAAACGATTGGCGGGATTTCCGTTGTTGATATCAGAGATTCTTCCGTCATCCTGGATGAAAACAAGAAGCCGATCCGGAATGCCATCCTTTGGCTGGATGACAGGTCGGTTGATCTGAAGGGGAAGAACTTCTCCCTGTTTGAGAAGTTCCTCTTCCGGATTATAGGTATGTATGAGGTCGTTTCTAAGAATGCCGACAGAACAGCCTTCTGGTGGATCAAAGAGCATGAGCCGGAGAACTTTGCCAAGATGCGCTGGTACTGCCCGCTCGGTGCTTATTTCAACTACCGGATTACCGGAAACCTGGTCTCTTCCTCGGCAGACTGCATCGGTCATTTCCCGACGGACTTCAAGCACGGCAACTGGTTCCCGAAGGGACACCCCAAGTACGATGTCTTCGGAGTCCCGAAGAAGGACCTTGTTCCTCTTGTAAAACCAGGAAGCATTATCGGCAGAGTCAGCAAGGAGTTTGCTTTGGAAAGCATGATTCCGGAAGGCACTCCGCTTTTTGCCTGCGCCAGCGACAAGGCCTGCGAGACGCTCGGAAACGGAGTCATCGACAAGAACGAAGCTTCAATTTCTTTAGGTACTGCCTGCACGATAGATGTTGTCGATAGCCGCTATTCGGAGCCGGAAGCTTTCCTTCCGTCCTATAAGGCACCCTATGAAGGTGCCTATGATCTGGAACTTCAGGTTTATTCCGGGCTTTGGCTTGTCACCTGGTATGTAAATGAGTTCGGAACGGAGAAGGACCAGGAAGAGGCCAGGAAAAAGAAGCTATCCCTGGAAGAGTTCCTGGATCAGAAGATCGAAGAAATCCCTGCCGGAAGCGATGGGCTGGTCGTACAGCCTTACTGGTATCCGGCACTGGAAAAGCCGGATTCCCGAGGCGCCATGATCGGATTCACCTCCCTTCATACGAGATACCATGTCTATAGGGCAATCCTGGAAGGGATCTGCTACTGCTTGAGAGCCGGTCTTGACGATATTGTGAAGAAGACGAAGAAAATGCCGTCCTGCCTTATTATCTCCGGAGGAGGTTCCAACCAGGACGTCCTTCCGAAGATGATCAGCGATGTCTTCAACCTTCCGGTAAGACGTGCCTTTGAACCGGAAGCCTCCTCGCTTGGGGGAGCTATGGCTGGATATCTTGCCATGGGGTATTACAAGACACCGGAAGAAGCCAAAGCCAATATGGTAAGAAAGGGTAAGCTCTACTATCCGGATCCGAAGAATGCCGCCTCCTATGATCAGCTGTACAGGAAGGTCTACAAGAAGATGTATCCATCCCTGAAAAACTGCTATCTGGCTTCCAAGCAGTTCTATCTCCAGGAGAGGGACGGAAAGAAGTAAATTAAAAAGATGAACTATTTCATACCTGACTTCAAGGTTACAGGAATCGGCTTCAACGCCCTCAACAAATCCCGTGATGATCTTCACAAGATCTATCTCAGCATGGGATTCAAACCCCTTTTGGATGGAGTTCTTACCTTGAATGATTCCGCCAAGATCCGAAATGCCAGCAAGAACGGAGACAGCCTCGACGGTTATGTCGACAAGATGGTGCAAGCGATTGATTCCAAGGCCAAGCATGGGGATCATCTCTTCATGGATTTCCCTTTCGCCATCAAGTTCGCCGGATTCTCCAAGATCGTTTCCTATGCCGTAAGCCAAGGCGTCAAAGTGGTTTTCTTCATTCACGATCTGGACGGGGTCCGATTCCAGAATCCTCTTCTCAACGTCATCGACAGCTCCGCTCTGGATATGGCAAGCTGCCTTATCAGTGCCACTCCGGAGATGGATGTCTGCCTGTCCGAGAACCTGAAGGTTTCCCCGAATGTCCGGCGGGTCAACTACATGTACTGGGATTACCTATGCCCGGACTATGAAAACAACAACCGTCATGGGCTTCTCTGCTTTGCCGGGAATCTGACAAAGTCCCCCTTTATCCGGAAGATCCCACAGGTCCTTGTCGACCAGGGAGTCAACCTATATGGAAAGGGAATGCAGGCTGACTACAAAGGTACCTTCAAAGGGCAGTTCGATCCGGAAAGCCTTGTCAAAGTACTCGACGGATGGTTCGGCCTTGTCTGGGACGGGAAGAGCCCGAATACCTGCTCCGGGAACTTCGGAAAGTATCTCCGTATCAACACCTCTCACAAGTTCGGGCTTTATATGGCAACCGGGAAACCGGTTATAGTATGGAGAGATAGCGCACTTAGCAATTTTGTTGTACAGAACAGGCTTGGAATTGCCGTTTCCTCTCTTTTCGAGATTCCGCAGGCTCTATCTTCCTTGCCGACATCGGCTTACAGTGTCATGCTCAAGAACGTCCAGGAAATAAGAAAAAAGGTGATCTCGGGAGATCACCTCAAGTCCGTCATCTTAGAGAGTATGAAGTAGCTGCTACTTCTCTTCTGTCTTGGCTTCTTCTGTAACCTTAAGGCTGTTGACAGCCGGATCATATTCCTCGTCGCCGTAATGTGTCTCGAGGGATTTTTCATTGGCGATAGCACGGTTAGCTTCGTTCAAGGTGTTCTCCAGATCCGTGAATTCATCCCGGATGGAAAGAAGATCGCAGGCCTTGTCATAGTCGCTAAGGCTTGGATCCTGCCCCTTCAGGATCTCCGTATACTGGTTGAGATTGTCCTTGATATCATCGACATAATCCAGGTATAAGGCAGCAAAATGGCTAAGGGCATAAGCAAAGTCTTCGATGGTTCCGTTCTTCAGGGCCTGGTAGTTCTTGGAATACTGATCCTGGAAAGTGACCGGGACTGCTTTGTTGGAATTGGTGGGTTCGGAATAGAAATCAGCAAGGGAAACGAACTTGGCCGAGGAGTCGACAAAGGAATTGTAGGAATCGATAAGCTTCTGTTTGGCTTCGTCCGGAGTCCCGATGATCGGCTTTACAAAGTTTTCTTCCATGTTGTTATCCTCCTATCCGAGATATTTCTGCATGATGCCAAGAAGCCCTAAGACCTGCTTCTTGTCATGGTATTCTTCTTCTTCGTCATCTTCCCTAAGCATCAAGTATCCGGAAAGCTCCTTCTTCGCCTCATCCCTGTCGAGTTCTTCCACCGGCTTCAGGATTCCTTCCTTTCCTTCCAGGATATCGAGATGGTCGTACTCTTCCGGAACGGAATAAGACATTTTTCCGTACTCCTCGATGCCGGTTGCAATCTCCTTGATCCAGTTACGGATCCGGTAGAGACTGATTTCCTCCCGCATGAAGGTTGCTTCTGCACTGGAGAAGGCATCCAGATCCGGATTGTTGAAGTCATAAATATCTTCTAGGTGGTAGATGGAATTCTTCCGGCATCCCTTTACTTCGAGGATGTCCTGGATCAACTCCTGAGGAATGATCTCTGCCCCGTAGAGAGCTTCTTCCAAGGTGGAATCATCGGCGTGGTTGAGGAGGGGGAAAAGAGCAGACTGGCTGAGGGAGACTCTTTCCGAGGCTTCATCCGTGATGAGGTCCTCGGGCTTGGTTCCGTCTTTTCCTGTCAGTTCAACCGCCAGGGCGAGAAGGAAGGCAAGGTCGTTGAACAGAAGGGAAGTTCCGATATTCGTTTCCTGGGAGAGAATAAGTTCTATGTCCCGGTATTTGTTTTCTTTTTTCATGCCTTCTCATTATAGCTAATTTATGTGCTACGTAAAAGAAACCTCGCACCTTTTTCCGTGTTTTGTTATACTACTAACATTTATAGAGGCGTGAGGAACATGACTGAACTATTGCTAAAGCTTTTTGTGAAAGATTATAAGCAGACGGACAAGGAATCCGTTCGTGAAAAATATGGACTTCTGGGTTCCCTTTTCGGGCTGGTTACGAATCTTCTTCTGGCCGTTGCCAAGATTGTCATCGGACTTCTGCTCCATATGTCTTCTATCCTTGCCGATTCCGTGAACAACTTATCCGATTTCGGGAATAACGTCCTTTCTATTTTTGGTTTCAAGATTTCGGCAAAACCGGCGGATACGGATCATCCTTTCGGCCATCAGCGGATGGAGTATGTGGTTTCCCTGATTCTGGCGATGGTGATTATGGTTCTCGGGGGAATCATGTTCTATCAGGGCATAAGAGACTTCATCGAATTCGTCCAGTCCATCCAGAACACCGGATCTCCGGTTATCGACAACAGTTTCCAGAATGCGGATGGGACAAAGAACAGCGTATATCTGACTATTACCCTTGTGATCCTTGTTGCTGCCGTCTTCGTCAAGTTCCTCCAGTCTGCTCTTTACTACTCTTTGGGGAAGCGGATCAATTCCCTTCAGCTGTCGGCTTTGAGCAAGGATTCCAGGAACGATGTCATTTCTACCATCCTTGTCATAGCCGGTGTTGTGATTACCTGGCTGACCGGCTATGACGTGGATTGCTTCTTCGCTTTGGCTGTCTCCGTTCTTGTCGTTTCTTCCGGAATTGGAATTATGAAATCTGCCGCAGAAATCCTTATTGGCCAGAAGCCAGACCGTGGGCTTATCAAGAATATGGTGAAGCTGATCAGCAAACAGCAAGGCGTCCTCGGAATGCATGACCTTACGATGCATTGCTATGGCTCCGTTATCTATGCCGTTATCCACATTGAGGTGGATGCCAACAAGCCGGCTATCCAAAGCCATGAAGTCTGCGACTATGTAGAGAAGCTTATCTACGACACCTATCATGTCAATCTCACGGTCCATATGGATCCGATCTTCCCCAACGACCCGGAAACGAACAAGTACCGGGAAATGGTTATTGCCGTTTTGAAGGAATACAAGAAAGAATCCGGTGTGGAACTGAAGATGCACGACTTCCGGATGCTGAACGAGTCGACGAACAAGAAACTGATCTTCGATCTGGTTATCCCGGACCAGAACGACAATGCCGTCGGAAAGGATTCAGTTAAGGGATATATTACCAAGCGGTTGAATGAAGGCGGGAAGGAACAGATCGATGTTTCCATCAACTTTGATGACGAACTGAGGGATTTCCTTAGCGGAACGACTGCCGAAGACCGCGAAGAATAAGAGCCAGAGGCCCTGCTTCGTTGCTTTCCGGGCCGGATTATCTATAATAATATAGTTTCACCTATTTTTTGTTGACTAGTAAAAAGAGGTTCATTTATGGAAGACCAGAAGAACACGAAGAATCAGACTGCCGAGTCCTCTCAGGCCAGCTACGAGGCACAGCTCAACGATCAGGAAAAGAACCGTCGGGCAAAGCTCGATCTGTATAAGCAGAAGGGAATCGATCCTTTCGGACATCAGTTCGAGACCAATGCCACTGCCGAGTCCCTTCACAAGGACTATGCCTCCTTGCAGAACGAGGAAGTGAAAGAAGACAGCAAGGTCAGCTATGCCGGCCGTATCATGCTTCTGAGGAAGATGGGAAAGGCCAGCTTCTTCACCCTCCAGGACAAGACTGGAAAGGTTCAGGTCTATATCCGTAAAGAAGAAGTCGGTGATGAGAACTACGAGCTTTTCAAGATGGCCGATATCGGCGATATCTGCGGCGTCGAAGGCTGCATGATGAAGACCAAGACCGGAGAAGTCACCATCCGCTGCAAGAAGTACACTCATCTAGTCAAGGCTCTCCATCCGCTTCCGGATAAGTTCCATGGACTTAGCGATCCGGAGGAGAGACGCCGGGAACGCTACATCGATCTTATCGTCAACGAAGACAGCAAGAGAATTGCTTTCCTTCGCCCGAAGATTGTCCGCGGTATTCAGAACTTCATGGACAAGGATGGATTCGTTGAAGTAGAGACCCCGATTCTTTCTCCTATCCTCGGCGGCGCCAATGCCAGACCGTTCGTTACGCATCATAATGCCCTGGACCAGGACTTCTATCTCCGTATTGCTACCGAGCTTTCCCTTAAGCGTCTTCTTGTCGGCGGAATGGAGAGAGTCTATGAAATCGGCCGTATCTTCCGCAACGAAGGAATCGATACTACCCACAATCCGGAATTCACGACCATGGAAGCCTACCAGGCATACGGAAACCTGGATTCCATGATGAAGCTGACGGAAGATCTGTTCCATTATCTTGCCAAGGAGATTGTTGGCAAGGAACAGTTCCACTGGCTAGGATACGATATTGATATCTCCAAGCCGTTCAAGGTCATCACGATGACGGATGCCATCAAGGAGAAGACCGGTGTGGACTTCTACAAGGTCAAGGACCTTGCCGAAGCCAAGGAGCTTGCCAAGAAGTTCGATGTCGAAGTGGAACCCCATTTCCTTTGGGGACATGTCCTCAACGCCTTCTTCGAGAAGTTCTGCGAAGCCGATATGGTCCAGCCGACCTTTGTCTGCCAGCACCCTGTCGACATTTCTCCGCTTGCCAAGAAGGATCCTAACGATCCTCGCTTCACGCAGCGTTTCGAGATGTATATTTCCACCCACGAAATGTGCAATGCCTTCACCGAACTGAATGATCCTATCGATCAGAGAGCTCGTTTCGAAGAGCAGATCGAAGAGAAGAAGAATGGCAATGCCGAGGCTTGCGAAGTGGATTATGACTTCCTCAATGCCCTGGAGTATGGTATGCCGCCGGCAGGAGGAATCGGATTCGGAATCGACCGTCTCTGCATGTTCTTCTGCGAAGCTGACTCGATCCGTGATGTGCTTCTCTTCCCGACCATGAAGCGGAACGGAAACCAGAAGTAGTATCCGTATAAGTGGGAGTTCTTTCTTCCTTCGGAAGCACTGAACTCCCTTTTTATTCCTACAAAAGAGATTTGCAAAGGAGAGAATGATGAAAATATCCAAGAAAAATGCAATTGCTATCCTAAATGCCGGCCTTTCTACCGGTGCCGATTATGCCGAAATCTATTTCCAGGACAATCAGGAACACGGTTTTTCCAGAAGATACCATAAGGTTTATTCCGTCTCCAGTGCAAGAACCTGCGGAGCCGGTATCCGGCTTCTCAAAGGCAACGAGACTGCTTATGGCTATACTTCTGATCTTTCCAAGAAGGCTTTGATGAAGCTGGCCAGTCAGCTGGCTCTCGGATTCGAGGGAGAGAGAGCCAAAGAAGTCACTTCCATTAAGGTCAAAAATTACAAAGAACTGAATCCTATCCGGATTTCCCATTCTTCCTGGACGACCGAGCAGAAACTGAACTACCTGGAAGAAGGAGAGAAGGTTGCCTTCAGCTACTCTCCGAAGGTTCAGGATGTCATGACTTCGCTAAGAGAAGAAGACGAACATGTCGAAGTCTATAACTCCGATGGCTTCATCACTCCCAGCGATAGAGTCCGGACAAGGGTTATCGGCATGGTCATTGCCACAGACGGAACGCAGTTCCAGTCTGCCTTTGAAGGCCCGGGATTCTCAAAGGGACTCGAGCTTCTCGAAGAGACGGATTTCAAGAAGATGCTCTCCGGTCTTGCCAAGACCGCAGTCGATCTTCTTTCTGCCGAAGACGGACCTTCCGGCGAAATGCCGGTCGTCTTAGGGAACGCCTTTGGAGGCGTTCTGTTCCACGAAGCCTGCGGACATCCGCTGGAAGGATCTTCTATCTCCCATGCCACTTCCCCGTTTACCGGAAAGCTCGGGCAGATGATTGCTTCTCCGGTCGTCAATGCCTTCGATGACGGAACTATCGGGAATGGATGGGGTACGGAGTCTGTTGATGACGAAGGACATCTTCCTACCAAGAATCAGCTTATCAAGGACGGAAAGCTTGTCAGCTATATGCTGGACCGTTATACGGCAAAGAGAATCGGCCAGGACCTTTCGGCCACCGGTTCCTGCCGGAGAGAAAGCTACCGTTTCCTTCCGACGACCAGAATGACGAACACCTATATCGGAGCAGGTTCTTCCGAACCCAAGGACATCATCGCTTCTGTCAAGAAGGGTATCTACTGCCAGGGATTCACTGGTGGACAGGTGGATCCTTCTACGGATCAGTTCATCTTCACCAGCGACGTTGCCTATACCATCAAGGACGGCAAGCTCGGGGCTTTGATCAAGCCGGTCTCCTTAATCGGATACGGATATGAAATCCTTCCTCGGATTACCATGGTCGGAAACGATCTGAAGCTGGCTCCGGGTGTCTGCGGAGCAGCTAGCGGTTCCTGCTATGTATCCGTCGGACAGCCGACTCTTCTGATTTCGAAGATGCTTGTAGGCGGACAGGGAGGAAACAAGTAAGATGAATCTTAAGAAATATCTGGAAGCGGGCAAAGAGTTAAGTATCGAACCTTATCAGGTGTCTTATTCCACGCAGACGGAGATGACTGTTTCTCTCTTCAACGGAGTCGTAGACAATCAGACTATCGGTGTCTCCAATGATATCGGTGCGAGAGGAATCGTGGACGGAAAACAGGGTTCCTTCTCTACGGACGCTTTTGACAAGGACACACCTATGCTTCTTGCAAAAGAAGTTAAGGAAAGTGCTAAATACGGCCGTGAAGTGGATAAGGATACATTCTTTAACGGAAATGCCAAGTATAAGAAAGCTAAAGTATTCCTTGCGGGATTTAAAGAAAGCAACCTTGCCGAATTAAGACAGCTTGGCGAAAGAATCACGAAAGAAGCCAATTCCCTCGATAAGCGTGTCAGCAAGGTACAGGTAGATATCACGATGATTCAGGAAGAAGGCCTCAAGGTCAATTCCCTCGGACTGAATATCAAGGAGAAGAGACGGTTCTATTCGGCTTCGATCCAAGTAGTCTGCTTGGATGAGAAGGACCAAGAGCCGAGAAGCGGTGATTCTTACTTCACTTCGTTCCTGGGAATCCAGGAACTGGAGATGAAGAGCCACAAGGCGGTTAAGGATGCCGTCAAGGAGGCGGTCGATTTCTTCCACTCTGCTCCTGTTCCGACTGCCAAATACAAGGTAGTCCTTACTCCGGCTTCCTTCAGTTCCCTTCTTTCCTTCTACGTCGGCCAGCTGAATGCCAAGTCGGTTCACAAGAACCTTTCTCTCTTTGACGGAAAGAAAGATACGCAGATTGCTTCCAAGGCACTGACGATCAAGAATACTCCGCACGTCACTTCTACTTCGGCTACGAGTTATGACGGAGACGGTGTTCCGACCCAGGACTTCACCATTCTGGATAAAGGTGTTCTGAAGAACTACTTCTATTCCCGCGAGACGGCAAAGGAAGACAATACTGAAAGCAACGGATGTGCTTGCGGAAACGGGAACGGAATGCCACAGGTCATGACCGTCAAGAAGGGACGCTTGGACAAGGAAGGACTAATCCAGAAGATGAATAACGGATTGATCCTGACTTCCATAAACGGTCTGAATTCCGGCATTGATGGCCAAACCCTGAATTTCTCGCTTCCTTGCTCCGGCTATGTCGTGGAAAACGGAAAGATCATCAAGGCGACAAGCATGATTCTATGCGCTGGCAACCTGAAGGATCTCTTCAACGCCATTGTTACAACCGGCAACGATGTGGAAGAGTGGGGCGGAATCTTCACTCCTTCCGTTTTGGTCAAGAAGATTGCTATTTCCGGAAAATAAGGCTTTCCCTGCCTGATGAGGGCAGGAAAGCCTTTTTATAATATTTTCCTTCCTTTCTTTCGGTTCTCTTTCTTTTTTCTTGCTGCTTTGCTATAATTTCTATCACGGCTTTCTTGATAACTTTTTAGATACTCTATATACTAATAAGGTTACTGACAAGATTCGAGGATAGCACATGAATCTCATTGTATTAGCATCGGGGACGAAACCAGTTGAAATTGTTCTTTTGGCTCTATCGTTCCTTATGATTATCGTTACCCTGCTGCAGTCTGGAAAATCGCAAGGTGCATCAGCTGCCGTTATGGGCGGAAGCAAGATGAACATCTTCACCAGAACTAAGGAGCGAGGAGCAGACAAGATCATGACGATCATTACTGCGGTATTGTCTGTCGCCTTCTTCGTCACTGCGATTCTCTGCGACTACTTACCGTAATTATCGTTAACTGGAGGAACTAGGGGGCCTTGATTGCCCCCTTTATTATTGAAAACATGACTGAACAAGACATTGAAAAACTGCTCTCGGGCAAACAGCTTGACCTGAAGACGCTGGAAAAAAGACTGGAAGCTGTTACCAATTCGGACAAAGAAGAACTCAGCAAGCTCCTGAACCACATGCTGATGAAAGGTGTCATCGGAGCACACGATAAAGCTTTTTATCTACTTAAAGATCAGCGGATGACTCTTGCCAAAGTTACCGTAAAGAAACGGAACTTTGTTATCGCCAAGACCATTCCGGATATGACGGAAGTCCGCCTTTCCGGCGACGAAGCCGATGGACTTTTAATCGGAGATACTCTTTACCTAACCCCTATTCAGGGAATTATGCATGCCGTCGACTATCTTTGCCCTGTAAGCACGTTTAAGGGAAGATATTCCCTCGATGAGAAAGGCAAGGAGATGGTCCTTGTCGACTATTTGAACGAAGCCGGCAAGCAGATTCTTGTCAGCGAAAAGGCAGAGGATCTCGGACTGAACCAGGGAGACCTTGTTGAAGCCCAGATTCTGAGCTATTCCGGCAAGACCTATACGGTCAAGGTCACGAAGCTTCTCGTCAAGGCAAGCGATGTCGGAAGCGATATTTCCATGATTATCACGGAAGCGGATGCCCCGCTTGTTTTCCCGGACGAAGTGGTTGCCGAAGCAAAGGCAATTCCGCAGGAACTTGCTCCGGAAGATTATAAAGACAGAGCAGATCTTAGAGAACAGTGCGTTGTCACTATCGATGGCAAGGACGCCCACGATTTTGATGATGCTGTTTCCGGAACCAAGCTTGGCGAAGGATATGAGATCACGGTCTCTATTGCGGATGTCACGCATTATGTAAAGCCAACTCATCCGCTGGATGATGAAGCAAAGAACCGCAGCACCTCTATCTATGTTGCCGACCGTGTCGTACCGATGCTTCCTTTCGAATTAAGCAACGGAATCTGCTCTTTGAATCCGAATGTGGATCGTCTGGTCCTCTCTGTTGTTATGGACTTGGATCCGATGGGGAATGTTTTCCACAGCGAGATCAAGCAGGGCGTTATCCGTTCCCATGGCCGTTTGAATTATGATGAGGTGAATGATTTCTTTGCC
>Ga0172377_10005349_pt1 | contig 13194 bp, 10 predicted proteins | sample Pumphouse3metaG_FD_119749 | JGI IMG/M metagenome (GOLD analysis project Ga0172377, IMG submission 119749) | Leachate microbial communities from a municipal landfill in Southern Ontario, Canada - Pumphouse #3 metaG | ecosystem: Engineered > Solid waste > Landfill > Unclassified | place: Canada... | reverse complement strand
TATGAGTGAAATCTCTTCTTTCATATTTAAAAATTGTGAATAATCCATCTCTCTTTAAGGTATTAATTGTGAAACAATAGGCCCTACACTATTACTAATCATGTGACTTATCCATGACGGAGCAAGTCCCAGACCGGCCATACAGCAAATAAGCGTTATCACGGCAAGGCGTTCCTCCCAAGTAGCATCGCTAAGTTTGAGATGCGCCTTGTTGGTACACGTACCATATAGGATTTTCCCGATCAACCGCAGGATATAAACAGCGGTAATAACAATGGAAGAACAAGCTATAATAGTCAACACACGATGGAAAGCATCGAAGTGTTGAAATGAACCGACGAAAATAGTCATTTCGGCAACAAATCCGCTAAAACCCGGCAAACCTAAATTGGCCAAACCGGCAAGAACAAAGCCTACACTAAGAAACGGCATTATTCGCATCAGCCCACGCATCTCATTAATGTTACGCGTATGTGTGCGGCCATAGATCATTCCTATCAAGGCAAAAAACAAAGCCGTAGTCAAACCATGCGAAAGCATTTGCAACACTGCACCGGTAGCCGCTGCACGATTCATCATCAACAGGGCAAAAAGCACCAAACCGCAATGGCTCACCGAAGAATAAGCATTGATATACTTCAAATCAGTTTGAACACAAGCACTAAAGGCACCGTAAACGACAGAAATACCCGTTAAGATTAAAAATATCCATCCCATTTGGTTGGCTGCCTCAGGCATAAGATACATCGCTACACGAAAACATCCGTAGCCACCCAGTTTCATTAATACGCCGGCATGCAACATTGATACTGCCGTAGGGGCCGAGGCATGACCATCGGGACTCCATGTATGGAAAGGAAATAAAGCACCAAGCACACCGAAACCCAAAAAGGTAATAGGGAACCATATACACTGCTGCGCAAGTGGTATATTATGCAGCTTTGCTATTTCGAGAATATTCATTGTCGTTCCGCCGGAACCATAAAAGATGCCGAGTATGCCAATCAACAAGAGCGCCGACCCTCCCATTAACATAAGAGTTAACTTCATGGCTGCATACTCTTTCGGACCTGATCCCCAAACACCGATCAACAAGTACATCGGGATAAGAGCAACTTCATAGAACATGAACATCGTGAACAAATCAATTGAGATAAAGAATCCGAAAACACCCATGGCAAGCAACGTAAACCAGAGGAAATATTCCTTAGTAAGTGGTTTTAACCTCCACGAAACAAATGTTCCGGTAAATACTATAATAGAAGATAACAGCAGCATTGCCACTGAAATACCATCTACACCTACCGAATAAGCAATATGCAGCGAAGGATACCACATCATTTCGGCACGAAACAACATTTCAGCCGCAGCACCGGCATGTCGTGCACTCAGATAAGCAATAACCAACCCGATACTCAGCATGAGAAGCGCAGAACTTCCGACGACCATCACACCACGAACTGTTTTTAATCCTTTGGCCAGCCATAATCCGACCAGCATAAGTAAAGGAATAAATATATATAATGATAAAAAATTCATATGGTTCTATGCTTTATAAAATTAATAAAAGAATCAGAGCTAACGCACCCAACAAAAATACAAATGCATACTGCTGAACCCGCCCGCTTTGCAAACTACGGATGGAATCACTGGTTGCATACGCACTCCAAGCAGAAAAGTTAAGCAAACCATCTATGATATGCCGATCTATCCAAGCTATTGGTGTAGAAATACATCCGAAAATAATGCGGTGCGTAATAAACTGATAGACTTCATCAACATAAAAACGATGATATGCTGCCGTGTACAACTCCTTGAACTTACGTGCGAGAGAGTCGGCAACCGGCTGTGTTGGCCTCACATACATAAAGGTAGCCAAAGCTATAGACACTACACCGATAATGATACTGGTAAGTGCCGTTGATAATTCAATATCAATGTGATAGGCTTGTCCGTTGGAACTGATAAACTGACCAAACGGAATAAATCCGGCTACACAAGTGATACCGGCTAAAATCACCAAAGGTATGGTCATCGTCAACGGATTCTCGTGCGGATGAAGTTTTTCATGAAGCTCTTTGTTCTCTGTTCCCCAAAAAATACCGAAATAGATACGAAACATATAGAATGCAGTCATACCGGCAATGATAGCCATCACCCAACCCATTATCGGACTGAAATTGAAACTGGCGGTCAGTATCTCATCCTTTGAAAAGAATCCCGAGAAAGGCGGAATGCCCGAAATAGCCAGACAAGCAATCAAAAATGCGATATGCGTAACCGGCATATACTTTCTCAAACCACCCATAGCCGACATCTCGTTAGAGTGAACTTGTTCGATAATACAACCGGCACATAAGAAAAGCAACGACTTGAACATGGCATGAGTGAACAGATGAAACATTGAAGCCATATAACCCAAGCCACCCAGATTCGGATCAAGAGAGGTACAAACTCCAAGAGCAACCATCATGAAACCTATCTGAGAAATAGTAGAGAATGCCAGCACTCGCTTGATATCACTCTGCACACAAGCAATACTTGCAGCAAAAAAAGCGGTGAATGCTCCCACATATGCAACAATATGCAACACTCCGGGTGCATAGACTATAAAAAGTGGAAACATCCGCGCCACCAGATATACACCGGCCACAACCATTGTTGCCGCATGAATCAAGGCACTGACAGGCGTCGGACCTTCCATTGCATCGGGCAACCATATATGCAAAGGAAACATCGCACTCTTGCCGGCACCGCCGATAAACATCAGTCCCAAAGCCAACGGCATCATTGCAGCTCCTCCGGCCATCAGCATAGAGCTATCCGGATGAAAGCTGAATGTTCCGCCATAATAGCTATAAACCAGAATACCGATAAGAAAGCCTAAATCGGCAAATCTTGTTACGATAAAAGCTTTTTTAGAAGCGGCAATGGCAGCCGGACGGGTATAGAAGAATCCGATGAGCAAATAGGATGAAACACCTACCAATTCCCAGAACACGTACATCTGAAAGATATTGGTTGCCAAAACCAAACCAAGCATCGACATGGAAAAGAGTGACAAGAAAGAATAGTAACGCTGAAATCCGCGTTCACCCTTCATATAGCCAAAAGAATAGATATGTACCATCAGTGACACGGTAGAGATAACGATAAGCATCATCACCGAAATCGGGTCAAGCAGCACCCCCATATCTATTGAAAGCGTTGAAGTGAATGGCAGCCATTCAAAATTAACAGGTATCAGCGTAGCAAAAGTTCCATCTGCCAGGCGCGGTGCCGTAAAATAAAGAAACGCTGTGAGGTATGACATGGCCGCCACTGCTCCCAGTGTCAGCGTACCGACAAGGCCGGCTGCACGATGCGACATCCATTTTCCCGCCAGTCCCAAAAAGAGAAAAGACAAGAAAGGTAGAATAAGTATGAGTATTGTATATTCCATATTAATTATTATTTTTTTACAATTACCACTTCATATCCTCAATATCCTTGGTTTGGATACTGCGGACGTTACGGTAGATATTAATCATGATCGCAATGGCAATAGCCGTTTCCGCTGCCGAAATGGCAATGGAAAAGAGCGAGAAGAAATAACCTTCCTTCATCGCCGGAAACAAAAAACGATTAAACACTGCAAAATTGATATCCGTCGCATTTAACATCAATTCCACTGAAATCAACATCGCCAGCATATTGTGGCGAGTGAAGAATCCGTAGATTCCTGCAAACATCATAATGGTCGAAACCACCAAATAACATTCTATATTTATCATCATCTTATCTTTTACGTGCAATTAACAATGCGCCTACGATACATGCCAGTAAGAAGATACTGACAGCCTCGAAAGGCAAAATGTATTCATACTTTCCACTTCCGATCATCATACGACCGATATTATTAATACCCGTTTCCACAGGGATTTCATTACCGGTTGCCGGAACAAAATGATGTGTCATCGTGATAAAAAGTACCAGAGCAGCACCGGCTACCGAAGTTACCAGTCCGGCAAAAAGGCGACTGCGTCTAGCTTTTTGTGCCTTATCTCCGGCCCCGCTGGTGAGCAGAATGGAGAACACGTAGAGCACAACCACTCCGCCGGCATAGACCATGATCTGTACCGAACCGAGGAAAGTATACCCCAATAAAAAATAGAGACCGGCCGTACCCAACAGTACGAACAGCAGATAAGTAGCCGAACGGACTATACGTCCGGTAGTTACTGTCAGCACCGACATGACTATGATAAACATAGCCAGAACGCCGAATACTATTGTTTCAAAAGTTGCTCCCATATCTTATGATTCTTTTTTCTTTTCAACTACTTTACTACCTTCATGATTAAGTTTCATCACCAACTTTGAACGGTCGAAAACGGCATGTTCAAAATTAGTATCAAACTTGATGGCATCGTGCGGACAAGCATTAACGCAAAGTTGGCAAAAGATGCACGAACCCAAATCATATTCATACCGATCAAGAATTCTCTTCTTCTTACCATCATCCGTATCAATAGTTTTGCTGATAATATGAATCGTACCATTCGGACAGGCCATCTGGCAAAGGCTACAAGCCACGCAATGATGCTCATTATTTTCATTATGCGGCATCGTAAGCGTTCCACGGTAACGATCAAACATCTTCAGTTCTTTCCTGTTCTCCGGATATTGCTCGGTAGTTTTTTTCCTGAAGAACACCTTAATAGAGGTTTCCATACCTACTAACAACGTATAGATGCCATGCACCAATCCGTAAAAGTAAGATGATTTATTATTATCTTGTTTATTCATATACTTATATCATTAAAAGTGAAATCCCGTAACAACGATTAAAACCATCAAAACCAGATTGACTAACGATATGGGAAGCAGATATTTCCACTCGAGCGTCAATATTTGGTCGATACGTAAACGGGGGAAAGTCCACTTTACCCACATCAATAGAAAGACAACGAAAAAAGCCTTTCCAAAGAACCAAATGAAACCGGGAATATAATCCATCACAGCATTAAATCCATCCAGGCCTACGATATGTAAAGGCATCCATCCTCCGAGAAAAACAGTAGCTGCAACACTCGACACAATAAATAAATTCAGATATTCAGCTAAATAAAAAAAGCCGAAATTCATACCCGAATATTCGGTATGATAACCGGCAGTCAACTCGCTTTCTGCCTCGGGAAGGTCGAACGGGCCACGATTACATTCTGCATTTCCGGCTATCAGATAAATAATAAAAGCTATCAGCGCAGGAATATGCCCCTTGAACAAAAACCATCCGTCGGCCTGCTCCTCTACGATTTGAGAAAACTGCATTGTGCCCATCAGCACAACCATCGTGAGCATACTCAATCCTACGGAAAGCTCATAACTGATAATCTGCGCACCACTACGCATAGCACCGATAAGTGAGAACTTGTTATTTGATCCCCAGCCGGCCAGTAAAATACCGATAACACCGATACCCGAAACAGCCAACAGGAAGAATATGCCCACATTGAAATCAAGAATCTCGGCTCCCTTATTAAAAGGCAGACAAGCAAAAGTGAGGAACGAGGCAAGAATCACCATATATGGAGCCAACTTATAAAGAAATTTATCAACTTGATTCGGAGTAATAATTTCTTTGGTCAGCATTTTAAATACATCGGCTACAACCTGTATACACCCCCACTTACCTACTCTATTCGGACCTAAACGGCATTGGAAAAAAGCGCAAATCTTGCGCTCTCCATAAATAAGAATAATGGCCAGAGTGGCATACATCAAAATGATGCACACGCCCACAATCACACATTCCAAGACTACAGCCCACACTTCCGGCATAACGGAAAGGAGTGATTGATGTAACCAATTTGTTATAATACTAAAATCGAACATAATTTACTTGAATGTTTAATATTAACGGTCAATATCTGGAACCACATAATCAATCGAACCATTGATAGCTATCAGATCGGCAATCTTTGTATCCCGACAAATTGTATCTATGGCAGCAACAAGAGGTAATCCCGTCGACCGATAATGAAGTCGGTAGGGCGTCTTGTCACCATGACTTTCGAGAAACACGCCGAATTCTCCACGACTACTCTCTACGAAAGCACTGTAAGTACCTTCGGGCACACGAATGATCGGTTTCATCTTTGTCTGATAAGGACCTTCGGGAATGTTATCAATTAGTTGTTCTATAATTTTCATACTCTCCATTATTTCATCCATACGCACCATGTAGCGGGCAAAGGAATCACCTTCTTTATAAACAATTTCCTTAAAATCCACCTTGTCATAAAGGCCGTAGGGCATACGCTTACGCACATCACAGGCCCAGCCCGAAGCTCGTCCCGTGCCACCGGTACAACCGTAGGATATAGCGTCTTCACGGCTCAACAGACCGACACCGACCAAACGCTCCCGCACTATCACGTTATTGGTAAAGATATCATGATATTCATGAATCACGCCACGCAAATAAGGAATAAATTCCTTCACACGCTTCACAAAATTGGGATGAATATCAGCCTGTACGCCACCTATGGTATTGTAATTCATTATTAAACGACCGCCACAAGTTTCTTCAAAGATATCGAGTATCTTCTCCCTATCACGAAAGCCATAAAAGAATGGCGTCAATCCGCCAAGATCCATAGCCAGACAAGCGTAGAACAATAAATGCGAATCTATACGTTGAAGCTCATCCATAATGGTACGAATGTATTGCACACGAGGACTTACCTCTACCCCCATCGCCTTTTCTATACACATACAGAGTGCATGACGATTCTGGTGAGCACTTAAATAATCCATCCGGTCTACCAAAGCAAGAGTTTGCGGATAAGTCAAACTTTCGTCCATCTTTTCGATAGCACGAAATATATAACCGCATAGCGGATCAATCTTCTTAATTGTCTCACCCTCCAGCGAAACACGAAAGCGCATCACACCATGTGTAGAAGGATGCTGAGGACCAATATTCACTACATATTCACGATCATCAAAAATAACGTTTTCTTGTTTTTTTATGGTACCGTCCGGATTAAATTCAATCTCGGGAGTTGTATCATCAGTTGATTCGTTCGTCATGTTGAGCGGATTTTCCTTTTCAGGATCATCATCCTTTCTAAAAGGATAGCCCACCCAATCGTTACGCAAATACAAACGGCGCATATCGGGATGATTAATAAATACTATACCGTAAAAATCAAAGACCTCACGTTCATAGAAATCTGCTATCTTCCAAATATCCGAAACAGTCGGAAGCTCCGGCGCAACACGATCCTTTGTTGCTGTTTTTATACTGACATTCTCACCTGTCAAAGTAGAACGTAAAAGATAAACGACGCCAAGGCCACCCTCATCACCCCAATCCATACCGACGAGCGAGACGAGATAATCCATCTGTTTTTCTTTACGTAGCTTCAACATCTCTCCGTGCAAAGCAACGGGTTCTATAACTTGTATCTCTTCCATAAAATAGTTCTGATGTTTCCGGTTCTATCGAACCAAAATTTATTTCTTATTCTCTTCTGTCTCAAAGGTAGTGGGAATCTCTTCCCGTTTTTCCTTCTTGTTTCTTCCTCCGAAGAACTTTTCTATCTTAACTTTACGCTGCAATTGCATCATACCATAAAAGAAAGACTCAGGGCGTGGCGGACATCCGGGAATATAAACATCCACAGGAATAATCTTGTCCACACCGTTAACTACATGAAACGATTTTTTGAATGGGCCACCACTCACAGCACATCCGCCAACAGCTACCACATACTTGGGATCAGCCATCTGATCATATAAACGTTTCAATACCGGTGCCATCTTGTTGGTTATAGTACCACATACCATAATCATATCGGCTTGCCGTGGACTTGAGCGGGCCACTTCAAACCCGAAACGGGCCATGTCGTAACGTGCCGCACCAAGTGCCATGAATTCTATGCCACAACAACTTGTAGCAAAAGTAAGTGGCCATAACGAGTTGCTCCGGCCCCAGTTCACTACATCATCAAGTGCACCAAGCACGATATTTGCACCTCCGGCATTCAACTCTTTTACCATATTCTCTAATGTTTCGTTATCCTGAAACTCTTCATAGGGAATAGATTTGATCTTGGGGGTTTTCTTTTTTATTTCCATTCCAAAGCTCCTTTCTTCCAGGCATACGCAAGCCCTAATACTAAAACTATTAAAAAGAAAGTTACACTAAACAGCCCTTGAATACCCATCTGGCGAACCTCCACAGCCCACGGGAATAAAAAAACGGTTTCAACATCGAACATCAGAAACAGAATGGCAAAAAGATAATACCCTACCCTGAACTGCATCCATGATTTACCACGCGTAGGTATACCGCATTCATAGGCTTCACCTTTTTGCGCATTGAATGAGCGAGGCGAAATGGCCTTGGCAAGTGTAATGACTATTCCTACAAAAGCAAGAGCAGTCAACACAACGACGACTAATAATGTAAAATTCATACGTATATTGTATTTATAATTTAATAAAAATCAAAAATATACCAACTCCTTTTTATTCCCGAAAAAACCTTTTCGGTATCACACGAACTTAATATTCGGACTTTTCAACAATTAAGGAGAACGGACTATTTCTAAACGATTATCTTTCTTAAGCCGAATATATAGTAGGCCACCGGATCTCCGAATTTAAATCTGAACGGAGATATTATAACAGATGACACGACATGCTTTTTTATTTGAAAAGAATCAATACAATAAGAAGCTGCAACAAGTGAGCCCTTATCTTCTATGATTTGCGAATTTCCATAGTTATCAATCTCTTGGAGCCCGACAGTCTTTAAATAAGAAACATCATGATTAATACTACAAGAAATAGGGATAACTTGAGACCCTCCCCCAAAAGATTGATGGCAAGAGGAAAAAATATCGGATTCAGAATATGTATTTGTAGTCGTGCGAATATCATCTACTCGATTCATGACGAATGAACAAAATAGAACAGCCAATACGAACAACACACTATACTTTAAACTCCTTTTCATATATTTTCAATAAACCGCTGCAAAGATAAGACTTATTTTGCCGATATTGCTATGTGTAAGTGACAAAAAAAACATTCTTTAAACTTTTTTTTTCATCTAAATAGACAAAGAAGAGAAACACTTAATAACAACTATAGTTTTCTCTGAAAAAATATAATTGTTATTGCATCAATAATATATTGTACGAAAAGCCTTCATAACTTAATAAATCCATTTAAAACATTCCTTTTTATAGAATATATTACTTACTTTGTAGTAAATTCACACAAAGGTATTTTGCATGAAACAAAAAGTAATAAAATGGATAAGTTGGATCGTACTTACTCCACCACTTTTGTTCTTGGCACTAATTGTATTGCTTTTTATTCCTCCCGTACAAAATTTCATACGGAAAGAAGCAGTCGATTATGCGTCAAAAGCTACGGGTATGCAAATACAAATACAACAGATAGATTTACAGTTTCCTCTTAATCTACAAGTATACGGGGTAAAAGTTATAAAAAAAACCGAAACTCTATTGGCTTTCAATAGTTTGAACATAAAGATACAGGCCATTCCACTACTTAAGGGAAAAATAGAAATTGATTATATCACGATGAATAATGCTTCTATCTATTCCGATGGAATGATAAAAGGTATGAAGATCAAAGGGAAATTGGGAAAACTCTTCTTGGACAGCCACGGTATTGATTTAAAAAATAAAACTGCGATAGTAAACAGTGTTAACTTGTCCGATTCGCAAATTCAAGTGACAATGGATACTACAAAAGCACCAAAGGACACAACCTCGACCCACTGGAAAGTTGAACTAAATCTTGTCAAACTCAAAAACGTATCTTTCAACACACAATCACCTATCGACTCTACAAAAATATCAGCTCATATAGGTGAAGGATTCCTTAATCTCGCTAAAATTGATTTGAAACGGAAGTCATATCGTTTGAAACAACTTATTCTTACACACTCTTCGGCCTCCTACGACCACGGAAAAGCCAAAGCGCGACAGGGTTTCGACGCCTCACACATTGCTTTGATAAACGTTCGGACTTCTCTTGATTCCTTATTTTATGAAGGCAAAAAAATGAATATCATCGTCCGGCAACTATCCATGGACGATCGCTCAGGACTAAACATCTCATCACTATCAGGCAAATTATCATCCAACGGAAACCAAATTTCCATTCCCCACATGATCCTTCAAACACCACACTCATTTATCGAATTATCAGCTCATACTGACTGGAACTTAGTACAGGTCATGCCCATTGGCAATCTATCAGCTTCGCTCAAGGCCAATATCGGCAAAGAAGATGTTCTTCTTTGTGTCGGCCAATTATCCGATACGCTCAAGAATATCTATCCTTTCCGTCCATTAATGATTAGAGCATGTATTAAAGGTAACTTGAAAAGGATGCACATCTGCCCCAGTTCCATCCAACTGCCGGGAGCTTTTTCATTAACGACAGAGGGTGAAGCAACAAATCTGATGGACAGTATGGCAAGAACTGCAGATGTTAAAATAAACATTACTACACAGCAAACAGATTTTTTACGGGCATTGAAACTTCTGCCTGCCGACAGTACCGTAGTCATCCCCAAAGATATTGAATTATTGGGCTCATTGCATATTAAAGGGTGCCGTTATAATGCAGCCGTAAAAATGAATGAAAACGGAGGGCATGCCAATCTTAATGCAATAATCGATAGCCGTATAAAAGATTACAAGGCGGAACTAAATATTGATAGTATACAGGTTCATGATTTTCTACCAAAGAATTCTATCTACAGGTTATCAATGACTGCAAATGTAAAGGGAAAAGGATTTGATCTCACTTCACCCCGCTCGCATTCTGATTATCAATTCTCACTGGGGCAGGTACAATACGACCATTACTCGGTCTCAAACGTAAAAATGATTGGGAATTTAAAGAATGAATTGGTCACTGCAAGCATCACCAGTGATAATAGATTGCTGAAAATGACTTCAAAAGGCGAATATCTATTGAACCGCGCTTTTCCTGAAGGCAAAATCCAAATGGACATCGACCACATCGACCTCTACGGATTAGGACTGGTACCAAAAAATTTGCAGCATCCTTTTAAATTCTCATTCAGTGCAGAAGCACATAAAAAACTTTTCACAGCTCATTTTAGCGGCCGCAATACTGAGATACAGTTAAATGCAGAAAATGCACTTTATCCGTTAATTAACAATTGCACTCGCTTTACCAAAACATTAATAGAGCAATTGGAAAAACATGCTTTAGACCAAAATGTACTAAGAAAGATGCTACCATCGGCCACCTTGACATTCTCAATAGGGAAAAATAGTCCATTGGCTTATTTTCTCCACACACATAACATTGATTATCAGGACATGAGCGCAAAGATATCTTGCAATCCTTACAAGGGTATCAATGGCTATGCGATTATTCATACCTTAAAAATTGACACACTGCAGTTGGATACGATATCGCTCACGATGAAACAAGATACGGCAAAAATGAACTTGCACCTCAACGTAACTAACGGGCCACGCAATCCTCAAATTACTTTTAAAGCTATACTCGATGCAGAAATACGCGACAAAGAAGGAGAAGTGAATTTGAAATACCAAAATGCTAAAGGAGAAATCGGTGCACTATTGGGTATAACCATCCGTCCTCTCACCGAAGGTCATGGAAAAGGCGACGGTCTTCTTTTTACGCTACAACCGGACGAACCAATCGTAGCATTCCGCAAATTTCACTTCGACGGAAATAAACGATGGATTTATCTGCACAAAAACATGCACGTATATGCCGATGTAGATATGAAAGGCGAGAACGGATTGGAATTAGGTATTCACTCAGCAAAGGAAGATACCGTTTCGCAACAAAACATATTTGTCGAACTAGAACGCCTGCACCTTTCTGAAGTAACCGATATGATTCCTTATAGTCCGGACATATCCGGCTTTTTCTCGGCCGAAGCACACTATGTGCAAACAGATAAAAGCAAACAAGTCTCTATTGAATCGCATATTGACAACTTAACCTACGAAAAACAACGTATCGGCAACGTGGGATTCGGCATGACATGGCTACCGGATGAGACAGGCGAACATCATCTTGACGCTTACCTCACTAATGAAGGAAACGAAGTAATGACAGCCAATGGAGTTTTAACGCAAACAATCACCGGACCATATAACATAAAAGTAAATGCTTCGATCATAAAATTCCCGCTACAAATCATAAATGTTTTTATTCCCAACAAAATGGCTCTACTGTCAGGAAGTACCAACGGCGAAATTCATTTTACCGGCAACACCGATAAGCCTATAATCAACGGACAATTATTACTGGACAGTACTTATGTAAGTATGCCGCAAGTCGGGGCCCGATTTGGACTAGACAAAAGAGCAGTTCAAATTAAAGATAATCTGTTATTATTTGATAAATTCGTAATATTCTCTACAAAGATGGATCCATTTATAATTAATGGAAATATTAATTTTACTAACATTAAACAACCAATAGCGAATTTACATCTTAAGGCTGAAAACTATACACTTCTCGACACCAAACCCTCAAAAGAGAGTTTGCTTTACGGTAAAATTCTAGTAGATTTCAATTCTACCTTGAGAGGACCGATAGATCAGTTAAAGATGCGTGGGAAAATGAACGTACTAGGCAGCACTAATGTGACTTATGTTCTAAATGATAGTCCGCTAACTGTTCAAAATCGCTTAGGTGACTTAGTCACATTCACATCCTTTGATGACACACTTTCTATGAAAAATTCTGAAAGAAACACATCCTCACCTGGTGGAATAGATTTGAATATGCAAGTAAACATCGATCCATCTGTGAGATTGAACGCCGATCTGAGTGCAGACCGTAGTAGCCGCATAGAACTGGAAGGCGGAGGCAATCTAACCTTAAATTATACCCCACAGGGAGATATGACTCTTTACGGCAGATACTCAATGTCTGACGGAATGATAAAATATGCATTACCCGTCATCCCATTGAAGGAATTCAAAATTAGTGATGGCAGTTATGTTGACTGGATAGGTAACCCCATGGACCCGAAATTGAACTTGAAGGCTTCCGAAAAGATGAAAGCTTCCGTACCCGAAAGCGATGACAGTAACACTTCACGCATGGTTGGCTTCAATGTCTCTGTAAGCATCAAAAATC
>Ga0172377_10005346_pt1 | contig 13196 bp, 11 predicted proteins | sample Pumphouse3metaG_FD_119749 | JGI IMG/M metagenome (GOLD analysis project Ga0172377, IMG submission 119749) | Leachate microbial communities from a municipal landfill in Southern Ontario, Canada - Pumphouse #3 metaG | ecosystem: Engineered > Solid waste > Landfill > Unclassified | place: Canada... | reverse complement strand
TCCTCTGGATCGATCAGGATTTCTACAAAGAGCATCAGAAGCATAAGCAGGAGAAGAAAGAAGAAAAAGAAACAGAGAAGAACAACAAGAAAGAAGAATAAGCCGCAGCTACTGGAAAGAGCGGAAATGGTTGTTTATGAAGGGGCGGTTGCAAAAGCGTTCAAATGAATTAGAAGCAATTAGAAGACGAGCTTAGAAAGTTTTTGGCATCTAAGTTTTGGAATTGACGTTGCTTTTTGAAAATGGTTCGCGGAATGCCCTTTCCAAAGCAAATCTGTTTTTGTCTAGAGCTTTTGACGAAAAATGTTCAGCATATGCTTCTTTTCAGACCGCAAAATTTCTTGGGGGCAAAACTCAGAAAAGCATTTGAAGCCAAAAGAGGAGCTTTACAATTGCTCTCATGGTGCAACACAAAGCAAAGACGATTCTTATAAAAAAACAGTTGTGTTAGAAAACAATTTATAACAAGAACAAAAAAGTGGTGTAATCAAAAAACACGATATTGACTTTAAGTTATCTACACACTATGATTATCAACGAGGCAAAAAATATGCAAGTGCCATTTAAAAAAGCATTGACTATCATAACTGTATTGAGTAGTTTTTTATGTTTTGGAAAGAATTCCAAAGGTCCAACTAATGTTGGAATAAATTCAGCCAAAGAAGAAGAGGTTCAGGACCAACTTGATAAAATTGAAGACTGCTATTCCAACCTTTCTATTAGTGATATTGAAGTACCTGCGTCAAGAAAGGAAATCTTATCTAACATTTCCAAGGCAAAGAATAGTTTGGATAATGTCTTTGCTGAATGTGATGAAAAAGGATCCAACTATTTCTTGGATGTTTCTAGAAACGTTATTGCTTCTTTGGAAAACCGGCTTTCTGCTGAAGAAGCAGAACTTGTTGGAGAAAACACAATCATCGATGCCTATGAATCGGCACTAATTAAGTATTCTGGTTTTGAAGAAGAAAGCGAAGGGGAAAATTCCTTCAATTTAACTTGGAAAAAACTTTGGTGGGGAATTTATGTTCCGGATCAATTTGTTTTCAAGATTGATGCCTCCACCTGTAGAAAAATTCTCTCTTATGGGACAGGGTTTATTGTTGAAGGAATTACGGCATTGTTTATGGCAACCAGAACGCCTATTGTTATGGCGGCTAGTTTAGCTCTTTTTGGAGCTGTTACTGGTAATCCTGTCATTTTGGCTGTCGTTTCTGCTATCTCTGTTTTATCCGAACATGCATTAGTAAGGTTTGTTGTGAATTTTTTTGTCTCTGTTTGTTTATCTGAGCTTTTCGACTATATCTATTCTCATTTTATTAAAGATGGTATTTCAATCTCATTTTCGTGGGAACGTCAGTTTGCGTTTGGACTTCAATAAAAATGAAAAAATGGCAACTTCGTTTGATTTGTACTCCTATATTCGTAGTCCTGGCAATCCTCGTTTACGGTTTTACCTTGGAAAACACAAAGTTCTTATCTTTGGAGTACTTTGGAAAAAGCCTGATTCTATGCCTTCCTGCCTTTCTTGGTTATGGCTATGAAGACTTCTTCTTTGAACTTGGTTTCTTTTCCAAAGGGAAGCCAGAAGAAGAAAAGTATCCGACAAAAGAAATATCCAATAAGGATGCCCATCTGAGTTTTTCTTATCCGAATCTTTTTAATAACGGATTCGTTCTTTTCAGTTTTTTCTTTGTAGTGGCAGGGATTAGTTTTACTCTTGTCTACTTCTTCGTTTCTTCCGTTACCGGCTATATCGTCGAAATCGTATCGGTATTAGCTATCTTTATCATTCTTCTTTTCGAATACCGGAAAAAGAAGAAGTTTGTCCAAGCGTATAAGGCAAAGCAGGGTCCGGAAAATCAAAAAGATGCGAAGGCATAAGCTTGTAACCGGTCTGCTTGTTTTTTGTACTTTCTTTTTCTGCTTAACAAAAAACCGTAATAGTATCCCCTACAATGCCTACTATTTGCAAGAAATAAACTTATCCAAAGGTAACGAAAAAGCTGTGTATTTTCCGAAAATTGCTGTCCTAGATTCCGGAATTCAAAACTCGGTTTATCATAATCAAAACATTGTTTTTAACAACACTGTTGAGCGTAAGCAACATTCCAGTCACGGATTAAGTACATTTTCAATAATTGGTTGCTCCGAATACAATAATTTGGGTTTGGCTTGTTGTTCTGATATCTACATTTTTGATGTTGAGGGTAAAGATAATATTGCCTCTATTCAAGAAGTTGAATCCGCATTGTATTGTTGTTGTGAATATGGCATTGATATAGTCAATATTTCTTTAGGAATAAAGAACGATTCCGGCTTGATTAGGGCTGCCATCGATAGATGCATAAGCAAAGGAATTATTGTTGTTGCCAGTTCCGGAAATTCCGGAACAGATAGTTTGTTGTACCCGGCCGCGTATGGAAATGTCATTGCTGTTTCAGGAATAGATAAGGAATGTAACGTTTGGAAAAAAGCAAACTTTAACTCCTCTTGTTTTCTTTTACCCTGCTTAGATATAATCTGTTTAGACGAATGTGAGAATGGAATCGTTATTAATGAAAAGAGTGGGACAAGTTTCTCCGCTCCAATAATGACCTCTATAATTTCTCTTTATGAAAGAAAATACGGAAAAGTTACAGAGGGTGAGATGAAAGACCGGTTAACACAAAGTTATGAAGAAAATATATTTAACTGCGAAAAGTTCCTTAATTAGTTTTCTTGGTAGGTGAGTAGTATAATCATCTACATATTTCCGAAGATGGAATGGGCTACTCAAGCTTATTTAAAGCGAACTGGGTAGAGTCATTCCCGACAAAGGCAACCCTGTTTTGCTGTAGTAACCATCCCCAAGGGTTAGGAAATGTTTTGAAACTGGTTTTTTCGGTAAAATTAATTCCCTTTGGCGCCTAAAAACAGTTCTAGGAAAGCTTCTGGATTTCTTCGGCTAGTTTTTGCAGTGTCTTCACGTCCAGTTGCCGTGCCCTGGAAGAAAGAAGCTCTGGCTTTTCCTGGCTTAGCGTAGGAAGGGAGTCTCTATATTCCGGCACCTCCTTGAGGCAGTTGTGGATGGTCTTGTTCGGATTCCGGAAGAATGCCTTATAGACAGGATAGAGGGAGAAGGAAATCGACTTCTTCGGATCCGTATCAATCCTTACGAAGGCGGACTCCACCTTCGGGGAAGGATCGAAGGAGGAGTGGTCGACAAGAGTCAGCAGGGAGAGCTTTCCCATGCTTTCGATAAAAGCTCCTAGAGCGGTGTTGGTTGACTTCCCCGGGGTATAGCTTAGCTTCTCATAGACTTCCTTCTGGACCATGGCACCGGCAGAAGCAAACCCTTTTTCAAGCATGTATTCGAAAAGCTCGGAAGTGATGTTGTAAGGAAGGTTTCCAATGAGCAGCCTATCTTCCTTCCGGGAGACAGAGTCCGGATCGAAGCGGAGGAAATCGGACTGGACCAAGGTGACATTCTTCTTGGAATCGAAGATCTCATGGAGGATAGTGATCATATCCCTGTCTGCATCGACGGCATAAAGCTTTTTGCTCTTCTGGGAAAGAGGAAGCGTCAGTGCTCCAAGGCCAGGACCGATCTCGATCACGGTCTCGAAAGTCTCCGGCTTCATCTGGTCGACGATTCTTCTTATGATTCCTTCGTTGATAAGGAAATTCTGTCCGAAGGACTTCTTGGCGATATAGCCGTATTCCTTCAACAGTCCTTGGATTCTATCCTGCTCACTCATGTGCAATTGCCTCCTTTATCTCTTCCTTGGTCAAGGAAAGGATATGGCATTCTTCTTCGACGTTCTTACCGGAAGCAAGAGGCAGGCTGTACTTCTTGATAAGCCTTTCTCTTCTCTCCTTGCTTCCCAGACCTTCTAGTCCCATATCCAGGTAGTCGTCATGGCTGAATCCGCTCTCTTCCTCAATGGCTTTGTCATGCTCTATGCAAGAAGCAAGGAGAGCATCTACAGAGGTCTGCCTCATCTCTGCAATCCCAAGCTTTCCGTTATAAGTTGCCTGTTCCTTCTTCCCGTGAAGATTAATGCATGGGCCGACAACGGATTCAATCTTCTTCCGGATCATATCTCCGGGTGTATCCGGATCCGTGACAAGAACTATATTCCGCTTCTTGGAGACCAGAGACAGGAAGGACAAAATCTCCGGGCGGATGAATTTCCCGCCGGAGACAACGACAAACAGACAACCGGCTTTCTTCAGCCTGTCTTCGTCTGTCTTGCCTTCGCAGACATAGCAGTACTTCTTCTTATAATCCATAGAACTCTTCTCCGTTCTTCAGGATTGCTTTGGCAGTCTCTTCTTCCTCTTCCTTGCGAAGGAGAGCAATCTCCTTAAGCACAAAAGGAATATAGGAAGGTTCGTTTCTTTTTCCTCTGTTCGGAACAGGAGAAAGATACGGGCTGTCTGTTTCCGTCAGCAGGACAGAAAGAGGTGCTTTCTCTACGACTTCCTTAAGCACCCGGCTGTTCTTGAAGGTGACAACGCCTCCGATTCCGATCTTCAGCTGGATCGGAAGCCGGAGATAGTTTTTAAGCATCTCATAGCTCTGTCCGTAGCAGTGGATATCGGCTTTGTCCGGTAGTTCTTCCTTCAGGATGTCATAGCAGTCCTGATCGGCATCCCTGGAATGGATGACTATCGGCAAGGACAGCTTCTTGGCAAGCCGGATCTGCCTTATGAACCTATCCTTCTGCTTCTCTTTTATTTCCGGGTCCTTGGAATAATGGTAATCCAGTCCTATTTCTCCGATAGCCTTGATGTTCTTCTTGTTTTCTTCGATTGTCTGAAGAGCTTTTTCGAATTCTTCTTCTGGCAGGGAAGCATATTCCGGATGGATGCCGATGACCGGATAGCAGAAGCCAGGGAATTCCTTGGCTAGGGAAAAGATCCTTCCGAAGGAGGAAAAGGAATCTGCGGCATTGAAAAAAGCCAGGCAGCCATTCTTCCTGGCCCGCTCTACAGCTCCTTCTCTGTCGGGATAGAGCTGGTCGTCGTTCAGATGGCAGTGGGTATCGATGTATTCCATATTATTTTCCTAGGCAGAAATGGGAGAAGAGAGTCTGGTAGATGTCTTCCATAGTCGCATTCTCGTCCTTCCCCATCAGGGAGTTGATCGTATGGACCGCTTCTCTCAGGCTATCCGATACCACATCGATGGAATGGGTCTCCTGGATAGCGGTTCTTGTCTTCTCCAGCTGTTCTTCGATCTCGATAAGGAGATCCTCTTCCCGTTCTCCGAGGAAGGAGGAAGCTTCCTTGTTCTCCAGGCTTAGCTTCTTCTGGAACAGGGAAATAAGGGAAGCCATGTCGTCTTCCTTGTCGGAGACCGTCAGGTCTGCTTCCTTGTTTTCTCCATGGAGATCCTTCTTGGTAGCGATCCTTAATACCGGTTTGCCTTGGATGGCATCCTGGATTTCCGGAAGGGATTCGAACTCTTTGAATCCGGACTCGCTTAAAAGAAGCACCAGGTCTGCATTCCGGATCGTATTGTAGGATCTTTCGATCCCCAGGTTCTCAACGACATCTTTGGTTTTCCTTATTCCGGCTGTATCTTCGAAAGAGAAACGGATTCCGTCGATCTCCCTCTCTCCCGTTACGACATCCCTTGTCGTTCCCGGAATCGGCGAGACGATAGCCCTGTCTTCTCCGACGATCTTGTTCAGGAGCGTAGACTTACCGACGTTGGGCTCTCCGACGATTGCCACCTTGAAGCCCTGGTATTCCCGGTTGGACTGCTTCGTCTTCCGGATAGTCTCCAAAAGGGACTTTGTTTCTTTCTGAAGCTGCAGATCAACCTTATCCAGCTCCGTATGGAAATGATCGCTGTCATCGTCTTCGTACTGGTTCTCGACGTAATACTCGAGCTGGGAGAGAGACTCCAGAAGCCTCGCCTTGAGACCGGACATCGCTTCCGAGTTCTTGCCGGAAAGAGTGTTGCTTGCAATATCGACTGCCCTCTTGCTGGTGGCATTGATAAGGTCGTTGATTCCTTCCGCCTTGAGGAGATCCATCTTTCCGTTGAAATAAGCCTGGGCCGAGAATTCTCCTCGCTCTGCTCTTCTGGCACCCCAGAAGACGAGAGCGGAAAGGAGGGACTCCGAAATCAGGGGATTTCCGTGCAGGAAGAATTCAACGCCATCAAAACCGGTATAGGACCGGGGCGCTTTGTAATAAACATATTCGGCCTCGTCGATCATCTCTTCCTTCGTGCTTGCATCCCTGTAAAGGATGCCGTAGTACATATGGTTTGGTTCGATGGTCTTGGGATCTCTTGTTACCAGATGGGAAAGAATCCGGAGGGATTCCTCTCCGGACAATCGGACAATGCTTAAGGCAGCCTTGGTATTTGCTGTAGCAAGGGCTGCAATGGTATCAAAAACTAGCATACTGAAATTATACCTTATTCCAAAGACCTTACCCTTCAAAATCGCTTTTTGGAAGAGTCTAAGCTTTCTATAAACAGCAACAAAAAGAGCTCCCTTCCGGGAGCTCTCTGTTTCCACTGGTGGATCTTAAGGGACTCGAACCCTTGGCCCACTGATTAAGGGTCAGTTGCTCTACCAACTGAGCTAAAGATCCAGCTCGCTAACTTGTAGCTTGTTAATTATATTACTTGAAAAAATTGTTTGCAATAGAAATAAAAAAATTAAAGAGTAGATATAGAATCCTGATGCGGAATTCCTGTCCGATTCTTTTCTTCTATGAAAACAGGCAAAAGAAAAATGGAAGTCCTCCGGAGGGCTTCCATTCTGTTTCTACTTGGCTTTCAGATGATGCTGCGGAAGTTCGTGGAGAGAAGCATAGAGGGAATTCTTCGGCTTCTCGCCGCGCATGAAGGAGAAGGAATCGATAAGGAAGTTGAGAAGCCCGGCTCCTCCGACGATATAGATTGTTAGTAGCAGAAGCCCCGTCTTGTTCAGATACCGGAAGTCGATGCCTGTAAACTGGATAGACATATTCCAGGCGATGGAGTCTGAAAGGCTTGTCGGCTTATCGCTCATGGCAGGGATGAAGGGAAGAGCAAAGATGAGAATCAAAGCCAGGACGATACAGGCTCCGTATAGGCATAGGCGGTAGGAATTGAACGGTACGCAGCAGTTGAAGACCATGGTAAGGGAGACAACAGCCATGCTGAGTGCACCGAGAGTCGTGAAGCTTTCCTGCTGGGCGGCAAGGAGGGCTTCTCCGGAAAGGGAGGCTCCGTTGAAGACTCCAAGAGACGCTATGGAATCCAGATCCAGGACATTGAAGCCTTTGAGGATATAGTCGATGCCGATGGCAAGAAGGAGGCAGATGGCACCAGGAATTGCCCGGGAGAACATATTTGCCGTAAAGTGGCCTTTGATCTCGGAATCGTTTTTCTGCAAGGCTAGAAGCGTCGAAGGAATTCCGATACCGCAGATCTCCATGATTGCGATGTTGTTCGTACGGAAAGGATAAGTCATTCCGTGGTGTCCCGGACCGAGGTAGGTAAGAAGAACAATGATGGTGAAGGCGATTGTGAAGATAGTCTTCATCAGGAACATTGCCGAGCTTCGCTGGATGTTGTTGATGACTCTTCTGCCTTCGCCGACGACATCCGGCATATGGGAGAAGTTCGAATCCAGAAGCACGAGGTGGGCGACGTTTCTGGCAGAGGAGGCACCGTTTGCCATAGCAATGGAACAATCGGCGTTCTTCATGGCAAGGATGTCGTTAACTCCGTCTCCGGTCATTCCGACCGTTCTTCCTTCCTTCTTCAGCTCTTTGACGATAGCAGCCTTCTGCTCCGGAGAGACTCTTCCGAAGACGCTGTACTGACTCACGAGTTCCGAGACTTCCGGGATGGATAGTCCTTCCAAGGAGATTGCCTTTTCGGCATGAGGAACTCCGCATTTCTTTGCAATCTCGCTTGCAGTAAGAGGATTGTCTCCGGAAATGATCTTAATCTGTACGCCGTTATTGACAAACCAGCGAATTGTTTCAGGAGCCTGAGGTCTTACGTGGTCCTGCAGAACGAAGATAGCGACCGGAGTAATCTTTCCGGTGATTTCATTGTTGGCGATCGGTGTATCGCTTCTGGCAAGCATGACGACACGCATGCCGCTTGTCTGCTTGTCGGCGATGTATTTGGCAAGGGTTCTGTCCTTTGCTTTGTAGATATATTCCGGAGCGCCGAGAAGATAGGTGCCGACATCATAGAAGGTAACCACGGAGTATTTTCTCTGGGAGGAGAAAGGAATCGTATCCCGGGCCTGATAATCGCTTCTTAACGGGTAGGCTTTGGATAAAGCGATACTGGTCTGGTTGGAGTCATGGAAGGAAGAAAGATAGGAACCGACGATCTTGCTAAGTTCGGCAGACTTGTCGATACGGAGCACTTCCGTGCACTTCATCGTGCCGTCCGTCAATGTGCCGGTCTTATCCAGGCACAGCGTATTGACTCTTGCCAGCATTTCGATGCAGTAGAGGTCTTGAACGAGCGTGTTCTTCTTGCCGAGGGCAATGACACCGGTGCAAAGAGCGACGGAAGTAAGAAGATACATGCCAGTCGGAATCATGCCGACAACGGATCCTGCCGTATAGGAGATAGCATTGGAGGCTCTTTCGATTGTGGAAAGGCCGTTGATGTTGCTTCCGGAAAGGTAGAACTGAGTCAGGAAAAGGGCAAGGCCTATCGGAACAATGGCAATACCGATGACTTTGATGATCTTGTTTAGGGAGGTTACGATTTCGGACTGCGGCTTCTTGAACTCCTTGGCACGGGCCTGGATGCCCATGGCATAGTTGTACCGACCGACTAAGGATGCCCGTACGATTGCGGACCCTGAGACAACGAAGCTTCCGGCATAGAGGGTATCACAGATGCCCTTCTTGACCGGGCGGGATTCGCCTGTTAGCAAAGACTCATTGACTTCCATGCTGCCATTCTCAATCAAGCTGTCGGTCGGAATCTGGTCTCCGTTGTTGAGGACATAGATATCATCCAGGACCAGTTTGTCGGCAGGGATGATCTTGGTTTTCCCGGACCTTACTACTTTGACGTTCTGGGCAGTGACGAGCTTCAGCTTGTCGATGGTATTCTTGGCCTTGACGCCTTGGACGATACCGATGATGACGTTGGCGATGACCGCCCACATAAAGAGAGCTTCGGTATAACGCTTGAAGATGAAAAGGATGACGGCTATCGCCGTTGTGACAAGGTTGAAGTAGCTGAAGATGTTCTCCATGATGATCTGGCGGAACGTTCTTCCGGTCGTATCTTCCGTATGGTTGACTAAGCCTAAGGCAACGTTCTGGGCGACCTGGTCATCCGAAAGACCTTCCGTGACACTGGGGTTGAAACGGATGGTATCATCCGGAATGGTTTTCGACTCCGCCGGCTTCTTGTTCTTCCTGCCGGTAAAGACAGCAAAAACAGACTGCCACCATTCCTTTCTCTGCCTCTTCCTCATTTCCTTCTCATCGACGCTCTTCAGGAAATCGATGGCCTTGGAGGTCATCTTGATCTCCTGGGTTTCATCCAGGGAGATTTTCTTTTCTTCGGTCGTATTCCGCTGCGGGAGTTCCTGGGCTTCGGCATCGAAGTCCGGTACTTCCTCGCCTTTATCCTTCTTGCGGAAAACAGTAGTCTCCGGCTTTGCAGCCAGGACCTTTTCCGTCTTTTTTTCTTCTTCTGCAGGAGCCTTTTCAATGGTTTCTGCTTTGTTTTGCTTTTTCTTTCGGAACATGAATTCGGTTCTTTACTTCAGATATTCTTTCTGAGGCTTTCCGGGAACGATGTGGTGCTTCCGGCAGCGGGCTTCATAAGACTCCTTGGCGCCGACAAGAACGACCTTGCCGGAATAATCCGCCGGTTTCCCATTGATCATACGCTGGGTCTTAGTTGCTGCGCATCCGCAGATCGTGCAGACAGCCGTAAGCTTCGTCACCATCTCGGCCTTTGCCAGAAGCGTCGGCATCGGGCCGAAAGGCTCGTCACGGAAATCCGTGTCGAGTCCGGCGACAATCACTCTTATTCCCTTGTCAGCAAGTTCGTCACAGAGACCGACGATGGAGTTGTCGAAGAACTGTACCTCGTCGATAGCGATGACTTCCGTGTCCGGTAGGATCTTGGAAACCAGGTCCTTGACGTCCTTCACCGGATAAGAGGTGAACTTGTTTCCGTTGTGGGAAGCAATATCGCTCTTGTCGTACCGGTTGTCGATGGCGGGCTTGAAAGCCTGGATCTTGTCTTTTGTATAGGAGAGAGTCTTCAGACGACGGATCAGTTCTTCCGTCTTGCCTGCAAACATCGGTCCCGTAATGACTTCGATCCAACCCTTCTGGAGTTCTTGATACATAGATGCTGTCCTTTCCATCCGCTTTTTACTGACAGCTAACATTATAAAAGAAACAAGGCCCGTTTGGGCCTTGTAAATTGTTTTCATTCTTCCCGGCTAGTAAGAGTAGCGGTTTATTGGACTGAAACCGGTTTATCTTCTTTCTTCGTTTCTTCGTTTTTAGCTTTTCTGTCAGCAACAACAACGATTTCTCCCGTGATGAGGGAAGAAACGGCAAAACCTAGGATAGCAGAAAGGAAAAGAACCAAGACGGAAGAGACATGGCCGGAGGAGAGGATTCCGCTCGAGGTGGAGTAGTGGACGCCGTTTGTAGAATTGCGGTAGAGATACTTTGTCTTTTCGGCGGTAGAGGAAGTCCAACTGGTAAGCTGTGCAGTCATCGAGCTGATCTCATCCCGGAAGCCTGCCACTTCCTTGCCCCAGCTGTCCGTATCCTTGTGGCCTTTGTACCACTCCAGGTGCTGGATCTGTCCGAAGACTCCCTTGTCGTAATTCTCCTGGGTGGTCTCCAGAAGCGTGTAGTTCTTCGGGTCGGAAGCATCCCCGGTGTAGACATATCCTAACTGGAGAAGATCCGTCTTCAGGGTTTCCTGGCTTTCCAGAGCAGTATTCAGTTGCTCCAGATAAGTTGCATAGGAAGCAGAGTCCGGGCGATCGGAAGTACCGATGACGGTCTTCAGGTTGGTGATGGTTCCGTTGATCTGGGTAAGGCCGACAAGATCCGTCTTGCCTTGGCTCTTCAGTTCTTCCAGATTGCTATCCAGAGTGGAATCCGTGAAGTTGACATAATGCTTGGAAAGCAGTTCACGGCTCAGCTTCGTAAATTCGTTCTCGGATCCGTTGCTGAAATTCGAGAGGAACAGATCGTGGTATTCCTGCAAGGTAGTCCCGCTGTCGGAGACAGCGGTGTTTTCGGAGAAGTTGGAAAGAAGGAAGGTATAAGCATCGGAGACTCTCTGGTACTGGGTGGAAAGAATGGAAGTGGACTTCTTGAAAGACGTGCTGGAATCGATAGAACCAGTGGAATCCGAAATCTTATAAGACTCTACCTTGGCCTTGGCAAGTTCTGCCGTGTAGTCGATAAGATCTCTTGTGAAAGAGGAAGCCTGTTCCGTGGAAGAGAAAGGAGCAACACCGGCATTGATGGTATAAGTTGCCGGAACGACTGCAGCTCCGTTTGCATCCACACTCTGGGAGATAGCAAAAGTGTTGTCCTTGAGGATGATATCCGTGGAAAGGTTTGTGTACTTCTTCTCCCCTGCCTTATCCTTGGCGAGGAATCCGTTGATAGAGGAAGCGCTGATGATATCCCTATAATCAAAAGGAGTTCCGTCAAAGTAGAAGACCTTGGCGTTATCGGACTTCTCGGCAATGGTCGGAATATCGTATGAAAAAGTTGCGGTAAGCTTCTCCTTTTTCGGATTGATGGCAAGTTTCGTGACGAGGAATCCGACAAGGCCCATAAGAACGGTGGCGCCTGCCCACCACGGCCAATACTTCTTCAATCCTCTTCCGTAACGGGGGAAAGTAAGACCCTGGCCCGGTTCTTTGGCGTTTCCGTCCTGAATAACGATGATCTTCGATCCGTCTTTTTTGTTTTCTTCCATAAATAATCTCCTTTATTCGGCGCCTTCTCTTTTGAATACGCCGACGGCAGTTTTGCAGATGATCTTGAAATCCATCCAGAGGGAGCGGTGCTTGATGTAGTAGAGCTCCATGTTGACACGTTCCTGGTAGTCCACATTGCTTCTTCCGTGGCTTGCCCAGTAGGAGGTAAGTCCGGGACGTACGGACAGAAGGATATCCCTGGTAAGGCCGTACTTCTCCGTCTCGATCTCCGTGACCGGACGGGGACCGACGAAGGACATCTTCCCGGCGAAGATATCAAAGAGCTGCGGAAGCTCGTCGAGGGAAGTCTTCCTCAGGAACTTTCCGATCTTGGTGATACGGGGATCGTTGTCGACCTTGAATTCCGTGTAGTACTGCTTCAGCTGTTCCGGATTGAGCTGCTGCTCGATCGGACGGGGATCCCACTTCATGGAACGGAATTTCAGCATCCCGAAGATCTTTCCGTTCTTTCCGACACGCCTGTGCTTGTAGAAGACAGGGCCTTTGGAGGTCAGCTTCACCAGGAGGGAGAGAACAAGGAGGAGCGGGGAAAGAAGCACGATGGCGATAAAGGAATTCAGGATATCGAAAAAACGTTTGAAGAAGCCGAAAACCGGCTTCTTGCGGAAATAGTAGTCCCTATTGACGGTAGCCTGGATCTTCTGGATCTCCAGCGTGGACTGGGTCTCCGCAACCGGAACTGCAGGCTTTTTCTTTTGTTTTTCTGCCATTTTGATTTACTTTGTTTGGATGTCTGCTTCCTCCGGAAGCTTGAGGGTGACGGTAAGGTATCTGTCGACGATGGAAGTGACATCATCGATGACGCGGATGGAACGGTGGTAATTTTTCTTGTTTTCCAGGGAATGGGTGCTGGACGGGAAGACGTAGTTGTTCGGATAGTTCGTGAGGATCGGGTTCGGATCCGGGAAATAAGGATCCTGGTCTCCGACGATGATCAGATCCTGGCGCTGGAAATACGGGACGGTCTGGGGAAGAGGAGTGATGTAGATTTCGATGACGTTGTCGATGGCCAGTTCTTTCCGAATTCTGCCGCTGACGGCAGTTCCGATGGATTTTCCGAGGAACACGATATGGTCATAGCTTTTGAAGTCGATTCCTGCCAATGCTTTCTGGGCATAGGCATCGGATTCTTCTATGGCCTGGTCGATGGGCCTGTTGTCCTCCACCTCTTTTTCGAAGTTGTAGTGGAGATACTTCATTTCAAAGCCTTTTGCTTCCATGACCTTG
>Ga0172377_10005345_pt1 | contig 13196 bp, 9 predicted proteins | sample Pumphouse3metaG_FD_119749 | JGI IMG/M metagenome (GOLD analysis project Ga0172377, IMG submission 119749) | Leachate microbial communities from a municipal landfill in Southern Ontario, Canada - Pumphouse #3 metaG | ecosystem: Engineered > Solid waste > Landfill > Unclassified | place: Canada... | reverse complement strand
CCTCATCGGTCTCGCTGGGGAGGCCGATCATGAAATAAAGCTTGATCTTTTGCCAACCGAGGCCCAGAGCGAGCTCTACCCCGCGCAGGATTTCCGCTTCGGAGAGGTTTTTGTTGATCACATTCCTCAGGCGTTGGGAGCCGGCTTCTGGGGCGATGGTAAGTCCTTCGCGTCCCAGACTTTGCATGAGGCTCACCAGGGAGTCGTCCAGACTATCTACCCTGAGCGAGGGCAGCGAGATATGGGTTTTATCGGTATTCATCTGGCCCAGCAGGCTGAAGAGCAGCTCGCGGATGCAGGTATAATCGCTGGAGGAAAGCGAGACCAGGCCCGCTTCGTCCCAGCCACTGGCTTTGACTTCTGCCAGAAGCCCCTGCAGGATGTCTTTGGGATCACGCTCGCGCACAGGACGGTAAAAGTATCCGGCATGGCAAAAACGGCAGCCACGGGAGCAGCCGCGCATGATCTCGGCGACATAGCGATTGTGGGTAGCGAGTTGCCAGCTCAGCAGTTGGGGGCTGTGCAGATTCTCTGAAGTGTGGAATCCTGAGTATTTGCGGCTGCGGATGCTCTGGGTGGGAATCTGTATTTCCCAGGGAGAATCCGGGCTAGTCTGGACTGGCACCCAAACGCTTTCCAGGCTGGCCAGAGCGGCGAGCCGGCCAGCGCGATCCGGAATATCTCGCAGGATTTCGGCAATCTGGACAATGCCTTCCTCGGCCTCGCCCAAAAAGAAAACATCGATGAAAGGCGCCAGAGGCAGAGGATTGGTGGCGCAAGGGCCGCCTACCATCACGATGGGGTCTTCGGCGGTGCGCTCGCAGGAAAAGACGGGAATGTGGCTGCGCTCTATGAGCTCCAGGACATTGGTGAAGGTGAGTTCGCTCTGCAGGGTGAGGCCTAAAATGTCAAAATCCCGGGCGGCGACACGGCTTTCCAGACCAAAGAGGGGGAGATTCTCTTGTTTTAGCAGGTCAAGCAAATCCAGCCAGGGCAGATAGACGCGGTCTGCCATGGCGTAAGGCAGCCGGTTTATGATGGAATACAGGATCTTTAGCCCCAGATGGGAGATGCCCAATTCATAGACATCGGGGAAGGCAAAAAGCAGGCGCACTTCGTGGTCTGCGAAGCTCTTACGGGCGGCATTGATCTCGTGATCGATATAGCGGGAAGGCTTGGCTACCAGGGGCAGGAGATGTTCGATATTTATCATTGATACTACCTTATTTTGTTTCATAGAGCAAAGCTGCGGGGGAGGCGGGATTTGGTCAAGAGAATTGTTTGGGAGGGGAAAAGGAGACTCTCACAGATCACACGGATCTCACGGATTTTGGGGATTTGGGGGGCACGCAGATTACGCAGATTTCGCAGATTTTGGGGTTCTCACAGATCTCACAGATTTTAAAGATTTCCTTTTTGGATAAGGGTATTTGTGAGTTTAGCTTTTGATAAAGCTAAGGCTATTGATTGTATTCTCTTAAAAGAACATCCATTTAATCTGTGTGATCTGCGTGATCTGTGAGAGCTTTAAAGCAACCAGCGCATCGCAAGTGAACCCTCAGTAGGCTTTACGGGCTCACAGGATAGAATATTGTTTGACATAATTGGCAGATATAAAAGGATGGACGTATGATCTGCCGAGATATTAGTAAAGACATTGCCAGAGAGCTGAAAAGCTTGCCCCAGGGTTGGGTATTTTATGCGCTGAAAAGCGGCACGGAATACCTGTATGCTGGCATCAGTAAGCGGGCGGGTAAAGAGCTTTATGGCTATTGGTTAAGCTCACGCGAAGACAGGCTTTGGGCCGAGCTTTTTGAGCAGGCGCAGAAGCTGAAATACTGCCCGATGCCGGAGGCGATCTCTGCCCTGGCGAAGCTGAAAAGCTTTGCCATAAACCACCATCCCCTTTATCAGCATCGCATCTATCCTTGGGCGGATTACGTTTATCTGGCTCTGGATAGTCACCGCTTCCCCTTCGTGGGCACTCAACAGTTTAGCAATGACGATTGGCAGTATATCGGCCCCTTCCGCAGCCGCTTTTTCCTGGTAGATCTTTTGGATTCCCTGTCCCGCATTGTGAAATTACCCTTTTGTGAAACGGGGACATTTCCTTGTGACAAATTTGACAAGGGCATCTGCCGGGGCTGGTGTCTGGCTCTTTCCACCTCTGCGGAAACTCCTCTGGAGCAGGATCTTGACAAGCTGGATGCACTGCTCAAAGAGAGCTTTATGCACCCAAATAATGGCATTCTGGAGATGGTGCAAAAGCAGAGAGACGCCTACTTCGAGGCTCTGGAATTTGCCAAAGCAGACCTTTTGGACGATGAAATCAAGCTTTTGTCCGACTATCGCGAGTACTTGAATTTCCTGTATGTGATCAAGGATTTGAGCTGGGAGAGTGACGAAATCAGGATCGAACAAGGCCAATTGGCCCAGGCCACGGTGAATGGTAAAACATACGATTTCCCCATCGACAGATCCGAATACCGGGCCAACGAAAAACTGGCCATCCCCCTAAGTATTACCGATGAAATGAAAATAATATATGACTATCTTAAGGAGCGAGCTAATGCATAATGAGCTGAATAATATCTCAATCGTAAAATCCTCACAGCAGGGTAAGGTGCGTGATATCTATGATCTGGGAGACGAACTTTTGCTCGTAACCAGTGATCGCATCTCTGCCTTTGATGTGGTCTTCCCGAATCTGATTCCGGATAAGGGTAAGGTGCTGAATGGCATCTCGGCGCATTTCTTCAAAGAGACCCAGGATCTTGCGCCCAATCACTTTATCACAGATATAGTAAAGGATTACCCGGTGGAATTGCATCCCTATAAGGACTATCTACAGGGACGCTCCATGCTGGTGAAGAAAACCCGCGTCATTCCTTTTGAGTGCATCGTGCGGGGCTACATCAGCGGCAGTGCCTGGAAAGAATATCAACGCACCGCCACCGTGGGTGGAATGATGATCGCCGAGGATATGCAGCAAAGCCAGATCTTCCCCAAGCCGCTATTTACCCCTTCCACAAAGGCCACCGAGGGTCATGATCTGAATATCTCCTATCGCGAAATGCTGTCCCACATGGACGAATGGATCGCCCGCGAACTGAAGGACAAATCCATAGCTCTGTATAATTACGCCCATGATCTGCTGAAGAAATCCGGCATCATCGTGGCGGATACGAAGTTTGAATTTGGCTCCATCGGCAGTCAGATCATTTTGATCGATGAATGCCTCACGCCAGATTCCTCCCGCTTTTGGGATCTTGAAAGCTATCAGATCGGGGAAAGCCCCCAGAGCTACGACAAACAGTATATCCGGGATTTCCTGAGCCAAAGCGGCTGGAACAAACAGCCTCCTGCCCCCACTCTGCCTGATGAAATCGTCCACAAGACCCGCGAGAAATACCTTAATATATACAAAATCATTACAGGAAAAGAAATAATATGACCAAACTTATCTGCATTGTGGATGACGAAGAAGAACTGGTTCACAATCTAAAAATAGAAATTCAGGAATTGCGCCCCGAATGGGTGATTCACACCTTTTCAGATGGCCTGAAGGCTTTGCAAGTGATCATGAAAGGCCAGGTCAGCCTGGTGCTCACCGATATTGCCATGCCGGATATGGATGGCTATGAGCTGTTTTGGCGAGTGAAGGATTATGATAAGACTATCCCCGTGATCATGATGACCGGCTTTGGTTACGATCCGAATCATGTGCTGGTGCGGGCCAAGGTGGATGGGCTCAAAGATGTGATCTTCAAACCCTTTGATGTGGAGAAATTGGTGGCTATTATGGATCAAAAACTTAGCGTCCGTGAAACCCGATAGTTTTGTCCAAAAGCATTTATTAAAACGTTCCTGGCTCAGTTACAGCATGTATCCGGCCTCTTTGCTGTATGCCGGATACATGCGCTGGCGCCGCAGACATCTCTTCAAAAATCCCTATCGACCACCCTTTAAAGTAATCAGCATCGGCAATCTCAGCCTGGGCGGCAGCGGTAAGAGCCCCATCGCCATAGCTTTGGCCAAGAGCTTGCAGCAGCATAATCTGATGGTAGCCTACTCATCCCGGGGCTACAAATCTAAGCTGGAAAACTCTGCCACTCTGATTTATGATGGGCGCAAGCTGATGGCTAGGGCTGATGTAGCTGGAGATGAGGCGGTGATGGCTGCTGCGCAATTGGATGATGTGCCAGTCTTTAGCGGCAAGCTGAGAGGGAAAGTGATGCAATTGGCTGAGAGGTATTTCCCCCATCTGAATGTCATGATCCTGGACGACGCCTTTCAGCATCTGAAGGTAGCCCGGGACATCGACATCGTGGTCTTTGATAGCGAATTGGGGCTGGGCAATGGCTTTGTCTTGCCAGCGGGATATCTGCGTGAGGGGCTTTCTGCCATCTCCCCACAGAGCATTTGCATTTTGCATCAAAAGCCCTGGAGCAGGGAAAATCCAGAGCTACAGGCCAGGCTATCTGCCACCGGCGCATCGGTGTATGAAGTGAAAAGCAGTAGTGGAGATATTCTGCGCAAGGGCAAGCGCGTTCGGGTGCAAGATCTGAAGGGCAAGAAGATCACCCTGCTCTCTGCCATCGCTCATCCGGAGTCTTTCGCCAAAAGTGCCCAGATGCTGGGCCTTGTCTATCAAAAGCAGCTTACTTTCCCAGATCATCATAACTTTACGGATCCCCAAAGTCTGGCTCTCTTGAAAGCAGATGATAGTGAATACTTGCTCTGCACCGCCAAAGATTTTGTAAAATTGAGCCAGGATTTCCGGGACAAACTGCTGCTGCTCACCATGGAGACTACTCTGCCGCAGGAGCTTATAGAGGATATTCTCAGCCGCTTGAAAGCTTAGGCTTTATCCCTCTTCCTCACGCATTTTAGCGATCCGGGAATAGATAAACTTGTGGCTTCCGGCTTCCACCAGATTCTTGAGCTTATCAGCTATCACCTCTGCCTGATCCAGGTAATCGATGGTATTCAGTCCGCCGGCGGCATCGCATTCCCCATTTTGAACCAGTAAGAGGATTTTATTACGGAGGTTCGCATGCTGCTCATTGATGCGACCTTCCATCTCGAAGATTTTGAAGCTCAAATCTTCCTGAAAAGTCTCCAGATAATCCACACAAAGATCCAGCATAAACAAGATCTTGGCATGCAGATCATCGATCATACCGATGAAATCTGCACTAAGAGGCACCTTTTGCGCGGTGATCTGATAGTTCAGGATGCGGTTCACTTCTTCGGTAAAATCGCCAATCTTCTCAATATCATTCACCGTGTGCAGGAGGGCGGGGATCTTTTGGATGATGTCATCGGCATTGGTTTTTTCGTTTACTGCCACCAGATAGAGGGTGATTTCTCTTTGCAATTGATCGATCGCTGCTTCAATGCGGCTCACCCGGATCTGCTTTTTATAGCTTTTATCTTTGAAGGCTTCATAGCTCACAACGAGGCCGAGGCGCACCAATCTCAGCATTTCGCGCATCTCTTTGAGGGACTGTCCTATAGCCAGTTCACTATTGGAAATCAGGTGATAATCCAGGTGTTTGGGCTCGCCCAGGCTCACGGTATCGATCTTATCCTTGGGGATGATCTTAATGGCAGCTTTGGCAAAGAGGCCGGCAAAAGGCAGGCAGATAATGGTATTGAAGATGTTGAAAAAAGTATGGCCATTTGCAATGTGGCGTGCCAGATTTACACCTGAAAAGACGTCTCCCGGGGTGATACGGTTGATGATCAAAGTGTAAACCCCCAGATAGGTCAAAAGAGCAAAGAGGATGGTGCCAAAGGAATTGAACAGAGTGTGCACCAGGGCTACGCGGCGGGCTGCATAATTCGAGCCTATTCCGGCCATCCAGGCGGTGATGGTGGTGCCGATATTATCTCCAAAGACCAGATACAGCGCACCTTCAAAGGGAATCAGACCATTGCTGGCCAGCACGATGACGATGCCCACCGAAGCCGCAGAACTCTGGATCATCATGGTAAAAAGAGTTCCTGCCAGAATACCCAGGAGCGGATTTGTAGAAATATGCACCAGGAAGTCTTTCGCTGCCTGCGATTCGCGCAGGGGCACCACAGAAAGGGTCATCTGCTGGAGCCCGATAAAGATCAGACCAAAACCAATGATGATGAGGCTCCATCGCTCCATCTTGCGACTTTTGCGGATAAGTAGAAAGATTACCCCGACGATGATGAAGGCAAAGGCATATTGACCGATATTAAAGGCAATCAATTGTGCGGTGATGGTGGAGCCGATATTTGCTCCCATGATCACACCTACAGCCTGGCTCAGAGTCAGAATTCCCGCATTTACAAAGCCGATCAGCATTACCGTGGTGGCGGAGGAGCTCTGGATCAGAGCGGTGACGGACATGCCCACGATCACGCCTTTTATCCGGGTATCGGTCAGCTTCTTCAGGGTGCGGCGCATTTCATTTCCGGCCACGGCCTGAAGATTGTCGGTCATCTTATTCATCCCAAAGATGAACAGAGCCAGACCTCCGAAGAAGTTCATAATCTGCAATATCGTCATATTTTAAGTATCCTCATGCTGTCGATAGGGTAGTTTTCGTGCTGTGGGGATCTGGTCAAGGATTTTATTTGTTTGCCGGCATATTCTGGGGTGAAGAGCGTTCAAAACAGATGGCTATTCTATTGATGCTCTTCGGGAGAGCTCAACTCTATGATCGGAGGGAAAGGAAACAAGGATCATCGAAATATAAAAAACCCGGAATCAGTTTCCGGGTTTCATTTGGGGAAATAGTATTACTTCTTTGATGGAGTCATTTTCGGTGAGCAGCATCACCAGCCGGTCGATGCCGATGCCCTGCCCTCCCATTGGAGGCATGCCATATTCCAGGGCTTCCAGAAAATCTTCATCCACCACATTGGCTTCGTCATCGCCCAGGGCGCGGAGTCTGGCCTGAGCTTCCAGGCGTTCACGCTGATCCAGGGGATCGTTCAGCTCGCTAAAGGCATTGGCAAATTCACCTCCGGCAATGATGAGTTCAAAGCGGTCTGCCAAGAGCGGATTACCCGGCTTGGCTTTGGCCAGCGGTGAGATCTCCTTGGGAAAATCGCAGACAAAGGTGGGCTGGATCAGGGTATGCTCTACAAAACGTTCATAGATGATGGCGATCAGCTTGCCTTTGGCACTGCCCGCCGGAATCTCCAACTCATGCTCTGTGCAGAAAGCGGTGAGTTTATCCACCGTGGCTTCCATCACATCGATGCCGGTGGCTTCTTGCACCAGGTCTGCCATAGCTGCCCGGCGCCAGGTTCCAGCCAGATTTACTTCGTGACCATGATAGCGATAAATGTCTTTACCGATCACGTCTGTGGCCAGATGCTTCACCAGAGCTTCCACCAAATCCATCATGCCCTGCAAATCCGAATAGGCTTCATAGGATTCCAGCATGGTGAATTCCGGATTGTGCGTGCGGTCCATCCCTTCATTGCGGAAGTTTTTCCCGATCTCATAAACGCGCTCAAATCCGCCGACGATCAGCCTTTTCAGATATAGCTCCACGGCGATTCTGAGGTATAGATCCACATCCAGGGTATTGTGATGGGTAATGAAAGGCCGGGCATTGGCTCCACCATACAGGCTCTGCAGGATGGGGGTTTCCACTTCGATATAATCCCGCGAGTCCAGGAATTTGCGGATCGCGGAAACGATCCGCGATCTGGTGGCAAAGACTTTGCGATGCTCAGGATTCAGCAGCAGGTCCAGATAGCGTTTGCGATAGCGCAGCTCGATATCAGAGAATTCGTCGTAGCGGATGGCCCGCCCATTCTCGATCTTCTCTTTCACCGTGGGCAGAGGGCGGATGTTTTTGGACAGCAGCTTGATACAGGTGCATCTCAGGGAATATTCGCCGGTCTGGGTAAAGAAGGCGGTTCCTGTGGCCTGCACAAAGTCTCCGGCATCACAGAGCTTGAAGAGCTCATAGTTCTCTTCGCCCAATTCTGCTTTGGAGACGTAAAGCTGGATTCTGCCGCTATCATCCTCGATATTGCCAAAGCCAATTTTGCCCTGGCGGCGCATGGCTACCAAGCGCCCAGCCAGGGTAAATATTGTGGCATTTTCCACAGAGCCATCTGGGTCTGCCAAAATCTCGGCAATCTTGTGGCTACGCGCACTTTGCACCGGATAGGGATCGATGCCGAGGGCACGAATCCTGGCCAGCTTCTCTTTGCGGAGCTTGATAAATTGATTTTCGGCCATTATATTTTACAGGTCTTTAAAGGGATTGTCCTCGACCACAGCGCTCTTTTCATTGGCATATTTGCGCCATTCTTCGTCACGACGAGAGCCACGGCGTCCACCACCATAACCATCACGGTCACGATCGCGATATCCACCATCACGGCTGCCACCCATGCTGCTGGTATCTCTGGGGCCACCGCGATCTTGTGAACGCGGGCGGCTGGCTGCGGCAATCTCTTCCGGGGTGCGGTCTGTGTAATCCAAAGTGATGCGATGACTTTCGCGATCGATAGCGGTTACCATCAATTGCACGGTGTCACCACTTTTGAAATTATCGGTCATGCGCATTCTGGAGCGAGGCAACAGGCCGGTAATACCTTTGGTTACAGTAACGAAAAGGCCGAAGTTTGTAGATGATTCCACAAATCCTTCAAAGGGTTCTTCGAGCTTGATAAGTTCAGAGATATTATCCCAGGGATCCGGCTGCAAAGCCTTCAAGGAAAGAGATATCTTCTGGGTGTCTGAATCGATTCTAAGGATCTGCACCTGCACGTAATCTCCTTCTTTGAGGATCTCACGAGGGTGGGCGATATTGCGGTTGCGGCTCATCTCGGAGACGGGAATTAGTCCTTCCACTCCGGGTTTGAGCTCGGCAAAGGCGCCAAAATTGTGCAGACGCAGGACGCGGCAATTTACTTCATCGCCTTCCTTCATCTCGCTCATGGCGGAGATAAAGGGATTATCCTGCAGAGCCTTGAGAGATAAGGCTACCTTATCTTCTTTGATGGAAAGGATTTTCACATCCAATTCCTGTCCAGATTTGAGCACATCCTGGGGTTTGATCACGTGTTGCCAGGAAATCTCGGAAACGTGCATCAGACCTTCGACTCCGCCTATATCGATAAACGCGCCAAAGGAAGTCATACGCATTACTTTACCGGGAATCACTTCCCCTTCTGTAAGCTTGGACAGCAGCTCGGTTTTCTTCTCGAGCGCTTCCTGTTCTGCCAACTGTCGGTGGGAAACTACGATCCTGCGACAATTTTCCGAACACTCTATCACCATGAAATCCAGGCTTTGGCCGATGAACTTTGTGGTGTCATCGACTGGCCTAACCGAAATCTGCGATACCGGGCAAAATGCACGGGCACCAAGGATATCTACGTTGAATCCACCTTTGGTGACTGAATATACCTTGCCTTGGACCGGAATCTTCTTTTCGAACGCATCACGGATGGACTGCTTGTCCACGTGCTGCTTGGTGAGGCTTTTGCCAACTACGAAGCCTTGATCATTTTGATCGACTACGTAGCCTTTGAGTGTGTCCCCAACCGCGAGGTTGAGGGTGCCTTTATCATCGGAATATTCGCTGATCTCAGCATAGGCATCAAACTTGCCACCGAGGTTTAGGATCAAGAAAGTATCTGTGATACTAACCACTGGCGCTTCTACGACATCGCCTTTTTTGATTTCTGCTGTGTTTTGAAAGGATTCTTCGAGCATACGAAGATAATCTTCTTTCATTTCTTTTAAAGCAGCTTTGCTGCTGGTTTCTCGCACCTTGTCTGACATAAGTAACTCCTAACTACATTTCAGAGTCCACGTTTTGTGAAAGCGGTATTTTGTAAAGCCTTTTGTTTGTTTGCACCAAAAATAACTTGTATTCTCTAAATGTTTTAGGCTCTGGATTGCGGCCGGAATTGTCCTGCTGACAGTGCGTATTTTGCTCAAAACCGCTCTAAAAGAATATAGAAGGAGCTTCAAAAGCACTGGGAGAGGCCCTGCAGCCCAGCCCCTGCCTCTTTTTAGATTTTAAAATGTCTTCAACTCAGGTTGACTCAGATTCTCAAGTCAACTCGAATCGAAATTATCATAGAAACAAGCCAGGTGAAAGAGGGAGAACCGAGCCGGGCAGAAAATTCTTTTTGGAGCTGGAAGGGGGTATGAAGAGGGAGTTTGCCGAGCTAAAACAAACGGTTTATCAGAAAAACAAAAACATCAGCTTGACAGAAAGCTAAGTGCTTATTTTAGTGTAAATCGAGCCCTGAATGTGGTTTTGCATATATCGCACCAAGGCACGTAAGTCACTATGACATAAGTAAATATTAATAGCATATATTTAAGGAGTTGCCATGTTTTCCTTAATCCGGAAAAGAAACGGACAAATAGTAGATTTTGACCAGAACAAGATCACTCGCGCCATCGAGAAAGCCGCCTCTGCCAGCGGAGATTTTGACTATGAGATGGCCCAAAAATTGTGTTTGCGGGTGATAAATCTATCCTTACAGACGATCACCGAAAACATCCCTGATGTAGAAAAGATTCAAGACCTTGTGGAAGAAGTTCTACTCGCCTCCCCCTACAAACAAACGGCCAAGGCTTTCATCATTTATAGGGACCAGCACGCCCGCCTGCGGGAGATGGTTTCCAAAGCCGGAGTGAAGCTGATTGATCAGTATCTGGAAAAGCTGGATTGGCAGGTAAATGAAAATTCAAACATGGCCTATTCCCTGCAGGGGCTGAATAATTATATCGCCTCGGAAGTGAGTAAAACCTATTGGCTCAATAAGATATATCCTCCGGAAATCCGTGAGGCCCACGTATCTGGCGATCTTCATATTCACGATCTGGGGCAGCTCAGCGTATATTGTGTGGGCTGGGATCTGATGGACCTTTTGCAAATCGGTTTCTCTGGGGCCGAGGGCAAGGTGGAAAGTGCTCCGGCAAAGCATTTCCGCAGCGCTTTGGGGCAGATCGTTAATTTCTTTTATACCCTGCAGGGCGAAGCGGCCGGAGCGCAGGCCTTTTCCAGTTTTGACACCCTGCTCGCGCCTTTTATCTATTATGACCAGCTTTCTTATGCAGAAGTCAAGCAGGCTTTGCAGGAATTTGTCTTTAATATCAACGTGCCCACGCGGGTGGGTTTTCAGACCCCCTTTACCAATATCACCATAGATCTGTATCCGCCCAAGCTCTACAAAGACCAGCCTGTGATCGTCGGTGGAAAGCCCCTGGACAAGTGCTATGCAGACTTTCAAGCCGAAATGGATATGCTGAACAAAGCCTTCCTGGAGGTGATGATCGAGGGGGACGCCAAGGGCAGAGTCTTCACCTTCCCCATCCCCACCTATAATATCACCAAGGATTTTGACTGGGAGAATCCCGCCATCGAATATCTTTGGGAAGCCACCGCAAAATACGGCATCCCTTATTTCTCCAACTTTGTAAATAGCGATATGGATCCCAATGACGCGCGCAGCATGTGTTGCCGTCTGCGTTTGGATACCCGCAAGCTCCAGGCCAGAGGCGGCGGACTCTTTGGGGCGAATCCGCTCACCGGCTCGATCGGAGTGGTCACACTCAACCTGCCGCGGGTGGGCTATCTGGCTGAAAGCGAAGAGGATTTCTTTGTTCAGATAGATAGAATCCTGAATCTGGCCATGTCCTCTCTGGAAATCAAGCGCAAAGTGCTGGAAACTTATACCGAAAGCGGCCTGTATCCCTATACCCGTTTTTATCTGAAGAGCGTCAAAGCCCGCTTTGATAAATTTTGGGAAAACCACTTTTCCACCATCGGAATCATCGGCATGAACGAAGCCTGTGAAAACTTCCTGGGTGTGAATGTGGGCTCGCCCAAGGGACGCGCATTTGCCCTGAGAGTGATGGACTATCTGCGGGCACGGCTCATTGAATTTCAAGAGCTTAGCCATAATAATTACAACCTGGAAGCTACTCCCGCGGAAGGAACCAGCTACCGGCTCGCCCTTCTGGACCGGCAGAGCTATCCCGGCATCAAAAGTGCAAACAGCCAGGAGGAAACTCCTTTTTATACCAATAGCAGCCAATTGCCGGTGAACTATTCCGATGACGTCTTTGAAGTGCTGGATTTGCAGGATGAATTGCAGACCAAATATACTGGCGGCACGGTTCTGCATATCTTTGGCGGAGAACGTCTGGAGCATAGCGAAAGTGTGAAGAACCTGGTGAAAAGCGTGTGCACGAACTACCGCTTGCCTTATTTCACCTTTTCGCCTACCTTCAGCATCTGCCCCCAACATGGCTATCAGGTGGGAGAACAGGCGATCTGTCCTCAGTGCGGAAAAAGCTGCGAGGTATTCTCCCGCATCGTGGGCTATCTGCGTCCGGTCTCGCAATGGAACGAAGGCAAAAAAGCAGAGTTTAAGCTGCGCACCACCTTCGATCCCCAAAAGCAGCATCATCAGATGAAACACCAGGATATCTCGCTGTTATGAAGATCGGCGGCTTTCAGAAATTTTCACTCTTGGACTATCCGGGAGAGCTTTCCGCCATCGTCTTTACCCAAGCTTGCAATTTCCGCTGTCCCTATTGCCACAATCCGGAATTAGTCTTGCCCGAGATCTATTGCCCTTTGCTCAATACCGAAAAGGTCTTGCGCTTTCTCTACCGCCGCCGCAGAAGACTAAGCGCGGTGGTGGTCACAGGGGGAGAGCCCACTCTGCAAGAAGACCTGCTGCCTTTTTTAAAGATTCTCAAAGCCATGCGCTATAAGGTCAAATTGGATACCAATGGCGCGTATCCAGATGTGCTGGCACAGGTGATCTATGTCAAAGCGGTGGATTATGTAGCCATGGATATCAAAGCACCCCTGCCTCTATATAAGAAGCTGACCCGCAGCAAAGTAAAGACAGAAGATATCATCCGCAGCATGGAACTGATCCGGCTCAGCGGTCTCGCCTATGAATTCCGCACCACCGTGGCCCCGGAAATCCTCTTTGGCGATGATCTGTTTGATATTCACCAATTGCTCTGCGCTGGTGACCACTACTACCTTCAACCCTGCCACTATACCACCACTCTGGATGATCTGAAGGGGCATGTGCTGCCTGAAGTGGATTTGAAACAAAATAAAGAATATCTGAGGTTGCAGGATTGGGCGGAGAAACATAGGGTTCATTTGGAATGTAGAATTTAGAATGTAGGATGTAGAATT
>Ga0172377_10005341_pt1 | contig 13203 bp, 9 predicted proteins | sample Pumphouse3metaG_FD_119749 | JGI IMG/M metagenome (GOLD analysis project Ga0172377, IMG submission 119749) | Leachate microbial communities from a municipal landfill in Southern Ontario, Canada - Pumphouse #3 metaG | ecosystem: Engineered > Solid waste > Landfill > Unclassified | place: Canada... | reverse complement strand
TGTCAGCGCCTACATAGGTTCCGGTAAAAGTAACGTCATTATAGATGCCCGGGGCTAATTCAAAGACTACCGGACCGTTAATGCCGCAAAAACCGATGATGGTATTGGCTTCGCTTATGGAGGAAAAATCAGCGTTTGGTCCGCCTATGCTATATGTCCCACTTAAGGGGGCTATGCAACCGTAGGCGCTTAAACGAGAGGTGTCATTGAGTGCATTCATGTCGTTGGCTTTTCCATTGGGATTTGTTAACCAAATGACAATGTGATTGTATTCACCTACCGGTAAAAAGCTACCTAAATTAATGGTTGCACTGTTATAAGGCAATAAAAATCCAAACCAATTTTTAGGTGTTTGCACCACTCCATTGACCGACCAATTCAAGGTAAGGCTGGTTAAGGTATCAACCAAACTCGCATTCATGAATATGGCATCCACGCTGGTGGATTGATTCACGGTGACGGAGGTAGACCAATTGGCAGCCCCCAACACGGTGGCATCAAAATCAAGGGGCAGGGGAGTGTAAGCGCCCATGGCGGTAATGCCTATACGAGTACTGTCGATGATGTCATAGGGTACCAAAGCTTCTATGGGGCATTCTAATCCGGTAGAATGCGTTAAGACTAAATTCTTGGAAGTATCCGCGAAAGTGGGATATATGCTAACCGAGTTAGAATCTTGTCCGGTAGTGGTGCGCCAAGTCGTCATATCGGCAATGGCTCCACCGGCATAACCCACAAAAGATCCTTTGGTACTATAGTAATTGTTGTAATCTAAAAACCAAGTAGTTCCTAAATAACTGGTTCCTGCTAAATAGATGGGGTAGCCTCCTTCGGTTACTATGTTATTGTTTTTAATATTCAGAATACTGGCAGAACTTGTCAACCAAATGCCGGCACCGGCCGATTGTCCGGTACGCAATATGGAATTATGCATCACATTGGCGGATGTATAAGCTATTGTCATGGCATCCTCAGCTTTCGTTGCAATATGGATAATAATTTCGTTGTTGGCTATTAATACCATATTGGCAGAGTCTTGATAATTCATGTAGTTTAAGTACATACCGATAGGATCAAGTACGGCTTTGGTGGTGCGAATTTTATTTTTGGTAATATAAGCCCCGTGATTATAGTAGGCGTATAAACCGTAATAAGTAGCACCCATATTGGCCGGACGGGTAGTTATAATATTAGAAGAAACATGTGTAAATTGATTATAATACAAATATATGCCATAATAATAAGTATTTTTAATGGTGTTGCCTACAATGGATATGTTTGTATTATAATTAGTTGAATTCGCTCCATACAAATAAATTCCATAATATCCACCGTTTAGCGTATTGTTAAAGATGCGGAATTTATCTATTTTACTTCCATTGTTATCTTTGTAAATACTTGCCGATGCAACGGCAGAGATAGTATCTAATAAAATGGTACAATTGCTCACTTCAATGTTATAACAAGTGTCCGTTACTCTTACGCCAACAGTACCTCCCGTAGCATCAATGGTAAGGTTTTTAATAACTACATTGTGGGAGCGTGCTAAGTTGATAACCATGGTTTGGGTGGAATCATTTTTCAAGATAACATCGGCGGCATTGCCCGACAAAGAGGTTATAGTCAAAACATCATAAGCACCGGTGATTTCATTCAAATCAAACAATTGAACACCTTGTACATAGGTTCCGTTTTGTAGTTTAAGGTTTACATTGCCGGAAGTACCGCAGAGATTCAATATTTCCAAAGCATCGTTGATGGTAGGAAATTGTCCGGTAGGTCCTACAATATAATCGCCTCCCAAAATTTGTGTGCAACCATAGGCTACTTTAGTCATGATAGAATCGGTAGTAGTATTAGGTACACCGTTGGGATTAGATATCCATACAGTGATGGTATCGTATTGTGCCAAACGCGGGACATAATTACCGATGGTTACATTCGTGGAAAAACCTTCCACCAAAGAACCGGACCAATTATAGGATAGTTGTTGAACTCCATTAATTGTCCAATGAATAGATGCTGAAGTTAAGGTTTTCAGTCCACGGTTTTCAATATTAACTACAACAGGAGATGACACACCGGCTATGGCACCCCGTTTGGGAGTGTCTATGGCTATAATGGCAACGGAATTGCTGTCAAAACCCCATTTCCTGCCGATTAAATAGGCAGAATAGGCGGTTCCATAATTTCCTGCTGTATCATAAGCATACACCGAATAATCCACTCGAGTTCCAATGGATTTTTGAGGGATGGTACCTATCCAAATAGAATCACCTTCTATGGATGACATATAAACGGAGTCATGGGTAACAACACCATTCATATCTTTGAATGTCATCCGCAATATTGGTTTTTGTAAGGGTAGCAGGGTTCTTTTAGCGGCTTTGGCTGTAATTTGAAAAGGGCCGGTGCCATATACCGTACCATTTACATAGGGTTCCATAAGTTCTACTACAGGAGGTTTGATTTCATTGACTGAAGCAAACAATTCAAAATTATCAATCAACCAACCCCAGGCAAATTGAGTACCCAAAGTGTTTCCTTTAACAATTTTAAACCTGAATTGCACTTTGGCAAAAGATACATCCTGGCTGATATCAAAACCTTCGGTTTTCCACCAGGAATTATCGGGTTCAGCCAATAAATCATTGCTAACCCATTCTACATAACTTTCATCGTGAAAGGTACGTTGTTTACGGTAGGTCTGGCTGCTGCCTTCGTAACGACTGTTGGGAATTTTAGTCCATTTGGATCCCACATAGTCTTCCTTGTATTCAATGGAAACAATATCGTCTGATGAGACTTTACAGATATGTGTGAATCGTAAATACACATAGGCAAATCCTGATAGATTATAAATGGGAGAAACTAACATGATAGAATCACCTGTGTTATTTGGCACAAAGCCCCAACACGATTGTTTTCCACTGGCACTTAAGGTGGAATCGACCATCCAGGCAGAGGAGGGAGTCATCGTAAAACCATGGGACGTGCCGTCAAAGGTTTCGGTAAAAGTTACACGTGTTTGGGAATATACCCAAGGGAATAATAAGAATATTCCCATAACTAATAACATCTTTTTCTTCATCTCGTACATTAATTTTAAAGTTATTATTTATTGATTTTTTTGGCAAATATATAAAAATAAATAATATTAACAAAAAATTACTTAAAAAAATATTATGTACAGAACGAATAAACATAAAGAACAGAAAAAGAGACATAAAACAGTCATTTACTGAAAACAAAAAAATTAACAAAAATTAACAAACAAAGAAAAAATAGATTATATAATCAGAAAATCAAGCAAATGTAAAAAAAAGTATAAAAACATATAAAAAATATTAAATTGTTAAAAATGGAATAAATTATGGCATTTTTTAAACGATAATGAAATTTACTTTACATTTAAACTAAAAATTTAGATATAAAATCTATCTATTTAGATATGCAATAGTGATATGTTAAAAATCACATACTATTTTACGAATAAATAATAAGAGGGATTTGTTGAGAATTTAAAAAGGAGCCACACTATCGGATAAGTAAAAATTCACCTTTCCTTTCGATCGTTTGATTGAAGTTATCTTTATACCGAACTCTATATAAATATACTCCGTGAGGAAGTATGTTTCCGTTATGAGTTCCATCCCAACCTTGTTCTATATGAGAAGTTTGAAACAATATTTTTTTATGTGTGGAATAAATTATTATTTCAAATTCGGAAAAAGTCCCTGATGCGAAAATACGAAATTCATCATTTAATCCATCATTGTTGGGTGTAAATGCAGTAGGAATCGTAAGGATAGTACAAGGGACTGCTCGAACAAAAATATGTGCTGTGGTATCTTTCCCGTATGCATCAGTATAATTAACCGTAAAGGTTTTACTTTGATTAATGATTTCTCTTATTTCTTCATCGGTTTGTCCGTTATTCCACATAATATTTTTAGCGTTCTTAGCATATAATGTGATGATAGCATTTTCACATACCGTAGTGTCTTTACTGATATAGATTGCTTTATCCGTATTTCTCACGCTTAGTTCTTTGTTTGAAGTATATTCAGGATTTGTTTGCTCAAAGTTTTCCTTTTGACCCGTTTTATGAAGCATTTTTATTTCCTTTTGCTCTTTTTCGGTGTTTGATGTTTGTGTTATTGTTTGTATATGTAATTGTGGCGGAATTGTTTTTTCTACAAGAGGAGTTGTTGTAGATTGATTTTCTGTAAAGTCAATCTTTTTTGATGTTGTTTTTTTTATAAGTTTTTTATTGTCAGTGGTTTTATCAAGAGTTGTTATGTGATCTTGTATTATTTTGTCTTCATTGATATGGATCGTTTGTTCGGTAGAATTGAGACTATTAATGGAAGTAACATGATGAGTGGTTTTAGTTTGTTGTAGTACTATGCTTAGTGTAATTGCCGTAGTGGCAATGAATATAGTTGCCCCTATATATACATATTTAAATTTAAAGTAGGAACTATGTGGTTTTACCACTTTTTGGCTTATATTTTCCCATACATGAGAAGAAGGTACAGGGGCATAATCTTTGAAATTGTCCCTGAATAAATCTCCTATGTCGTTGTATTTTTTCATGATTTAATGTATATGCTTATGTTGTTTGTCATTTAATTGATTTATTTTTTCTTGCAGTAGTTTTTTAGCGCGAAACAATTGAGTTCGGCAAGTAGTAGGTGTACAATGTAACACTTTTGCGATTTCGTCGTAAGAAAAGCCTTCTATTTCATGCATATTAAAGACCATACGATATCCGTCGGGAAGATTTTGTATCATTTCAAGCAGTAATTGATGGGATAAAAAATCGTGTTGAACCACCGATGTGTCTTTCATCGTATCTTTATAATCTTCAAAATCGACCAATTGATATTTCGATTGTTTAATGTTTTTACGATACAACATAAAGGCCTGATTGATAACAATTGTTGTCATCCATCCTTGAAAAGTCCCTTTGCCGTTATATTGTTTCATATGTTCAAAAATCTGAATAAAAGCATCTTGCAAAACATCTTCCGCATCTTCTTTATTTTTTGTGTAACGTAATGCACAGTTAAATAATTTGGAAGCATATTGCTTGTATAAGAGTTCCATATATTTTATGTCTTTCTTAATACAACCTGCAATAATTTCCTCTTCCGATGCATACATTTCTTTATTATCGTTTTGCATGCTTAATGATGTAAATAATTAAATTTTGTTGCATTTGGAGAGCTTTTATTTAAAAAAAAATAATAAGCAAGTAAATGTGTCTATAATTCAACGCTATCTCTAAAAGAGGGTATTTCAATATTTGAAAAACCCTCCGCTTCCAAATGGGATTTATAATCCAATTGCACGGGTTTTTCTCCATGGACAAGAAATATTTTTTTTATCTTTGATTTATCTTGACAACTTAAATATTGAGTCATTTCTGTATAATCACCGTGTCCGGATAAGGCATCGATTTCTTTGATTTGAGCATTTACATAATACTTATTTCCGTAAATAGATATTTCTTTTTCACCATTTACAATTTTGTGTCCTAAAGTTCTAGGAGCACAATAACCTACTACCAATACAGTCGTTTTTTTATTTTCGATGTTATTGGCTAAATGATGTTTAATACGACCGGCTTCCATCATACCCGAAGCTGAAACGATAACACAAGGACGTGTAGTGGTGTTTAAACGTTTGGAATCTTCTTTAGTACGAACATAAAATAAATTGTCAAAGCCAAAAGGATCTTGTTGTGTATGAATGATGTCAATTATATCTTCTTTAAAACATTCGGTGTGTAAACGATATATGTCAGTTGCTGAAACTGCTAACGGACTATCTACAAAAATTGGCACATCCGGTAATCGTTTATTTTTCTTTAATTTGTTTAAGATGTAAATGATTTCTTGACATCTGCCAATGGCAAAAGAAGGGATAAGCAATTTACCTAAATTTTTAACACAGGTTTCTTGAACAATTTGGGCTAATTTTTCTTCAGCAATATTAATTTTTTCATGTTTTCGATTGCCATAAGTGGATTCTGTGATGATATAATCCACTTGTGGAAAGACGTCAGGATCCTTTAAGAGATATTTATTGTACCTGCCAATATCACCCGTATAACAAAGTGTTTTTTCTGTTCCATCTTCATTAATATATAATGTAATGGCTGAACCTCCTAGGATATGTCCTGTGTCGCTAAAAGAAACTTGAATACCGTCTTCTATATTTATTTTTAAATTGTTCGGTAAGCTGATAAAATATTTTAAAGAGGCAAATGCATCGCGTGCTGTGTATATAGGTTCTACGGCAGGAAGATCTGATTTTGCCCGTTTTTTATTAAAATCAACGATATCGTTTTCTTGTATTTTCCCGGAGTCGGGTAACATAATTGAACATAAATCACGCGTAGCATGAGTACAGTATATTTTCCCTTTAAACCCATGTTTGCAAATATAAGGTATTAATCCGGAATGGTCGATGTGTGCATGCGAAAGTATTAACACATCTATATCGTCCGGATCAAATCCTAAGTCTTTATTCATTGCATCGGTTTCTAAACCTTTCCCTTGATACATTCCACAATCTAATAAAATTTTTTTATTTGATTGAGTGGTTATTAGAAATTTGCTACCGGTAACTTCTCCAACGGCTCCTAAAAAATCTACTTTCATCTAAATATAATTTTTTCATTAATAATAGCTGCATAAATCAACAGCCAATGGTTGTACAAAAATAAACTTTTTTATGGTTGAACTTTTCACTGAATGATAAATCTTTTCATATTATTGGCCTATAAAATCTCAGTTAGGGTACAAAGTTAAAACAAGGTGGTTGACAATCAAGACAAAAAAAATCATATATTTTAGATATAATAGTGTTTTTAATAAAAAAAAATTGTACTTTTGCAATCCTAAATGGTGCGGTAGTTCAGTTTGGTTAGAATACATGCCTGTCACGCATGGGGTCGCGGGTTCGAGCCCCGTCCGCACCGCAAAAAAACTCTCTTTTTAGAGAGTTTTTCTGTTTTATTAGCGTCTTATATAAAAGATCACACATAGTTTAATCATTGATTAATATCCATAGTATTGAACAATGCCCTTTCAGATTGGTTTTATATAAAGTTTAACGAAACAAAAATCATAATCTATTATGACCAGAAGAAAATTAGACAAAGAACATACACTGCAAGATATTCTTTCGGGTGAAGCGGATATTATTCCTTTATTAAATCCGACAGATTTGGAAGAAATTAAAACATATGAGATTCCGGAAGAAATTCCTATTTTGCCTTTGCGCAACACGGTAATGTTTCCCGGCGTTGTGATTCCGATTACGGTTGGTCGCGAAAAATCTATTGATTTGGTCAATGAAAGCTATAGAAACAAAACCTTAATCGGTGTGATTACTCAAAGAGATGAAGATATTCAAGACCCGGAAGGTGAGGATCTCTTTCAAATCGGAACCCTGTCGCGGATTTTGAAAATATATCGCATGTTGGATGGGGGAACAACCATAATTATACAAGGAATTAAACTTTTTAAGATGGAACAAATTGTAGCCAAGTTACCTTATCTTAGAGCAAAAGTATCAGCCTATGATACGAACGATTCCAATAAAAAAGTATTAGCCAATAAGGAGTTTAAAGCGACAATGGCTTCTTTGACCGATGTTACCGATAAATGCTTGAAACTTTCTCCGAATCATATGCCTCCTGAAGTTGTTTTTATGTTAAAGAACATAGGTCATCCTTCCTATCTTATTCATTTTATAGCTTCCAATTTAGATATTGAAGTGATAGAAAAACAACAAATTTTAGAAAACACAGATATTACGCTTCGCGCTAAAATGGTTCTCCATAAGCAGTTGAAGTGTCTTCAAATGGAAGAACTTAAAGCACACATACAAAGTAAAGCCAAAACAGAATTAGATAAACAACAAAAAGAATATCTGTTGAATCAGCAACTCAAAGTAATTCAAGATGAGTTAGGCAATAATAGCATCGATCAGACGGTTAAAGAATTAAAAGCAAAAGCGGAAAAGAAAAAATGGGACGATAAAACGCAAAAACAATTTGAAAAGGAAATTGCGAAATTGGAACGTATGAACCAGATGTCGCCCGATTTTACCGTCCATTTAAATTATTTGGAACTCTTGGTTGATTTACCTTGGAATGAATTTACCGAAACCAATATCGATTTACACAAGGCAAGAAAAATATTGGATGAAGATCATTATGGTTTAGAAAAAATAAAAGACCGTATTGTTGAATATCTGGCTGTTTTAAAACTTAAAGGGGATATGAAAGCTCCCATCCTTTGTTTTGTAGGACCTCCGGGAGTTGGGAAAACTTCTTTGGGTAAATCGGTTGCCCGTGCTACAGGTCGTAAATACATCAGAATGTCCTTAGGAGGCTTGCACGATGAATCGGAAATTCGAGGACACCGAAAAACGTATATAGGGGCTATGCCCGGACGCATTATTCAAAGCATACGTAAAGCCGAATCGGCCAACCCGATTTTTGTGTTAGATGAAATCGATAAAATTTCGGGAGCTACTCCCCAAGGAGATCCATCATCGGCCATGCTCGAAGTACTCGATCCCGAACAAAACAATGCTTTTTATGATAATTTCTTGGAAACAACCTTCGATTTATCGAAAATTTTGTTTATTGCAACAGCTAATTCTCTCAACAATATTCATCCTGCTTTGGTGGATAGAATGGAAATTATTGATTTAAGTAGTTATTTATTAGAAGAGAAAATTGAAATAGCCAAGCGTCATTTAATTCCTCGACAAATTGCTGAACATGGTATAACAAAAAAACAAATTCATTTTTCAGATAACGTTATTCAACAAATTATCAGCGATTATACCCGCGAAGCAGGGGTAAGGATTCTTGAAAAAAATATTGCTAAAGTGATTCGTCATCAGGCATTTTTGATTGCAAGCAACGAAAATTATACCCAAAAATTAAGTAAAGAGCATATTGAAAAAATATTAGGAAGTCCTTTGTATAAAAAAGAAAATGATTTAAAGCATAACAAAGTAGGCATTGCCATAGGATTGGCTTGGACACCGGTGGGAGGTGATATTTTATATATCGAAACCGCCATTTCCGAAGGGAAAGGAAACCTCTCCATTACCGGTAACTTAGGAGATGTGATGAAAGAATCGGCCACCATAGCTTATGAATATGTAAAAGCTCATGCTGCTGATTTTGGCATTGATCCATCGCAATTTGAAAAGAAAGATGTGTATATACATGTGCCTGAAGGAGCAATACCTAAAGATGGGCCTTCGGCAGGAATTGCTTTGTTGACAGCGATAATTTCGACGTTTACGGGAGTCAAACCCAAACCTCGACTTGCTATGACGGGTGAGATTACATTAAGAGGAAAATTGTCGCCTGTGGGAGGAATCAAAGAGAAAATATTAGCAGCTAAACGAGCTAATATCCATGACATAGTACTTCCAATCGATAATCAGAACAATGTGCAAGAAATTGATGCAAAATATATTGAAGGTTTGCAATTCCATTATTTTGATGATATGACGCAAGCCTTAAGGTTTAATTTACAATTCTAATGATACAAAAAAAGCTTGGAAGTTTTTGCTTTCAAGCTTTTTATTTAAAATAGACGTATCTTTATTATCAAAATCCTAATCTTTTTGTTTTACAAAGCTAGCAGTATAATAAAAATCTGTATAGCCGGGCTCTTCTGCTTCCATTTTGAAAGATTGGATGGCGTATTTTCCATCTACCAATCCAAATTCTATATCAGTAAACGAAAAATTAGCTTCTGCCGGAGTTGACATAAACGCAAATTTACCTCTGAAATCGGGGATGGATGCACCTTCTTTAGCATCAAAACTTACCACTAATTCATTGAAATCAGGGAAAAAAGTATATTGTTCACTATAAATAGTGGAAGGGATTTTAATTTGATTGTATTGATCACCGGCGGTTATTTTTATTTTCCAAGCTTCATCATCTCCTCCCGTTAACTTTTGATCATCCATGCTATACCAAGCAATGTAATAGGTGCCGGCAAGTTTGTCCGCTTTAATTTTTACAGCCTTTTTTTCACTTACCTTTCCGGTAGTAAAGGTAGCCATATGTTCTCCGGGCATGTTATAATTTATTCCCGATACACTGACTGTAGAATTGTCTGATGCACTTACAAAAGCTAATACATCCTCATCGCTACTCCCTAAATCAATAATGATTTCATCTGAAAACGTTAACGTTACGTTATCTTTATCGGAAGGTTCTTTTTCACAACTTGCAAAGGCTACTAAAATAGCTATAATTACTAAAGTAAAAATTCGTCTTTTCATGATAAATGGATTTAATTATATGATTGATTATTGTATTTAATTTCTGACTGCAAAAATAAGCATATTTTTTTAATGATAAAACATAGTAGAGAGAAATAATATACTATTGATGATGAATGATTCTCTTTTATAGAAAAATAAAATAATACGAATAACGTTACAAATAAAATGTAGTTTTTTATGAGAATTATGACCGTATTATTTCTGCTTATGTTTTATCTAAGTGTTTTTCCACAAAAACATTTATCCGAAACAAGTTGGAAAGTGTTAACAATCAATGGAGAACATCTTGCTTTAGATAGTACTGAACTTCCTGTATTGATTTTTTTGAAAGAACGTATTAATGGATTTACTTCTTGTAATAAGTTATTAGGGAACTATGAATTACATCGAAAAAAAATAAGCTTTTCGCAAATAGGAGGCACAAAAATGTTTTGTCCTGATCCTTTTCAACGTATAGAACAAACATTCTATCAAGCCTTAAGCGCGGTTGTTTTTTGGAAAATAAAAAAAGAAAAACTCTTTCTTTACGATAAACATAAAGCATGTATTTTGGTATTAAAAAAAAGTAATTCAACACATGAAACCAATTAAATCCTTGTCTTTCATTGCTAATTGGAGTTTACGTATAGCTATTCTCCTTTTTATGGCAGCCAACTATGGCCTATTATTTCAATCCATTGATTTTTCACATATCGATTTGTCAACACTCATTGCATTTGTGTATTGTTTATGCGGCCTTTTGCTCTTTATTGGCGGACTTCAAAAAAATGCTTCTTTAAGTGTGATATCCGCTTTATTGATTTTTTTACTCTCGGTTTATTTTTTAGTAGTGAATTATAAGGGACATATCTTTGAAGTTTCTTTTGTAATTTACTTTTTCCCGACGACTATAGCCTTGCATTTTTTAGCAAACGGTAATAAATAGAACATGATGAAATCAAAAAAAATAGTTATTTTCGCATCCGGTAATGGAACAAATTTTCAAAACATTGCTACTTATTTTTCAAATCATACTAGGATTGAAATTGCCTTATTGGTGGGTAACAAAAGCGATGCATATGTGTTTGAAAGAGCAAAGCAACTGCAAATACCTTCATTACTTATCGATAGAGAATCCTTTTATCAAACGGATAAAACCTTGAAACTTTTGAAATCCATTAATCCTGATTTGATTGTATTGGCTGGATTTTTATGGCTAATACCTGAAAATATCATCGAAAATTTTGAAGGTAAAATAATAAATATTCACCCTGCTTTATTACCTAAATATGGAGGCAAAGGAATGTATGGCATGAATGTGCATAAAGCTGTAGCTGAAAATAACGATAAAGAAACAGGCATATCCATTCATTATGTGAACAAAGAATATGATAAAGGAGATATGATATTACAAGTAAGATGCGAGCTATCTCCAAGCGATACTCCTGAAGCCATAGCCGAAAAAGTGCATCAATTGGAATATATCCATTTCCCTGCAACCATAGAAAAATTACTTGTGACGAATGACTAAGGTTTTTTATGCCACAAATTAGAAATTATTTTACGATTAAACAATATTTCATTCAAAAAAATATGCTTAATAAATGTAAAATCAATGTTTAATAGGGCTTAAATTTTTTAATATTTTGTATTGTCTTGTAAGTAAAAAATATATAATTTTGCACAAAGTTAAATTAAAATTAAAAATTAAAATTTAAAAAGATGAGAAAAGGTATTTTATTATTAGCAGCTGTTGCATTTTTAGCAACCTTTAATAGCTGTCAACCGGAAGTCATTATCACAACACCTGAAGAAATAACGATTGATTTAGGTAGTAACGATGCCGCTGTTCTTGCTGGAGTAGAAGCTTCCAATAAAGATGAAGTTACGGTTTCTGGTATCAATTACGATCATGCCGGAGAGCAAACTGCCACTTTTGCTGCAGGTGATGTAACCTTAGAAAAAGTAATTAAAGTAAAAACCGATAAGTTGGCAGGTCAATACAGTTATAAACAAACTATTGACGGTGACCTTGATTCGGAAATTTACTCCTGTACAGTAACACAATCAACAACCTTGTTTAATAAAATTATTGTAAGTGATTTATTAGGTAATGCTAGTGCTGTTGATGGTTCAGCTGTATGCCAAGGTGCTGCTTTCACATTGGATGCTTTCAATGTTGAAATCCCAGATTTAGGAAAAGCTGCTGTTACCGGTACCGGTACGTTCGAAAAATTAGATGGTGGTAATTATCAAATCAGCACTGCTGAAATCACTATCGATTTTGAAGATGCTTCACTTGAAAGCTGGCTTATTGAAATTGAATTTACAAAGGAATAAGGCAGCGATGCTCTGAGTTAAAAAGAGATTGAGTAATCAATCTCTTTTTTTTATGCATGTATCATATTTATTTCATTTCTGCGTTTAGTATAACAATTAGATACAAATGCAACGCAAATTTATCGTAAATATCATTATTCTTATAGGGCTTAATCTGCTGATCAAGCCTTTTTGGATTTTTGGTATAGACCGAACGGTTCAAAACCTCGTTGATGCAGAAACCTACGGTATGTATTTTGCGTTATTTAATTTCACTTTCCTCTTTAATATTGCCCTTGATATGGGCATTACTAATTTTAATAACCGAAGCGTTGCCCGTTGCAATGATTTTCTGAAAGAAAGTTTTGCCCGTATTTTTTCATTAAAATTATTGCTTTTTGTTTTCTACTTTATGTTGATGTTGATAACAGGCATAGTAATTGGGTATAATTCTTTGCAAATTAAAATGCTGATACCATTATTGATCAATCAATTTTTGGCTGGTTTTATTCTCTATTTACGTTCGAATATATCCGGATTATTGCTCTTTAAAACCGATAGTTT
>Ga0172377_10005339_pt1 | contig 13206 bp, 8 predicted proteins | sample Pumphouse3metaG_FD_119749 | JGI IMG/M metagenome (GOLD analysis project Ga0172377, IMG submission 119749) | Leachate microbial communities from a municipal landfill in Southern Ontario, Canada - Pumphouse #3 metaG | ecosystem: Engineered > Solid waste > Landfill > Unclassified | place: Canada... | reverse complement strand
TAAGTTTGCGGGTTTAAGAGAGGTTTTTGTTCCCCCTCTCAAGAAAAGAGGGGGACACGGGTAATGATAAAAATGTTTTACAATATCAGTCAAAGAAGCTTTTCAGCTTTTTGCTGCGACTGGGATGACGCAGTTTACGCAAAGCTTTTGCTTCAATCTGTCTGATCCTCTCTCTGGTAACTTCAAAATCCTGCCCTACTTCTTCCAGCGTATGGTCGCTTTTTTCACCAATACCAAAACGCATCCTTAAAACCTTTTCCTCCCTTGGAGTAAGGCTTGATAGTACACGGGAAGTTTGTTCGGAAAGGTTGGACTTGATAACTGCCTCCAGTGGAGAAACCACACCTTTATCTTCAATAAAATCACCAAGATGTGAATCTTCCTCTTCACCTATGGGGGTTTCAAGAGAAATCGGTTCTTTGGCTATTTTAAGTACCTTACGTACTTTTTCCAAAGGGAGCTGCATCTTGTCTGCTATCTCTTCAGGTGTAGGTTCACGGCCGTTTTCCTGCACAAGCTGTCTGCTGGTACGGATAAGTTTGTTAATGGTTTCAATCATATGCACCGGAATCCGGATAGTACGCGCCTGGTCAGCAATGGCTCTGGTAATCGCCTGACGAATCCACCAGGTGGCATAGGTGGAAAACTTGTAACCGCGCTGGTATTCAAACTTATCCACTGCCTTCATCAGACCTATATTGCCCTCCTGAATCAGGTCCAGAAACTGCAATCCACGGTTTGTATATTTTTTGGCTATGGAAACAACAAGACGCAGGTTAGCCTCAATCAGCTCTGATTTGGCAATTTTGGCTTTACGTTCGCCTTCACGGATTGCACGAATCGCCTTGGAAAGCTCCATTGCCTTGAAACCAGACTCATGTTCAACAGTCGCCAGTTTGGTGGCTGCCCTGCAAAGTCGTTTTTCAACGGCTTTAAAGTCTTTTTCAGAAAGTTTGAACTCTTTAAGCGCTTCCACCCCTTTTTCAGTATCACTACGAAAAGTATACAAAAGCTCTTGCAGCTGCTCGGACGGCAAAATATTATGCACGCCTGCCAACTCTCTTTTAACCTTAAGCACTCTTGTTGAAAGTTCTTTAAGACGATCAGCCACCCTGTTTATATGACGGCTTTCAAGTCTCATTGAAGTAAGCAGTTCTGCTTGCTGCCCTTTTATGTCCTTAATCTTTTTTTCCAGGTTTTTTTTCTTTGTTGCCGCTTTTGCTTCGCACAACTCTGTTTTAAGCTCTTTTACACGCTGATCATTGGCACTGATCAGATCAATAACTTCCATTAATCTTATTTTGTGCTGATCAATAATCTCTTCTTCATCAAGCGGTTCGGCATCAGGGTCTTCTTCAATATCCTTGCTGATTTCTGAAGGGGCTATCTCGTTGTTACGCAGTTTTTCACCAAGCTCAAGTACTTCTTGTACAGTAACCGGAGTACTTAAAATAATCTCGGCAACTTCCCGCTCACCATCTTCTATTCGCTTGGCTATCTCAACTTCGCCTTCACGGGTAAGTAGTGATACAGAACCCATCTCCCGCAAGTACATTCTTACAGGATCACTGGTACGACCGATTGAGCCTGGTTCAAACTCAACCTCCTCTGATTCGCCTTCACTTTCTTCCTCGCCATCAACCTCAATCTTGGCCTTTGAGATTTTAACCTTGTTGGCTGCATCAATAATTTCAATATCAAGTTCACCAAACATACCCATTACATCTTCGATCTGTTCAGTGGCGATATCAGGAGGCATCATGTCATTAACTTCATCAAAGGTGAGAAAGCCTTTTTCCTTGCCTATATCAATCAGCTTTTTGACATCATCCATATTTTTTTTGGCCATTATAATCCCTTCAGAAGGAAACTTTTCAGATACGTACATAATTCAAAGTGTTGTCCGCCAAACAGGACGAGCTCAGCTATTGCAATGTGGATTTCCGGTTACGTAATTCATCTGCCTTTATAAGCAGCTCATGATATTCCGGACTGTCTTGCACCAGATCAGCCAGTTTTACAGACAACTGTTTTAATTCACGGGTTGCATTTTGCTTAATGCGCTGCACACACTGCTGCAATGCAACGCGCCAGTTAATGTCAGTCAAATGTTCATCAGTAACAAGCAATCTGGCTGCCAGCTCTTTTTGCCAGTCAGTAGTTATATCGGAAAGTTTCAGGCTGGCTGGAGTACTATCTGCTGTATCCAGTGCAGCGATTTTACCGGCAAGTGGAAGATAGTCACTGTTAAAAAGCTTTTCAAGCCCAACTACTTGCATTTCTGTGCGGGATTCAGGGTAATGCAGCAAAATCCCCAGCAATGTTTCCTGTATCGGATCATTGGGAGCTGTTTTGTTTTTCAGGGGATTAACCGTTTGTTGCCTATCCCCTTGGGCTGCAAAATCCCTATTGCGTGTTGCCCCTTTAGCTTCTGCTGCAACTCTTTTTCTGAAAGCCGGCAGATCCACTTCCAGCAGACGGCAGATCTCTTTTTCATAAAGGTTACGCTCCACCGGATCGGAAATACGCTTGAAACGAGGAATAATTTCATCCATTAAGCGAACTTTCCGGTCTACGCTGTCTGGTGAGGTTTTGGCAAGCAGCCAGTGCATAAACTGCTCAAAGGCAGGTCTGGCAAGCTTTAGTTGGGCAGCAAAATCTTCAGCGCTGTTTTGCTGCATAAAGCTGTCCGGATCATCGCCAGGCAGGCTGATAACATAAGCTGGCAAATTATGCTCCAGGCACAATTCCATTGCACGTACTGTGGCAACCCGACCAGCCTTGTCACTGTCAAACAGCAGGTACAACTGTTCAGCATGTTTACGCAGCAACCTGATATGACCTTCAGTAAGGGCAGTGCCGCAAGTTGCCAGCACGTTACGCACACCAGCCTTGTACAAAGCCAGGTGATCAAAATACCCTTCCACAACAATCGCAGCACGTTCTCGCCGTATATCAAGCAGAGCAAGATCAAGCCCGAAAAGTACAGAGCTTTTGTGATAAAGCGGTGATTCCGGTGTATTCAGGTACTTGGGCAACCCGTCATCCAGCACCCGACCGGCAAAAGCTATTGTGTTACCCTTGTTGTCACGGATGGGAAAAATCAGCCTGTTGTGCAGCAGATCATACCAGCCATAATCACCGCGTCGCACCAGCCCAAGTTCTGCGGCAACCTCCAAAGAGCAATTATTTTTGCCCAGCTGTTTAACCAAAGCGTCACGTCTGCCAAAGGCAGCACCAAGACCGTATGTTTCAGATATTTCAGGAGTTATGCAGCGATTTTGCAGGTAACTACGCACTGCCGCACCTTCATTTGACCCAACCAGCAGTTCACGGTAATGCCTTGTGGCCAGTGCCATAATCTTTTGCTGTTCTGTTTTCAGGCTTTCTGCACGTTGCTCTTTGGGGGTGAGCGCACGCTCTTCAATGTAAACTCCGGCTTTGCCTGCCAGCCTTCTGACCGCCTCAGGGAAGGTAAGCCCTTCAATCTTCATCAGAAAACTGAATACATCACCACCAGCTCCACAGCCAAAACAGTGGAAGATTTCACGTGCAGGATTAACATTAAAAGATGGTGTTTTTTCGCCATGAAAAGGGCAAAGCCCCACAAAGTTGCTGCCACTGCGTCTTAAAGGCAGATATTCGCCAATAACATCCACAATGGAAATCCGCTCTGCAACCTCTCTTACTTTTCCTTCCGGAATCATGGCTGAAAAACCTCCGCAGCACCAGCCTCTGCCAGTAAAAAGCCAGCAAAATCAGCCAGCATCATTGCAGCATGTTCTTCCTTTACCTGTTCTTTCAGTTTGAAATCAATCGGTATTGCAAGCAGCAACTGGAATACCAACCCCAACAGTAAGGCAGCTTCAAAACAACCCAGCAACAGACCAGCCAGGCGATTAAGCCAGCCAAGCAACGCCATTCTGACAAGCCTGGTAAGTATGCTTACCAAAAACCTGACCGCCAGTCCGCCAACCAACAGCAACATAAAAAAAGTAACCGGCAAAGCAGCTTTTAACGGCATAAAAGCTTTCAACATACCCGCAGCATCCGCATAATAGCGAAATGACAACCAGCCACCTGCAAAAAGGGCAGCTACAGAGGCTGCTTCAGCAATAAAACCGCGAAAAGCCCCCCGCAGGCCTCCGATTATAATTATTGCTGCTATGACAGTAAGAAGGATACTCATGCCAGGCACCGGTTTTGCCAGGCCAGTTCCGGTTTTAGTTCAAAGGTGATACCAGGGTGGTAAGGGGTGCGACGTTGCAGGTATGCATTTGGTACAACAAGGAGAAAATTACAAGCCAACAAAAACAGTGTCTTTAAATACAGGTAAAACAATACGTAGACGGGGCTTTCTTGCGAAAGCCCCGTCCTTGCCTGGTTTTTGATCTGCCAAAATTTGTTTGCCAACAAAATGTCTTCTTTCATCAGCAGATTTAACAGAGCTTTTAAAAACTACTGCGGAGGCTGCCTACTGCGTTGCGCGGTACTCGCTTCCTCGGCTAACTATTTTGTTATGCCTCGTCGCTGCGTTCCGTGCGCCTTGTATACAGCCTTCCTCATAACGTTTTTCAAAAGCCTGTTAATGTTATCAAAATACCTAGTCCATCATTTTACGTTGTTTCTTGAGTGCGCGTTTGCGTGCTGCAATCGCTTTCTTTTTCCGCTTGATACTTGGTTTTTCATAATGTTCACGCTTACGTACTTCAGAAAGGATTCCTGCTTTTTCACACTGTTTCTTGAATTTCTTCAAAGCGAGGTCAAATGGCTCATTTTCCCTTATTCTTACACCTGGCATCCATAATCCCCCCCTTCACTATCAACTTTGCTTGTATATGAATCAGCTTGATAAGCTTTGTGCCAAGGTATTTAAACATCATTTGTCTTTTTATCAAGACGAAAGATAATAACAGCATATATGAATATGTCAAGCACAAGAACAGATAGGCAGGCTCCTAAACACTACTTTCAAAAAGCCCGGCTTCAGCCTGACGTTGTGTTTCTTCAAGCAGTTGCTGTGTTCTCACATTACGCTCTAAAATTTCAAGGCTCATGGCCAATATCGGCATAATACTGGCAAGCAGCTCCTGCTCTTCCTTGCTGAATTTTGCAAACGTAGCAAACTCCACCACTGCCAGCAGCCTGTCTTTATTAACCACAGGATAGACAGCAACCGTGGTTGCTTTTGCTGCTCCCAGGCTGGAGCCGATATGCAGATAATCCTCGGGTGGTTCACTGATAATAATCGGTTCCCGCTCAAGTGCGCACTGACCAACCAATCCCTGCCCCAGGGAAAAAAACGGGGTAAAATGCTTGCGCTCTTTATAGGCATAACCACCAAGCATCCTTAAATGTTGCCTGCGCTCATCAAAAATATAAAAAGCTGCCTGCCCGATACTTATTAGTGGTGATAATGTTGATAAAAACCGTCGTGCCAGATCAGTAAAGTTATTGGCAAGCTGTAATTGCGCCTGAATGGTTGCCTGGTGGGTTTTAAGCCAGCGTTGTGCTGCCATCTGTTTTGCCTCGGATTGCAGCACTTCTATTGAGCGCGCTAACTCACCAAATTCATTAAAATAATCTGTATACGGCACCTGCACATCCAGCTTGCCGTCAGCCAGCTGTTCAACAGCAAAACGGATCTGCTCAGTTGGGCGGCGTATAGACATAACCATGAGATACCCAAAACCGGCAACCAGCACTATGGTTGCCACAAGCAGGCAAATAGTCAGCAAAATAGCGGTTTCAATCTGGTTTTGTGCGTTTTGAAACGATACATCCCCATCGGTTTTTTTGAGGTTAAGCATTTCTGCAAGCAACTTGTCAGCAATCTTGAAATTTTTGTTAAATGCAGTAACCAGCAAACCTGTTTCCACCCTATGCAGGTCAGACTTTGACAGGGCATCAACAAACTGTCTGGCAGGCATCCGGCAAGCTTCAAAAGCAGTATGGAACTGCACCAGCCATTGTTTGTCCTCTGCTGATTGCAGTAAGGAGACAATTGCCAGCATTTCCTTTTCAAGGCTTTTGCCCCTGGTAAGCATCTGCTTTAGCAGCTCTTCACGTTCGTCCGGATCATTAACCAGATTGACCTGGTGCATATCATAGCCAAGCATATGCAGTTGCAGGCGGGTTTCATGCAGAAGCATTACAGCAGCCAGGTTCTGGCTATTTTTTTGCCTGATTATACTTTCAAGATTGTTAAAATAATAAAGGGCAGTACTGCCAACCAGCATCAAAGAGATTAGCATCAATGCCAAACCGCCAAGCAGTTTTACCTTAAGTGACAAACTTACAAGAAAAACGAAGATCCGTTTCATAGCTGATTTTCTCCGCTTTTCATGCTGATATCCCCTGCAAATGGCTCCAGATCAATGAAAGTCCCCACCATACCACCTGGTTGTTCATCTGCACCACCAAACCCTGATGCAAAGTAAAGAACCTTATGTACCTTGCCATCGGCAAAGGTAATAAAAGCGACCCGCCTTAACTTGCCGGTATGAGCAATAATCTGCTCGCTTTCCTGTTGGCAGGTTATACGGTCTTCTTCTGTAAAAAAGTGCATATCAAGTATGCGCTTGCCGATCAGCTCATCACGATGCAGATTAAAGGTTTTTTCAAATTCCCGATTAACCCCCAGAAAGCGGGAATCCGAACCGCAGTAAAAAAGCGGATTGGGGATTGTATCAAGCAATGTTTGCTGAAAATTAAGCTGTTCTGCCTTGCTAAGCTCGGCGTTTGCTACGGAAGACAGCATTTCGTTCATATACTCACTGCGCTGCACAACGGCAAAGTTCATTGCCAGAAGGTGGAAAAGCTCATCCAGCAGACTGCGTACTTCATTATCCGGCATATGTTGTAACGCCAGCTCCACCACACCGGCACAGGTATCATGTAAAACCACTGGTGCTATCACCAAAGCCCCTGGCTTTGTGCTGCCAAGCCCTGAAAGTATCTTCCATTCACTTTCCTGCGGCATCTCAATAATCCGCAATGTCTGATCCATCACTGTCTGCCCGATCAACCCCTCGCCTGCTGCCAGCATGGTTGGCGGTGCTTCTGCACAGGCATAACAGCCAACCAGTTGTAAAACCGGAACATTGCCACCATACTCTGCCACATAGATGGTGCCTTGCAAAACCCCCAGAAGCTCGTGGGAGTGCTTTAAAAATGTGTGGGCAAGCGCATCAACCGTCTGTTCCTGTTGTAACTGCATGGCAAACATTGCCACCTTTGATTTGCGCTCGGCTATTTTTTCCTGCTCAGTGGCAATTGCCTTAACCTTTTTACCAGCCTCCAGTTGATTATGCTGGCTGACAACCACCCGCAGCAACATCCCTCCCAGTAAAAAGGCAAGCACACCGCCAAGCATTCCATTTACAAGCAGTCCGGAAAAAGGAATTGAGCTGGCAAAATCCTCTGTCAGCACCAATGTCCATTTTCCAAGGGGATCGTGCCAATCAATATCAGCCGTAGCCACCGCCTGGTTACGCCCGTTTATTTTCTGAATACTGTTGGTAATTGTAAAAGGTAAACGTTGTGGTATCTGTTCATCAAACATGCCGGCAAACTGTTTCTCCTGCCGGATAGCCTTAATCAGATCAGGCCTGGGCTCCACTGCTATATGGTTTAAAAGCCCTTTGTTGTTGGCAGCAAAAACCAGTTGCTGTGGCGAAAGCAGTAAAGCAATACCTTTATGCCTTGCCAGCAGCTCATCAATCCCCTGCATACCCACCCTTGCCACCACAACGCCTATGGGGGTTCGGGATGTATCAGCCTGCACCGGCGCAGAAACATAGATGACCCGCTCTCCGGTTTTAGTGCCTATGGCTGCATAAACTGATCCTTTGCCGTTAATTGCGCTTTTAAAATATGGTCTGAATTTGATGTAGTTACCAAAGGAAGGCTTACCGCTGGCATACCAGGCGGAACCTATGTAGCCATCAGCACGGCATAAAAAAACGCCTGCCAGATTGAAAGAACGCCCAACGCTTTCCAGAGTTGCCAGGTTTTTTTCGCTTAAAGCTATGGTTTTATCCCCTGCTGTTACTAATTGTTCTCCGGGCTGGTCACCTTTTAACCTGCCCGAAACCTCAACCTTAAACTCCTGATCAACAACCCCCAAAACACCTAATGCACCCATAAAATCACTGTTAAGCGTGCTTGATATAACCTGTACAGCAAGCCTTTCCGCACTGATTTGCAACTGGCGTACCCGTTCATTTTGTTGTTGCGAGCGTGTAAACAATCCACTGAACAGACCGATTGCAACTGAAAGTATTAAAATCAGCAGCCAGGCTAGATGTTGTCTTTTTGCTGCCAGGCGCAGCAACATGGCAGTCATGCTTGCTCCTTTTCTGGCGGCAAAACAGCTTCAACTGCTTTTATAAATGCTGCAAGCATTGCGGACAGCTCTGACAACTGTTCATCAGCTTGCCCGTCCTTTAAGGTTTTTTTACGGATGGCAGCCTCCAGCGCTGAAGCTTTTTCCTGTATTGCTGTTGCGCCTACTGTGGCAGCCGTACCTTTTAAAGAGTGCGCAATCCGCTCTGCCGCAGGATAATCGGCAGCAGCCAAAGCTGCACTGATTTCAGCAGCACTATTACCTTGTCCAACAACAAACTTGTGCAGCATGGAAAGATATACAGATGCCAGGTTTGGTAACCCTGCCAGATATTGCAAACTTGTTGCCACATCCAGACCTTCAATATCAATCAATCCGGCAGGCAGCTCTTCAAGCTCCGGCATGGCAGCGGCATCAGGCTTATCCTGTGTCACCAAAGCTTGCTTTTGCGCTGGCTGATCATCCGGCAATGGCACAACGCCATCAGTGGCATTAGCTGCTGTCCAGCGGTGTAAAATGCTCCAAAGCTCTTCAGGCCTGAAAGGCTTGCTGATGAAATCCACCATACCGGCAGCAAGGCACCTTTCCTTATCCTGCTGCATGGCATTGGCAGTCATGGCAATAATCGGCAGTTTTTCGTATCCAACAAGCTTGCGGATATTTCTGGTGGCAGTCAAACCATCCATAACCGGCATCTGCATATCCATAAGTAGCAGATTCCAGTGGTCAGCTTTGTGTGCAGCCACCATATCCAGGGCTTCTTTGCCGTTTTCAGCTATATCCACAATCAGCCCGGCTTCACCTAAAATAGCTCCTGCCACTTCCTGATTAAGCTGATTATCTTCCACCAGCAGCACCCGCACACCCTGTAATCCGTCCAGATTTAAAGTTTGTGCCGTGTCTGCATAAAGATAATCACCGTCATCATCCAGACAGGTAACATGGCTGATACCAACCCGAGCAGTAAACCAGAAACTGCTGCCCTGCCCGTACACGCTTTTTACTCCAACCTCGCCCCCCATCAGCTCAGCCAGGTTTTTGGAGATGGCAAGCCCCAAACCGGTACCGCCATACTTGCGGGTGGTTGATGTATCTGCCTGCTGAAAGCTGCGGAAAAGCAGCTCTATCTGTTCATCAGTCAGCCCTATGCCGCTATCTTTTACTTCACAGTACAAAAGCAGGTCGGTTTCTGTTTTTTCAAGATAATCAAGGTAAACAGTAATACTGCCCTGCTCGGTAAACTTAATGGCGTTGTTGATATAGTTAATCAGAATCTGGCTGATACGCAAACGGTCACCAATCAGCTGTAAAGGCAGATCATTGGCAATACTAAAGCTTAGTTGCAAGCCTTTGGCATCTGCTTTTGCTGCCATCAGTGCTTCAATATCTTCCTGCAACCTTTCAATATTGAAACTGATCTGCTCTATATCCATCTTGCCTGCTTCTATTTTGGAAAGATCAAGAATATCATCAATAATCCCCAGCAGATGCTGCCCGCTGTTACGGATTTTCCTGATGTAATCCTGCTGTGCAGGTGAAAGTTCTGTTTTAAGGGCAAGGTAAGCCATGCCGATGATAGTGTTCATCGGTGTACGAATTTCATGGCTCATGTTGGCAAGAAAATCGGTTTTGGTTCTGGCTGCATCTTCTGCAAGATGCTGTGCCCGCAGCATCGCCTCTTCAGCCAGCTTACGCTCCGTAATGTCGTACATCCAGGTAAGCAGCAAATGTTTGCCGTCCTGTTCCATCCAGCGGGTATTCAGCAAAACCCACAGGTTACTACCGTTTACACGCTTTAAATTGGCTTCATACTCACTGACACTTCCCTGCTTTTGCAGCTTGTCGTAGTAATGTTCCCAATCGTGGCTGTTGCCCCAGAAGTCTTTCAGGCGGAATTTTTTCAGATTTTCACGGGGCATATGCAGCAGGTTTGCCAGGCGACGGTTTGCAAACAAAAACTCGCCATCTTCGGAAAGCATGGTAACGGCAGCAGGGCTGTCTTCCAGAATCTGCTTGGTGCGGGCTTCGTTTTGGGTAATCACTTCTTGTTGTGCTGCCAGCTCTTCAGCCTGTTTACGGCTTTCCTGCAAAAGTTGCGTAGTACGCAAACTGCGCTCAAGCACTTCAAGGCAAAGTGCTGTTGGCGGCAACATTTCGTTAACCAGGTTTAATTCTTCAGCAGTTACAGGTGCAAGCAGAGCCAGTTCAATCACGCCAAGCAGACGCTCATTGGCAAGGATGGGCAGAAAAAGCAGATTAGCCGGCGGGACTTCAGCAAGGGCACTGCTTATGTAAAGGTAGTTTGACGGGGGCTTGTCCAGCAAAATCATCTTTTTTTGCAAGGCACACTCACCAACAAGCCCATCACCAGGATTTATAATCTCTGGTGGTGATACACCGCCAACCCTGGCAAAGCCGCTGCACAACTGCAATTTCTGTCCATCGCTGTCAAGGATGTAAAAACTGCCCTGACCTATTTTCAGATAACTTGCCAATCCGCACAGAAAACTGTCTGCAAGGGAGGTAAAATCTGTTGCTGCCTGCAACCTGGGAGCCAGCTCACCCACAGCAGAAGCAAGCTGAATTTTATAATTGAGTTTGCTGTTTGAATCCTCAAGTCCATCAAACAGCTGACCAAGGTTCTGATTAACCTCGCTTTGCAGATAGCGCGACAAAACCCCCTGCACAATAATTGCCGAAAACACAAGCAGCACAAAAAGAAAGGCAAGAAAACCGGAATGGGGCACAAAGTACATAACCAGTGCTAAAACCAGTGTTATTACAGCAGAAACAGCAAACAGCAGCCAGGAAAGCTGCTGCAGCATGATTGAAGCATGGTGAGTACCGGCCTTCAGACGGTGCCCATTATCAAACAATCCTGTTTTGGGCATGGATATTACTGTTCTCTCACTCCGAACATGGAAGATAATTGCAGCTCTGCCAGCAGTTCACGCAGGCGTATATCTCCGGCAATAATGGACAGGCTTACCTTGTCCCTGTTTACCAGCTTCATCAGATAACCGATTACGGCAGAGGGCATGGCAAAGGAATCAGGAATGCGTATCAAAATGGATGCTGCTCCGCCATCAACCATTGCTGAAATGGTTTCACGCAGTTTAATACTGTCATCAATGGTTTTAATAATACCGCCCACCACCAGCTCTGTTGTACTTTTGCGTTCAATGGTAATCATTTTTAATCTCCTTTTAGTGTAATCTTTCAAGCATCTGCAACAATAACAATCTGCCGCCCTGCGGGCTTACCCGCATCAGGTCAACAGAGCGTTTCATAAGAGCCAGCCCGCGTCCGCACGGTGCTGTGGCTGATCTGCGTGCCGTAAGCTGCTCCTGTAAAACCCCTGACCCAGGATCTGTAACTTCGAGCCAGCATTGCAGCCGTTCTCCCTTATCAGCAAGGCTGACAGAAACCGTAATCTTTTCACCATCTTTTGCCGTAGCCGACATTATCATATCATCATATTCACCGGAAAGAAGCAGTTGCCGCTTGTTGGCACCCATTTGCAGGCAGCCATGTTCAAGTGCGTTCATCAGTGCCTCACCAATTGCCAGATCAAAGTTTTCAAGCCGGCTACCTGTTGCACCGTTTGCTTCCAGATGTTGCATAATACGACCTTGCAGGGCAGCCACATCAGATAATGTTCCAGAACAGGAAAACCGCACGGTTTTTTCTGGGTTATCAAAGCTGCTGCGCTGCAAATAGATTAAAGTTATGTCGTCATCATCATCCCTTGGCGGGCAACTGCTCCTGAACTGATCAAACAGTTCATTGGCTGTGCCGGAAACCGCCAGATCATCTGAAAGGCGATGAAAATATGAGCTGTCTTCCTTTGCAATCTGCGCATCTGGCAGACCATCAGTTGTTAACAATATGTCACTTATTCCGCCAAGCGATATTTTACTTATTTTCACAGCTCCGGAAAAAGCAGTGAGCGGCGGATTATCTCCCACAAGCTGTTCTACAAGGGAATTACGCATCTGGTACAAAGGTGGCATCCCGCAGGCTGCAATCTGCATCTGGTTATGCTCAGGATCAATTTCAAGCAAGGTACAGCTGAAAACCTCATCATCCAGTATGTTTTCAGTGATAAAGCAGGTCAGGTTATGTGCCATGGCAGCAAAATCACCGGACAAGGGACAATGATCCACAGCATGGTTAAAATATGCTGTTACCAGCATTGAGGTTACTGATGCCGAAAGCCCATGCCCCATTGCATCGGCAAGGTACACCAAAAGCTTGCCCTGCTCGGTAAGGCGGACAGAATAACTGTCTCCGGACATAACATCTTTGGGCTTATGTACCAGACTGACAACCCAGCCACTGCCATCTGCGCAGGGCAAAAAAAGTTCAGCCATGCCATTGTGCAGAATATGTTGTTCCTTGCGCCTTGCCAGCTCTTCCTGGCGGGAATGGTAACGGTCGCGGTAACGCAACAGCTCAATTTCTTTACTTCGTGCCTGTAAAACAATTTTTTCAAGTGATATCTCTTTGGCAATAGTCTGCAACGAACGTTGCACAACATCGTATGACAAAGGCTTGGCAAGAAACTTTGAAACCCCCAGGTTAATTGCATCAACCAGCAGTTCGTTATCCAGCGAAGCTGTCATCAGCACCACCGGAGTTTTCTGATCCATGGAACGTATGGCTCGCAACATTTCAATGCCATCCATCACCGGCATCATCAGATCACTTACCACTATTGAAGGGCGGTATTTTCTAAAAAGCTCAAGCCCTTCCTCACCGTTTACTGCGGCATAACGTACAGCAAAAAGCGGCTCCAGCATTTTATCAATAATAGCACGCCCCACCATGTCATCCTCAACATAAAGGATAGACATACC
>Ga0172377_10005338_pt1 | contig 13207 bp, 9 predicted proteins | sample Pumphouse3metaG_FD_119749 | JGI IMG/M metagenome (GOLD analysis project Ga0172377, IMG submission 119749) | Leachate microbial communities from a municipal landfill in Southern Ontario, Canada - Pumphouse #3 metaG | ecosystem: Engineered > Solid waste > Landfill > Unclassified | place: Canada... | reverse complement strand
TTCTTCGATTGCAAGTTCGAGCGGCACTGTGAATTCTTCGGGCAGCACGGGCACGAGTTCGGGCGGCACTGTGAATTCTTCGGGCAGCACGGGCACGAGTTCGGGCGGCACTGTGAATTCTTCGGGCAGCACGGGCACGAGTTCGAGCGGCACTGTGAATTCTTCGGGTAGCACGGGTAGGAGTTCCAGTTCCGGCACAAGTGGCAATGGTGACGATTGGGTTCCTCCTTGGGTTACAGATACCACAGTCTATGAGAGTTTTGATGATGATAGCACGGGTTCGGACAATTCTCTTGATGAATATCCGACAAATGATAAGCGCGATAAGGGCGATACCCTTGTCACGAGTGGAGTTGTTCTTGTCCCTTCCGATTCAGTCCCGACTTCGGGTGGAACGATCGTGGTCATCAACGGCAACACCTACCTTGTTTCTGATTCCGTCAAGAGTTCTCCCCTTACAACGTATGCTGCGGATTCTTCCTTTGTCGATGGCCGCGAAGCGGTAAATGTAGGTGAGGTTGTCCAGATTACTCTGGATGCGGATAAGATAACGGATTATTTTGGTGCAGATGTTGGCGATACCATTTATGTGACGGGTTCGGATGGCCTCCTTTTTGTGGATCCTTCCCATCCTTCTACACCTTCGACTTCTGTTGCAATTGTGGTAACTGGAGATGATTTGCCCATTTGGGTAACGGCAGATACGACGGTGAGCGTTGGCAGCATCTACTTTACGGATGCGGCCGGGCATTTGATCATTTTTGATGGAATCAATTTCATCGATCCAATTCCAGATGCCGACATTGCCTATATTCAGGATTCGGATGATGATGGTCTTTTGGATTCCGTAGAAGTCATATTAGAAGACACAATCCCAAAGAATATTTCTGTGACGGCACTTTCGATTGTTGTCAATGGAGATACGCTGGATGTCAACGGCGCTTTGAGTGTAATAGATAACCGCATCTACGGCGGGGTAAGTGATCTTGCTCTTAGTGCAGACTCTTTCCCTGACAATGCAAAGATCCTTATAACTTATACAGATGCAAATGGCGTCAATTATGTGCGCGAAACGAGTTTGATCGAATTGGGCACGCATGTGATCAAGGATGCTTATGCGATTCGCGACAACAGTAAGGGCGGTCGGGATTCTCTTTTTATCGAATTCAATATAGACCTTATCCCAGCAGATCTTTCGACTCCGGAATTCATCGTGTTCTTGAATGGACTCGGATTTAATTTGGATGAAGTCTCTGTCTATTTACCGACGAAGAACATTTTGATTCTCGTCTGTGATTCTTTGAAACTCAAAGGGAATAATGCGGATTCCGTTGTACTTGCTCCGGGTGCGACCTTTGAAAGCTTGCCTTATGTGGCGAGTTCCGAATATGACCGCCAGGTTCCTGTGACAGTCAAGGATCGCTATCCGGGCGTAAAATATGTGGAGTATTACGATAATGATGGTGACGGTGTACTGGATTCGATTGTCGCTGTATTCAGCGCTACAATTACCGAGGAAGAACTTTCCAACTTCTATTTCTCCTTCCCTTGGTATAGTTCTCGTGGGCTTCTGATTGAACTTCAAGCACAGCCGGCAGATTTGATCCTCAATGCCGGCGATACGTCCGTCTCGTGGCGTGTCCAGAGCAATGTGACTCTCGCTTCAAATTTGACGAGCATTAACTCTGAAGTCCCTGCGGCCACGCTTTACACTTATTACAGTGTATTTGGCAATACATTTGTGAATTCGGAATCCATTGTTTTGGTGGATAAGATGGCGCCGGTCATTTCAGGAGCGTCTCTCCACTATGCGGATGGCTCGTCCAAGGACACCTTGATTGTTTCTTTCTCGGAAGCCGTAGATTATTCCACGCTTTCGGGGAGGGACTTCTTTGTCTACATCCATGGCAAGGATACCCTGGATCTCAATCCTTCTCATCTTGTGTGGGCTGCAGACGGCAAAAGCGTCTCGCTGATTATAAGCACATCTGAGAATGGCATTGTTCCGGGTGATTCCCTTATGGTTGTCGATGGTGCGAAATCCTCTATTTCAGATATCTATGGCAATGTTTCTATAGAAAATGCTTCGCCAGTGGTTATCAGCGGTCTTCTCGGACATTTGGTGGAATCGGTGAACATGGGTTCCTTCGATCCTTCAGATTACGTAACAAGTACGCTCAATTCGGTATCTATTTCGTATGTGCCGAGTTCCACACGCACCTCTGATTTGCGCGATGAAGGTACTCTAGGGCATTTGATTTCTCTCGGTGAGCGCTTTGTGCCTCAATTGATCGACGGCGCTAAGGTGGATGCCGATGGAAACTACGATCCTTCCGTCCTCGATAGCATTAATCCTGCTGATATTCTCGTGAATTTCAGTGTGAGCTATTTTGATAATTTGGGCCAGTATGTGACGGACACCACATTCAACATTCCTTGCAATAGCGCCGCGTTTGGCGAAAACAAGAACTGTTTGACTACGGATAAGAAGGTTTTTGTCAACTGGAATTACAAAGATCATAAGGGCCGTTTAGTGGGCACGGGCGTGTATATCGTGCAATTCAAGTTGGTTGTCCGTTACAAGCAAAAGAAGGTTGAGGAAGAAATGCGTGATAAGTGGGGCGTTCGCCGCAAGACGAAGTAGCCTTCTTTGCGACTTTTCCTATATTTCTTTTATGCTTCGTATTGGAAAAACAGAAACGGCCTTGAATGAATCCATCCAAAAACGCGGCGCTTTATTCGCCGTGCTTTTGGATCCTGATACTTCTGATGATTTGGCTTTGCTCCGGGCGGGGACCCTTGCCGCTGAAAACGGGGCAGATCTTTTGCTTGTGGGCGGTTCCTTTATGGGAAACTTTAAGCTCCCCTCCCAAGTAGTTGCTCTTAAAAAAGAGGTCTCTCTTCCAGTAATTCTTTTTCCGGGCGGAGCCTCGCAAGTTGTCCCCGGATTTGATGCAATCCTCTTTACGACGCTCGTAACCGGGCGCAACCCCAATTATTTGATTGATGAACAAGTGCGCGGCGGAGTCCTTGTGCGCTCTTTGAATATGGAAGCTATTCCTACGGCTTATGAGCTCATTGGAAGTGGTAAGCGCACTGCAGTGGAATATATCAGTGGGACGATGCCCGTGCCGGCGGACAAACCCAAGCTTTCTATGGTTCATTCCATTGCGGCCGAATTGATGGGTATGCGTTATGTGTATTTGGAAGCGGGAAGTGGTGCGGAAATTCCAGTACCTGTGGAACACATCGCTTACACCCGCAAAGCGACGCAGATGACGATTATCACCGGGGGGGGGATCCGCGATCCTGAAACAGCCTCTATGCGTGTTGCTGCAGGGGCGGAGATAATCGTAACGGGTACGCTTTGGGAAAAGGTAAAGGATCCTCTTCTCCTCAAAGAATTTGCGGCTTCAATTCACGTTAAAGGCTGAGAACAGTAACGTTTCTTTTCATAAATGAGTATTTTTTCTCCAGATGGATTTCTTTCTGGAGATTTTTATGGATAATAAAAAAATTGTTCTAACTTATGCCTTCCGCGTGATTGGGGTCGTGCTTGTCCTTTTTTATTTTTTCGGCAAGAATTTGCTGTACAGAACCTTTCCTGGACTTCAGGGATATACTCTGAGCTCAATGTTTTATATCGGTGTGCTCATTTATTTTGCAGGAGCGGTGCTCTATTACATCTTCAACCGCAAGAAGCCGAAACGGCTTGAGGAAAAAGATGGAGATGAAAATAAATGATTCAAGTCGAGAATCTTCAAAAGACTTATCACACTGGCTTTTTGATGCGCCCTAAAAAGGTACTTTCCGATGTTTCTTTCCATGTTCCGAAAGGTTCCGTTTATGGATTTATCGGTCCGAACGGAGCGGGCAAGTCCACGACTATCAAACTTCTTACAGGACTTCTTCGCAAGGATTCGGGAAAAATTCTCGTTGCTGGCTTTTCTCCTTCTTCCTCAGAGAGCCGTAAGCATTTGGGATATTCTCCAGAACAACCCTATTTTTACGATTACCTCACTGGCCGCGAACTGATGCGCTTTTATGGACGTTTGTCCGGAATTGAAGGCAAGGAACTGGAAGCCCGCATTGAATGGGCGCTTTCGCTCGTGAATGCGAACAAGGATTGGGCAGATCGCCGCCTTCGCACTTATTCCAAGGGAATGATGCAGCGTGTGGGAATTGCTCAGGCCATTCTTGGTCGGCCGGAACTTTTGATTCTTGACGAACCGATGAGCGGGCTAGATCCTATGGGCCGGAAGGATGTGAGAGAGGCGATCGTTCTCCTCAACAAAGAGGGCGTTACCGTATTTTATTCCAGTCATTTGCTTTCAGATGTTGAGACGATCAGCCATCGTGTGGCGATGATCGTCGGGGGCAGAATTGTCCGCGAAGGTACTGTAGACGAAATTACGTCCAACTCTTCCGCAGAATACCATATACACGTGTCGTGCGACATTCCTTCAGAGGATGTTCCAGAAGGCGTTCTTCCCCAAGGGACGACGCCCCGTGAATGGATTTGCAAAAATGGGGAGCAGCGAGACCGCTTTTTAAATTTTTGCCTCCAGTCGGGGCTCCCTGTTGTGCGCGTTGAGCATCAGCGCCCGAGTTTAGAAGATGTGTTGACTGAGGAGATAGCCCGTGCAGAATCTTAAGAATATTGCTGTCATAGCCCTTAACACGTTTAGGGAATCGGTGAGAAGTAAAGTACTTTACAATATTGTATTTCTCGCGGTAGCTTTAGCCTTTTTTAGTATTATCCTCGGCGAATGGTCTGTCTTTGATCGCGCTTATGTCATCAAATCGACAACTCTTACGATTATGTCTCTTTCCGGGCTCCTCATCTCGGTCTTTGTCGGCATTAGTTTGGTGCAAAAGGAAATTCAGGGGCGCACTGTACTTACACTTCTTTCCAAACCTATCAGCCGGGCTGCGTTTATTGTGGGCAAGTATTTTGGACTTGTTGCTGTCATTGCGGTTCATTTACTGTTGCTCACTGTGATTTATTATCTGATTCTTTGGATGACGCATTCTTCTCCGACGTTTAGCCTCCTTTTTGCTATTTACCTTGTGTTTTGTGAGATGGCGATTGTCGTTGCCCTTGCGCTTCTCTTTTCTACATTCAGTTCCCCGGTACTTTCCGCATTATTTACTTTGGGCGTATATATCGCGGGTCACTTGTCCAATGAACTTTTGGAACAGGTGCGGTTTGTTCGCCGTATGGGAGAAGTGGATGGAACCCAAAGCGTGATGATGGAAAAAATAGCCATTGTCGTACATGCTGTTTTCCCGGGACTTTACCGGTTTAATGTCTCTGCGTATGTGATTCATAATATAGCGCTGCCAGAGCATTATCTTTTTTTCAATAGTTTGTATGCGGTGGGCTATATAGGTGTGTTTTTGGCGATTGCCTGCTGGTGGTTTAGCCGGAGGGACTTTATATGACGCGAAATCAGCTAATGGCGAAAGTTCTCTATTCGAATAAGCTTGTATCCGAAAAGCAAATTCAAGAACTTTGGGGAAAGATTGATCCGGCGCACGATATTGGCGTTTTGTTTGTTCAAGCGGGAATTTTGGAAAAGGATATGTATGCCCGCATCGTTGAATATGTGGATGCGTTAGAAAGCAAGATGGCTGCTGCAATTTCCAAAAAACAAGAATCAGTAGAAGAGAAAAGAACGGTTCCTCCTACTAAGGGAACTGTTCAGAAAGACAAAATTGTGCCGGAATCCAAGCCGGAAGAACCCGCTGTTCCATCCGGTCCCGTTGTATCTGCAGCAGTAACGTTAAAATCAGTTGCGGCAAAACCTCAATTGCCTGAGGAAAAGTCGGAATCGATTGCTCTGGAAGGAAATAATCCTTATGGACAATCGTCCGCTTCGAGTGTTCAGATTGAGAAAGTGGAAGGCTTGGAACAAACAAGCATTGCAGCGATTTCGGTTGTGGCAAAAACGGAGCAAAAGAAAGGCCTCGCAGAAAATGTTTCTTCTTCTGAAGAATCTTCCGAAAAGATAAAGGTACAGGAAAAACTTCCTGACCGCTTTGAAATTGCAAGAGGTGAGGGCAGTGTTGCAGCTCCTGAGCAGTTGACTCCGGAAACTCCGTTGCAGCTTATCCTCTCCTTTGCCCGGAAATATGGGGCGACGGACATCTATTTTTCAAAAGGCTCTCAAATTGCGATGCGGGTCTGTGGTGTTTCCCATTATGTTTCGGAAGCCGCGTTAGACGGATCTCAGTTGACCCGGCTTCTTGCGGAAGCTGCTTCTGGTTTTGCCGATGGTTATGAACCTGTCGTAGGTGCCGATTTTAGCAAAACATTTGCTTTGAGGGGTGCAGGGCGTGCCCGTTTGACAGTAAATTGGGAGGATTCTTTTCCGGCACTTGCCGTTCGCGTGATCTCTACGTCCTTAATGCCATTGGATAAGCTCTATCTGCCTCCTTTTTCTTCGGATTTTTTATCGCTTCCGAGCGGGCTTGTTCTTGTAGCTGGGCCATCGGGAAGTGGGCGCTCGACGACGCTTTGCTCTTTTGGCGAAGCTATTGCAAAACGCCGCTACGTATTTTTGCAGACCATAGAAAAACCGATTGAGCGCTTGCTAGAAAATCCCCTCGGCGTTGTTGTGCAAAAGGAAGTCGGGCTTCATACCCATTCGGGATCGTCTGCTATTTTGGAAGCTGTCGGCGATGGTGTGAATGTAATACTTTTTGACCATATTGAAACAATGGATGAATTGTGGCTTTTACTGCAAGCCGCTTCTGCGGGGGCTCTTGTTTTTGCCGTTTCAAGCGGAAATAACGTGCTTGGCCTGTTTTCTCGCATTCTGAGTACGGCGGGCGAGCGGAGATCTGCATTAGCTTCCGCTTTGGCGGAACAGCTTAAGGGCGTGATCGTACAGCATTTGGTTCCTGTCATAGACAATCAAGGGCAGATTCTTGCCGTGGAAGCGATGAAAGTGACTTCTTCCATTGCGAATCTCATTCGCCGAGAAGAACTTACACAGTTGCCTTCGGCGATTGCCGCAGCTAAAAATCAAGGCGTTACTTTGGACGATTCTCTCCAAGGCCTCGTCGAATCGGGATATATTAATGGGGAAGAAGCGTGGCAGCGTTCTCTTGACCGGCGCCGTTTTGCTTCATACCGCCCTGCCCGTAAAGTAAAGGAAGGTTAAAAATGGCTTCTGTAGAAACCTTCTTGAATTATGCGCTTCAAGTGGGAGCGAATGACCTGATTCTCGCTGAAGGCTTGGTTCCGGCAATTCGCTTGGGCCTCCAAGTGCGTGCAATTCCGGATGCCCCCAAGTTGGAATTTGGCGATCTGGAAACGTTCTTTGGCGGATTCGCTGAAGAAAGCGGCGTTTTCCGCGGAGGTCCGTGGGAAAATGTAGAATGGCGAGTACGCTATTCCCGTGAAGCATTTGGAAAAATGGCCTGCTTGCATCCAATAGGAGCGCAAGCTCCCAAAATTTCTTCGCTTTCTGTTCCAGACTCTGTTTTGAGTCTTCTCGGGGCGGGTTCTGGATTGGTTCTCTTTGCCGGGCCTTTTTCTTCTGGAAAGACGACGACGGCTTCGGCATACGTTTCGGAACTTTGTTCGCAAAAATTATTGCGTGCAAGTTTTCTCGATCCTCTTCCAGAATATAAGATGCGGATTGGGGAAAGTATTGTCCATTATGCCCGTAAAGAAGTTTCGCTTCCTTCGGAGTTCTCTCAAGGAATACTCGCAGGTACGGATTTGTTCTGGTTGGGCGACATTCCCCGTATGTCTTTTATTCCGATACTTCGCGCAGCAGAATCGGGTTCGCTTGTTGTTGCGACAATAGCTTCGGGAACGGTTACGGGAGTTCTCAATTATCTGCTTTCTGCAGAAAAGATGGAAGACGTCGTTTTGGCGCGCACGCTTCTCGCTGCAAATTTGAAGGCCGTCGTTTCGCAACGATTGATTCCCTCTCCTGAAGGGAAATTGCTTGTGCCTGCTTGGGAAGTTCTTTATAATGATCAGAATATTGCTTCTTTGATTCATTCCGGAGAGTATTACAAAGTGCCTCAGACGATGCGCGCTGCGGTTTCGGAAGGAATGCTCCCATTGGATGATTCCCTTTTGAATTTGGTCAAAGAAAATAAAATAACCAAAGAAGCCGCTTTAGCTTTTGCCTTGGATGAATCCCGTTTTGCCTAAACCATAGGGAGACTAATTTATGTGGCGCAGCCTTGTTTTGCCAGTTCTCGTTGGTCTCTCTCTCTCTTTTGCGGACGATTCCGTTGCAGAAAAGGATCCTGTTTCTTCTGCGGGGGGCTCTGTTAAGCAGACTGCTCTTGCTTCTGATTCGCTAAGAGAGGATTCTCTTCCTGTAAAAAACTTGCCATCGTTTGATTCTGCGATGGGGAGAACATTTTCTGTGATGGATGCAAAAACTTTGCCTTCGGCTTCTCGCCGTTCCGTCCTTTATCTCGGAGGTGGAAATACATCCCCTTGGTTTTATCTAGGAGTTCTTTATGCCATTAGGGATTATCATATTCCTGTAGATTCCGTAGCGGGAATTTCTTGGGGGGCTTTAGTGGGGGCTTTGTGGTCTGCGGGCTGGACTTTGGATGAAATGCAGCATTTTTTGACGGATGCCGAAGTTGCTCCTTATTTCCGCAGTTCCGGGGAGTCTCCTTCTCAACGGGGCTTGGGCTTACCCATTGCAGCGGGTGGAATTTCTGCTTTGGAATTCCGTTTTGCTTTGCGGGGCGATTCTGCGGGTTATGCGCATTTTGAGAGCAGGAACATTGATCCCGATACACTTGCGGCTCGTAAAACCTGGTTCCGTTTCCGCTTGGCGGAGGCTTTGGAGAGGGGGGCTTCAGGAAAATATATCGCATTTGGTGCTTTTAATTGCAAGAATGGCATGCTACAGAAATCATCTCCGATGGGAACATTCCCTTTTGAAGGCTCGGATTCCGCCGGCGATTTCTGCCTTGCTTCATTTGTTCCTAAAGACACCGCTTCTTTTGCAATAGTCCCTCTAGCTTATCCAGTGCGTTCCGGAGCGCAAGTGGATCCTCCTTTTATTTCTGCGTTTTTTGCCTTGCAATTGGAATCTCTTCGCGAGTTGTCATCTTATGTCGTCATCCGTCCCCATACTTTGTCCGAAAATGCGGGCCCGGTGCAGCTGATGGAAATAGGGTACAGGTCATTGGAAGCGCGCTTGGGAGATTTCTCTCCTTTGGTGTCCCGCGGAAAGGACAGCTCTTTTGTGAAGGATTCCATTCTGCCGCGGTTTAAGTTCGAACTTTCATTGGATAAGATTCCTTCGGAATATTATTCCAATGCGAGCGCTTACTGGACTTCTAGCGATACGGGAATTGTTGCTCCGCACCGGTTCCTCCAAAAAATTTCACAAGCTCCTTTTTATGATTCCTTGGATTTATCGCTTGATTCCGTGGGTTCGGTAAATGTCAATGCAAATGTCGCCCCGCTTTTTGAATTCCGCGTCGGAGGCTTTGGCTCCAATCTCTTGGGCGCTTCTGCATACGCCGCTGCTGATTTCCGCTATGTAGACCAATTTGAATATTGGTTTGGTGCAGAGGGCTTTGCGGGGGCTAATTCTTATGGCATCCGCCCTAAATTGCAGATCTTTGGACTTTTTAAGAACAAGGGAAAATTTTCCGTTTCTGGAACTTTTGCGAAAGAAGAACCTCTGCACGGATATTTTTCCAATGCGGATGAGGTTCTCAGGGTTTATTCCGTGCGTTCAAGCGATATGAACCTTTCTATCGGATTTACGGATGATTCTATCGGAGAATTTTCTGTCGGCGTGTTCCTGGGCGATAGCCGTTTCCGCACATCGCATTATGAAGAATATGGCGAATTGAAAGTGCATTCGCTGATGCCGGAATTTTCTTTTGTAAGGAACCGGGGGCGCTTTGTTCCTTGGTTCGGCGATAAGGGTTATGGAGTTTCATTGAACGCCGGGTTCCGTTCTGTGAATTTACCTGTGAACGGAGAAACGGAAGCGCCGCTGTATTTTTCTTCAACAATTGACTTGCAGAAAGATTTTGCACCTCTTGATTTCGTTGCTTTGGGATTGGGCGCTGCTGGAGGCGTAAACATCCGCCGAGAAGAAGGGCAAGGCTATGAATATCCTGAAACGCTCTCTATTTCCACGACGGAACCGGAGAAGGCGATCGACTGCTGGTATCGCTTGCACCCGGCACTTTCTCCTTGGAGCGGGGAATGGCCGTTTCCGGAGGCGAGCTCCCACCATTATGGCGCGGTGCGTGCAAAAGCGGGACTTCACAATGATTTTGTAGGCGCTTGGATTTTTGGCGCCTATATGCGTGATTTTGAAGACAATCCCTATGTAGCGCTTTCCGTGAACCGCTTGCTTTTAGAACCGCAGATCCGCTTTGCCTACCGTTCGTTGGATATCCGCATGGGAATGAATCGCTTAGTTTCGCTGAGCGATGCAAAAGACTTGAAAACCTTGAAGGAGTACAATTATTTCTTTAAGGTGGGCGGGGATTTCTAGTAAGCACCTCTATCAACCCGACTAAAGTCGGGAGGCGACAAGCTCTCGGAATTAAAAACCGATTAAGAGGCTAAAGCCTCTTTCCTCAAGCGGAGCCGTAGAAATTTTTGAGAGGTCGGACAATGGCGGGAACGATTGCTTTCCAAGACGAGGGAGTGAAGCCACAGCGGATGGCGCTGTTGCCACACTGGATGCATTTCGGGATCCGTATCTCATTGGCTTTTTTCCTATTTCCGCCTTTATCTTTCACCGCGATTTTCTGCCGCTTTTAGCCTGAATTTATCGTGATCTTTGAGACTTTTGCTAAAAAAGTGCGTGCCAGAACCATCGTCTTTTGCGACAAAGTAAAGGGCGTCCGTATTTTGCGGGAATAAAGCCGCTTCAATAGCCTTTTTACCCGGATTGGATATGGGGCCTGGCATAAGGCCTTTGAATTTGCGGGTGTTATAGGGACTATCGCTATCGAGTTGGCTTTTGTAGATGGGACCTGTGAGGTTGCGGTAGATAAACCTGACTGTCGGATCTGCGCCAAGCGGAATTCCTTGGCGGAGACGATTGAGGAATACGCCTGCGATGAGCGCCCTTTCGTCTGTCTTGCCGGTTTCTTCTTCAACGATGCTTGCAAGCGTGAGCACGCGGTGCCAGCTTCCAAGTTCTTTCCAGATAGGGGAGTCGCGCTCCTCACATTCGGATTCTAACGCGAGGTTTGCCTTGACCATAAGAGAGGCTATGTTCTTTTCCGAGGATCCGTAGGGCACTGCATACGTTTCGGGAAGGAGGTAACCTTCCAAGTTTGGCGCTTTTACGCCGAGTTCTTTGGCAAAAGCGGAATCATGCACGAGAATTTCCCATTTCGTGGAGTCAAATTCCGGGAATGCCTTTCTGAAATAAGCGGGCATTTCCCACGAAGCGCGCCCTTCGGGGATGGTTACTTTCCGGACGGCGTTCTTACCGGAGGTAAAAAGTTCAACAAGACCTGCAATGCTGGTTTTGGGTGGAATGTCATACCAGCCAGCCTTGAGTTCAGTCTGGGTTAGCTTTACCCACCAGGTGAATAGCCGTTGATGACTTATGAGCCCGTTTTTTTTCAAAATTAGGCCTATTTTTTTCGCAGAAGCTCCGTTTGGGATTTGCAGGGTAGTCCATTCTCTGTTTTGGGACGGGCCTTGGACTGTGCGATAGGTTAAAATTCCAGAGAGGGAAATGAGGGCAAGAAGAGTGAGAATCGCGAAAACAATTTTTTTCATATAGAAGGGAATATAAAAAGAAAAAAAACTTGTCGTTCCTTAAAAATAAAGGATATATTTGCTGTAAACTTGTAGAAAGGGTTTCCCCTATTGAGGATGTGATAGTATGAAAAAGATTTTGTTCTCCGCTCTTGTTTTGATGGTTGCGACTTCTTTTGCCGCACAGCATAATACTGTGAAATCCAAACGTGGCGATGTTGACCTCACCAAGTCCAAAGGCGGAAGCGATGTCGTTTGCACGGCAAGTTTCAACGATGAAATGAAGATTGTAAAGGATGGCGATGATGCTGTTCTTGTCAAGGCTGCTTGCGGGCAGGGCTGGGTAGAAAAGAGCGCTGTCGAATATGTCGTTGCGGCTGCGGGTGATAAATCCCTCAAACTCGAAGGCGTGGACGTTGTCGGTTGGCTTGATAACCCGAGTGCCGTGTTCGTGTTGGACGCCGATGCCGCTGAATTTGATGGTGTGAACATCGACCGCGACTTCAAGGAATACCTTCAGCACACGATGGACCGCGAAACGATGGAAATGCACAACAACGAAAACTGATTTCGTTTGTCTATAAAGAAGAGTCTCCGCAGTGCCGGAGACTTTTTGTTTTGAGGCGAAGTTTAGAGATGCCCATAAGTGAATGAGCAAACGAGTCACAAAGTCTCTCATGCGATGTCGCTTCGGTTCGGTTTTTGCCCTTGGTTTTGATCCCCGTAGTTTGCTGTGGGATGGTTCAAATCTTATTCCATAGGCCATTGTAGAATATTTGGTATTCAGTATAACATAATCATATAAAACGCGTTGGATTGCCTAGTGTTGGTGGGGGGGCGCCGCTCTGGAAAACCCGCAGCATGACAATCCGGCACGTTCCTTTCGACGTCACCAGACAAAGATGTGGAATGAACTCCCTATTATAAGCGACGGCGGCATCCTCAACGTCACCCCGGATGATACCTATGTGTAAATGTCCTCCTAAATGTCACCCCGGCCGTCACCCCGGACTTGATCCGGGGCGGGGTGGGGTCTCGGCGCTATCGTAAAACAGGGACAACGTGGTGGAGGGGAAAGCCACATTCCCTACGTCACCCCGGACGATAGATCCGGGGTCTTGTAGCTATTGTTGAACAAAGAGTCTGGGATGGAGTAAGCAGCAGCAGAAGAAAGCATCGAACGATACGATCAAGATTCCGGGTCAAGCCCGGAATGACGTGGAATGAGCGTCAAGTATTTCGAGCTTGCTCGGAAAAGCTTGGCTGAGTGGAGCAGGTCATCTTGAATGACGCGGAACGAACGCCTAGCGTTTTGAGCTTGCTCGGAAATACTTGACCGAGTGGAGCAGGTCATCTTGAATGACGCGGAACGAACGCCTAGCGTTTTGAGCTTGCTCGGAAAAGCTTGGCTGAGTGGAGCAGGTCATCTGCAATGACTTCTGAGAATGACGTGGAATGAACTCCTGTTGA
>Ga0172377_10005336_pt1 | contig 13209 bp, 19 predicted proteins | sample Pumphouse3metaG_FD_119749 | JGI IMG/M metagenome (GOLD analysis project Ga0172377, IMG submission 119749) | Leachate microbial communities from a municipal landfill in Southern Ontario, Canada - Pumphouse #3 metaG | ecosystem: Engineered > Solid waste > Landfill > Unclassified | place: Canada... | reverse complement strand
GCAATTATTTTAACTAGGTTCACAAAACACACAGCTACTCCAGCTTTTTGGAACCTGCGCCAACTTCGTGTTGTGCCAAATTGGAGATGTCTTTCGGTAAACACTTATGCCGAAGTAAAACCCCTCTAATTGCGGGGAAAGTAAACCACCAAGTTTCAAATTTGAGTACGCTCAAAAAGGTGGTCCTAAAGCAGTTGCTACCAACTACTCATGGCGACATAGAGTAGGGCGAACGGTAATGCGGTAGTGGCTATTTGTGTGATGATGGACTGTGCGTCAGCGAGATTATTTTTTTCCCGCCGAAGCGCTTACGATCATCACTCCAATAGCTACTTTTGTCGATATGGTAAAAACGCAACTGATGAAAGAGGTATTGCTGTGGTAGTGGGAGCCTTTCACCTGCTATCACAGCAATACCTCTTGAAATGGATAATCCGCAAGAAAGCAACTTAGAAAAAATCCATAACCTCCTTCGTTATACAATCTCTTAAATTCAAAGCAATTTTTTTCTAAGTTGTGTCTTCAACGACTATCGAAAGGCTAGGTTAATCCTAGAACCGAGTAGAGTAGATCACAAGCAAACAATCATTCTTTAATCCTTCGTTTATCGACTACAGTTTTCGCTTTAGCATTTTGGCCGATCAAAAACCACTTGCTGATTCGGATTCACACTAATACAAAAAAATAAACACAAGGATCGACACATGGCTGAGAAAAAAACAATTTCTTATTCAGAAAAAAACAAACAAAGAATCGAGCAAATGCTTGAAAGAGATGCAGGTGCAACAAGAGCAGTTGTTGCTAACACGATTGAAACAAAAAAACTTGCAAGCAAATTGCAGATTGTGGATATTATCTTCAATAATGCCAGACAGCAAATAGGCTATAGGGTGCAAATGAATGACTTTATGAAGCTTTTTGATAAGTTTCAGGAAGCCGATAAAGCTATCGACGACATGATCGAACAAGCAACAGCTTTAAAAATTTACATCCCAAGAAACCCAAAAGGCTCTACGTTCAAAGAGAACAAAGAGAAAATTGAAAAGCTTTTAGAAGCTAAGAAGAGCGCTGCCGACATCGCCAAAGAGCTTTCAATTGAAGAAAGTAAAATTACGGCTTGGATCGGTTTGATAGAGAAAGAAAAAGCACCGGCTACTGCTGCCAGTGCAAAAACAGAGGCAAAAAAAGCTTCTTAAAAAAACAGGATCAAAAGAACAAAAAGGTGATCGAAACGGGGGGATATGTAAATGTTGAGAATCAAGCTATATAGAGTTTGTAACGAGCGTGTTCGGTATTATGACATGCTTCTCTATGAAACTCTATTTGGAGATTTTTGCATAGAACGAATATACGGATCGCTTAAAAACAAAAAACCCACTGGTTTGAAGAAAGAGTTTTTTGAAAGCGTGTCCGATGCGAAAGCAAGATATTTTTCTATTATGAAGGCAAAGAAATCCAAAGGCTATTCTCAATAAAAAGCATATAAGATATAGTCTGTTCTCGTATGAAAGTACGAGCAGATGGATTAGGTGAGGACCTTGGTGCATGAGGATAAAAATTGTGCCCCACACATCATAAAGACGTGCCCAAGGTTCTTGCTTGATCCATCGGATGAAAAGTTGCGATTTTCATCGAACGTCAAGGTATTTCAAATTGATTGCACCCACTAATTAAACTCCCATAAGGAGATAAGACCAAAAATCATATCTCCTCAAAGGGAGTATTATGTCCGGCTTCTTGTCTTTTTATGGGAATTTAATTCCAATAAAAATCTAACCTTCTTTTTTCATCTAACAATCAACATATTTTTTAATATCACTTTGAGTATTGCTTTAGGCTTTACCCTGAAAGGCATTGTGATTTGAATTGTTGTTTTGATTTGGAAAAAGAGGTTTACAAGGAGTCTATTATGGCAACTCAAACAATTAAAAGAACTTATGGTAAAGAAAGAACACTTGGGGATATTATTTATAACCCTACTACAAAAAGTGTTTTTTGCTCTATTAATCTTGGTTTCTTTGGGAAAAAAAATATCACTCTTATTAAAAGAGCTGACGATGGTGCTTATGATTTAGCAGTAGTTTACACCAAAAATGGTGAAGAGCATATTGCTACTATTGGTAAAACATTTCCGTCAAAAAGAAAAGATGGCTCTGTAGTAGAGGGATTAACCCAAGGAACACTTGGATTATTAAAACGCTACGATGCAGAGAAGAAAAAAGAGTTTACCGATTCTTCTGATGCACTATTCATCACTACACACAAACTTAAAGAGCCTAAAGCTCTTGGTGATAGCGGCTTGATGAAAGTTGGGTACATCTCTGGAAAATTTGGCATTGAAGATGATATTGCATCGAGCAACGGTGTTGTGTCTGATTCAGAGTCACACGAAGTAGAGTACGATGACGATGGAGAACAGATTCCATTTTGATCGTCTTTTAGTTTAACTCCAAACGGAGTTTTCATGTCTTAGGCATGGAGATTCCGCAAGGAGCCTCCTATGTCTTATTTAGTCTTAGGAGGACAAAAAAAATGGAAGCAATATTAAAGTTATCTATCTTTTTAACATTTTCTATTTTTACTTTTATCGTGTATGAGTTGTTTAGGCAACTAGAAGTGTTCTTGTGGATAAGAACACATCCACAATTTGATAAATTCATTAGAATTTTAGGAGCAACCATTGAGGGGGTTTCTATAAGCGTTGTGGGTGCCGCTGTATACCAGTGGTTCTTAGACGATAAAATCATGTATTATGCACTTTTTTTTGGTACAATTTGGATACTAATAGGTGCAATGCTAAAAAATTATAAAAAAAGTTAAAGGAGACACGGTGGAACTCAATATAGCAGAAATTGCTTTCGGTGTATTTTCAGTTTTTATGCTCATTGTAGCTTTTAAACTTACAACACAAAAGCATAAATCAGCATAGTTATAATTCAAACACTAGCCAGTTTGTCTTAACTTCATAGAGAGTGGCTCTCTCTATCTATAATACATTCCCACGAGGGAGTTTTTGACTCCCTCAAAGGGATACTCATGTCAATAAACTTCTTGGTGGGAATCTATATTCCACATTTTTTTAATCAATTCCCTCATCTAACGATTCATCTTCATACAAAACACATTGTCAGTATAGCTTTTGGCTCTACCTTGAAAGGGATATTTGTGTCGTGATTTTGGATTGATTTGAGGGGGTTGGTTTATGAGGAGTTATTATGACACCACAAACACAAAACAACGGTCGTAGAACGCAATTGCAGATCTTAGATGATCGTAGAAATGAGCTTGCTAATGGTTTAAAAACCTACAAGCAGTTTCTCGAAGTGATACCTGTAAACAAACAGGAACAATTCAAGAGAAACTTTTTGGAGCTATGTACTCAAGACTACCTCTTAAGTATCATTGATACAAAGGAGCTAATACGTTTTGCAGTTAATATTACAAAAACAGGGCTTGACATAGCACCTTCTTCTAAAGAGGTGTATATCATCCCGTTTGACACTTTGGTAAACAAAGTTAAGACGATGCTTCCACAAGCCATCATTCCTTTAAACGGTATGCAACAACTATGCTATCAAAAAGGCTTCTTCCTACAGCTTGATGCTGTGTGGAAGTTCGATGATGGAACATGCGAAGCAGAGTCAAAGCTGACACGCTTACAGCAAAGCCAACTCCAGACGGCTAATGCCAAATGGGTTGACACTCATTTTATTGGTTTTGAGGTTGTGTTAAAGGACATGAAAAACGAGATACCAACACAAACGAAGTTTGTGGATCTCAACTATGTCAAAGAAGCAACAAAAACCATTAAAGATGATCGTTGGAAGCTCCAAACATGGAGACATAAAGCTGTCCGTAGAGCATACGGAGATTTTATGATTCCTCGTGATAGAAAAATAGAGGCGTTTGAGGAGATAGAACACCTTAACGATTCCGTTCTTGGTGAAGCAGAAATGCTTCCTCAAAAATTTCTCACAAAAGAGATTGAGGACGGAGTAAAACAGCTAGGGCTGTCTATTTCTAAAAACACAGGCACAGCAAAGGTAGAGGGAAAGACTTTTGGGAAAGATAAAGTGTTGGTAAATATGGGTTTTGTTTATGAAAACGGAACTTATACAATGCAATATCAAGAGCCTTTACCAGCTCCAAAAGCTGCTCCTCAACAACAAAAACATAAATCACCTGCTCACAGATTAACCTCATATCTCAAAGAGAATGGGTTGACAACACAAGAGATAGGTGAATTTGTGAAAAATGGACTCAATTTGAGTTCAGGAGATGCTGAAGGGATTGAAGCCGTGTTGTCCGATGAGGAGTCTTTGAATGTAAAAATTCAAATGTACTTGTCTCAAAAAGATGATGGTGAAGTTCCAGAAGATGTCTTTTAAGTTGTAATTTTTCTCTGCCCTCCCTTTGACGGGGTGCGGCTAATACCTTGGCTAGTAATAGCTAGAAAGGAGGAGCGGAGATGCAGGTAAATCAAGTTTTATTGATAATTGCGTTGTTGATGCTTATTGTGACGAAAGCTCAATAAGATAAACGGATAAGTAGTAAGAGTTGCCGCTCTTGCTGCTTTCTATCATTAAAACTAAAATTTACGAAATTATAACTTATAAATTTTTAAAATTCAAGTCTAGCCAGCTTGTCTCACTAAAAAATTTCGAGATTGGCTATCTCAAACACTATCCTTGCATAGGGAGCTTTTATCCCTATGGGGATAATTCCGCTCCTTATATTGGATTATTAAATTCATCCTCACGATCAATCTAGCAAAATCATAGCCCTGTAAAACATTCTTTCAACAGCAATTAAGTTGCTTGTCATGAAAGGGATCGAATGTTTTGTTATGTTTTTTTGATTTTGAAAGTGCGGATATAAGGAGTTTCTTATGAAAACTTTAATTACAGTAATAATGGTATGCACTGCATTATACGCAGGCATTGGAATGATAAAAAACGTTGAAGCTTCAACCTCTAACCATAATCAAGAGCTTAATAAAGCGATTGCTTTGTTGGAGAGATAGAATGAGCAAGTTGGAAGCTTTTATAAACAAAAATCTTCCAGAAGTTTTAGCCAAAAAAACGGCTGATTCACTGGGGGATAGGTCAAAGTACATTGGCGCATCAGACATAGGCTCCTGCCTCCGAAAAGCGTATCTCTCTAAAATGAACAGTGTTGAGCATGACATAGCGCAACATATAGTGTTCCAGAGAGGTCATATCGCCGAGGAGATAGTTGCACTAATGCTTGATGGTACTCCATACAAACAGCAAGTAGAGGTTGGTGGTAAAGCTAGTAATGGTTTTGACATCAAGGCACATATCGACTTTGTCGTTGATTTTGGTGCTGAATGTGTAGTTATTGAGGCAAAATCGACTTCTATTGAAGTAGATGAACCTTATGAATCTTGGATTCTACAAGTGCAAATGCAAATGGGATTATTGCAATCTCAACGCAAAGGTAAGAAAGTCCGTGGCTATGTTATAGCTATAAATGTCAATACAGGGTGGTTTAAAACTTTTGAGGTTTTACCAAACAAAGCCCTGTTTGATGTTGCTATGGCAAATGCCAATACTTTGGCTAATGCACTTTTAGAAAGGCAAGAGCCAGCGGCACAACTAGAGCTTTATTGCTCAAAGTGTGCCTTCAAGGGCGATTGTCCAGCGATTCGTAATGCCACTGCCGAAACACTTCCAGAAGAGATCAAAGAAGTTGTTAAAAAGATAGCAGGTAAAACGGCTATTGAAAAAGAGATCAAATCTCTTAAAAAGCAACTTCAAGAGTTCATGGAGGCAACGGGCATTCGTCTTGCAAAAGCTGACAATAATACGGTTTCGCTTGTCACACGAAAAGGCAAAAAGACTGTGGATACAGAACTTTTAAAAGAGTTTGATCCGGAGTTGTATGCTCGCTTAGAGTGCGATGGTGATCCGTACAGTTTTTTGAAAGTGGTGTAAGATGAGAAGATTTGGATTGAAAAAATCAAGTCGTGTTTTCACGGCTGAGTACCAAACATCTGCCACGCTTGTAGCTGTTTTAGCTTATATTTATCGCAAAGAGAACTTGTTTTCTCAATGTGGTAGATACGCAAATAGTGTCATAGAGGGACTAGCTTCACTTAATTTAGTGAAAAAGGTTGAATCCAAAAAAGGCACTTTCTACTTTAAAACAGAAAAGTCCGAGAACTTTAAAGCAATTGATTTTGCTAAAGAGTACCTTTGGGCTTTTCACAATGCGTCTGAGAGAGCAATTAAGCAGGGTAAGAGATATATTCTCTGCTTTGATAAGTCTTTACCAAACGGTAAGGACTTAGTTGAACTCGAAGAGGCAATCAAAAGAAATATAGTTTAATTTATCAGTGGTTACTGAATTTCAATGTTGTAATAAGGATTTATAAAGAGCATTGATTGAAGGTTGGCAATAACGACATGAATTAGCAATACCTGTAAAATGGTTAGCTAGGGGGCTTGCAAGCGACTCCGATAGTTTGTGAGTTTCAACCCCCGGTATTTCCGAAAGGAGGTCGAAAAATGTTGAAATTGCTATTAGTATTTCTAATTCTTTCCCTGTGGTGTCCGATTCCACTGTGGTAGAGATAAAGATTGGAGAGCGCAGGTGTCGGTCACCTCCTCTCGACAAAATACTATGGCCACCATTATAACTTAAAAAATTTAACATTCAAGTCTAGCCAACTTGTCTTACTAAAAAACTTCGAGATTGGCTCTCTCATTCAATACATTCCCATAAGGGGGTTTAAAGACTCCCTTTGGGGATAATAATGTCTTTTTAAAACCTCTTTATGGGAATTTATTCCACATAAAATTTAGCCCGCATCTCCATCTAACAATTCAATCACAAAATTCATTTACTAGCATAACTTAGGGTATGCCTTGAAAGGGAGTATTTGATGGTGTTTTGAGTTGATTTGAAAGGTGTTGGCTTATAAGGAGTTTCCCATGAAAAAGACTCTAATTATTACAGCAATTTTGTGTGCGATAGCACACGCAGCAGCAGGTGCTCTTATGGAGTCAAGCTCGACTATTTCATCTCTAAAAAACCAAAAAGCTCAAACTGAGCTTGCTGTAGAGGGGATGTAATGAGAGATTTACTAAACGTTTCTTCTGTAAAACAGGAGAAAGCCATGCTTATGGCGATTTTTCATGTTGTTGTAGCTCCTTTTGTGGTGCTTTGGCTAGTTTTTCTTGTCGAAGCCCAATGGAGCGCAACTGCTGCGGCGGGGTATGTTGCTTTTTTAAGCATCATAAACCTTATCCGACTTAAAAAGAGTCGTGATGGGTTTGAGCGTTTAAAAAGCGCCTATTATTTTGAAGTCCAAAAATATTTCATGAGCTTTGTATCGGTGATTGCTTTGGGATTTCTAGTGCTAATCGTAGGAGGTTGATTATGTATGACGCATTCAACGCTTACTACGAAGAACTTATAGCGCTTCAAGAAGAAGCATTTACAAACTAATCTTAAAAGCCCACACCACCCCCTAGAGGGATTGGAACTGTTGGGCTTTTTTGGTTTATGAAGGAGATAAAATGAGAGAAAAAGTAGCGAGCGCACTCATGTCATTAGGATATGAGATTGATCGCTCTTGGATGTTTGCTCTTCGTAAAGAAGAAAAAACTCCGTCGGCTAAAATCAATCCTGATGGCAGAGTGCATGACTTTGGGAGTGGCTGGCATGGAGACCTTGGTGATATTCTTCATGAGTTTCACTTAATGCCAAAAGCAGAAGCTTTCAAAGAAATGAAACGCTTATTGGGTGAGCCTGTAACACTTGATTTTTCTAAATTTGAAAAGTCAGAAGGTGAACTCGATGAGCGTCCGCTCCCAGATAGCTTTATGCTGCCACATAGAGTTGACAGAGAACACCATAAGCAAGCATATCTCGCAGAGCTAAAACAGCTCTTTCTTGGTGAATACCAAGGCGAGAAAAAGCTTGCGGCTGAATGGACAAGAATATTAGAAGTCTCCAAAAAGTATGACATTGGCTTCAACAAAAAATCCGGTCGCTTAATAATGGCGATTCGTGATGTTGATGGGGCTATTCGTACATTTTGGAAATATAAAAAAAGAGGTGCTGATTATGTGCGAGATGATGGAAAAATCATCAAACACAAAAAAGTCCTCTACACAAGAAATAAACCTCGCCCTCCATTTGCGGTACAGGATTTAGTTGAGTTTTCAAAAACTCCTGAGATTCCTGTACTCATAACAGAGGGTGAAAAAGATGCGCTTGTCGCCAATGCAAACGGACAAAGAGCTGTATGTATTGGCGGTGCAGGCGCTAGTAAAACCATCAAGGATGAGTATTTGAGACTGTTTACAGGCTTAAATCTCATTATTTGTGGTGACTATGACGAGGCTGGGGTTAAGTTTAACATGAACTTGTTAGAACAACTTAAACCCATCGCCAAAACAGTCACTGTATTGCGATGGGAACAAAAAGCGAAAAAGGACGGCTTCAAGCTTCATGAGAAGTTTGACCTAGCGGACTATTTTGCTTATAAAACAAAGGAGGAAAATGATGGGTGACTTCTTAATGTGGATGTCAATATCTGTATCGGTGTTTACATTGATATGGGTGACCACATCTTACTACCTCCACAAATCAAAACGATGTATCAAGACGAGAAATAATATCTTGTCATGCCTGTACTTCGTTATGGATATGGGTCCAAGTGTATCTTCTGTAGCTATGGTTGCAATAGTAATCATGCCACAAGATGTTTCGGTCTCGCAACTAATAGTTGTTTTTCTATTAGGTATAATGTTAAAGAAGCTTGGTCGCAAAGCCAAAGAGCTTTTTTACATTAAGATTGAAAAGGATTAACTATGATAGATCAATTAATGAATCCGGGTATTTTGCTACTAGGTGGTATTGTATTGGTGCTATTCATTGGTATTCAAATCCTCAAATCTATGCCTGACAAAAAATAATCCCACACTTTTAAATATCCTCATTTTAGACTACATTGTTAAATCAATCTAATCGTCATTGACGAGGATATTCTATTTCTAAAATATTGTTGCCTATGGCACGAATGAAAGTTCTTGCCATAAGGCGACTACTCTCTCGTGCTCTAGGCTTTTTTAGCATTTAATGCTTAATTTGTCTAGGAGGACACCATTATGAAAAAATCACTAAAAGTAATAAAAGCATCTATGTTTTCTGCTGATTATATTGCAGAACTCATGATTGCCGGCGTAAAAGTAAGTATCCATCTAGGAGAATTATCATGAAAAGCGTGATGAGTTTTCCTGAAAGAGGGCATTGGGGTAAGAGTGATTGGAGAGGCAACACAAGTGGATATGTAATTAAAGAGATGATAGAGCACTTTCAGCCGAAACTTTTCGTGGATGCTTGTGAAGGCTCTGGAACCTCTGGCGATGTTTGTAGAGACATGGGTGTTGAGTATGTAGGTCTTGATCTATATAAGGGTAACGACTTTACCAAAGACGATATTCTGACTCAACTACCTCGACCTGCTGACATCTGTTTTACACATCCACCTTACCACTCCATGATAACATATTCTGGTGAAGTCTATGATGGTATCAGAGACGGTGACACAAGCCGTTGCTCTTCTCCTGAAGAGTTTATAGCTAAGTCACAAACCATGCTTATGAATCAAAGAGAGGCAACTCGTGAAGGTGGCATTTATGCTACCTTAATTGGAGATCAAAGAGGAGGCACACTTGGTAAAGGGCAATTTCGCTCTTATCAAGCAGACTTCATCCAGATGATGCCAAAAGATGAGCTTTTGTCTGTAGCTATCAAGTTGCAACATAACTGCTTGTCTGATAATCGTGTCTATAGTGGCAATTTTGTCCCTATTTTACATGAATATCTCATCTTGTGGAAGAAATCGAAAAAGTCTCTCTTTGCTGTATCACTTGATATAGCAAGTGAACTCCAGAAACGGGTTGCTACTACATGGAGAAATGCTATTCGTGTAGCACTTATGAAGCTAGGCAAAGCATCTTTAAAAGATATTTATGCCGAAGTGGAAAAAGTTGCTGCACACTTGATCGCAAAAAATAAAAATTGGCAAGCCAAGATCCGCCAACAACTACAACTACACTTCACGAATGTGGAGCGTGGGGTATGGGCGGTGTAGCATGAGGGTGGAGTATATCACGCCAAATGTTACGGTTCATGAAGTAGCCAAAGACATAGCTTATCTGAACATCAAAGGAACCAAATTTATGGTTTTTGAGGGCTTTAGAGAGGCTATGGCGTATGCTAGCGGTGACGAAAGCATTCAGGCATTAGAAGAGTTTGTCTCGGAAGAAGAGCTGGATTGTTTTCTCGAAAAAAAACTAGCCTAACGGCATTAAGTGCCGTTGGGCACTTTAATGTTCGTTGGCTTATTAAAAATTAGCTGAGGAGCTTAATATGACAATGGTTAAACAAAAATTAGAGGAACTGATTTCACAAAACAGTGAAATCTTCAATAAAGAGCTAGAGGCGGTTATCAAACCAAACTTTACAGGTTTAAATAACCCAACAGCTTACAATAGTGTGATCGAAAATCTGCTCTCAAAAGCAGATAGAAAATCACTCCCTCGTCAAGCTCGTCTTGTTGCCGCTGCTACAAAATACATTGAAAACAGAAAGAATAAGTCTTTGATTATTTCTGCGGAGATGGGTTCAGGCAAGACTGACATGGCAATAAAGATAAGCATGAGTGACAAACTCTGCCCTGTATATTTTATTGCATGTCCACCTCACTTAGTGGCTACATGGAAAGAGGAGCTAGAGATCAACTACAAAAATCCAAAAGCTTATAAAGCTATTGTAATTAAACGTAGTGAAGATTTAGCACCTTATGTTGGTCGCAACCTTTGGGCAGACGGTGTGAAGTATTACTTCATCATCGCAAGAGAGAACCTAAAACTCTCTTACCCTAAAGAGGTGGCGGTAAACATAAAAAGACGCTACATAACTACAGAAGAAGAGTTGGACGGGCAAACAGTGATGCTAAAACAGCTTGTAAAAGTTGCTAAGTGTCCTGATTGTGATGCAACACTACATGAAGGTGGAGCAGATCATATTGATCTCTCTAAAGTTCCTATGAAGTGTGAGTGCGGCGCTGTTCTTCGCCAAGTGGATAGAGAAGCATCAGAGGGGTTGAGAAACCGTGAGGCTGTTGCTGACTATATTTTCAAGCGTTTTACCAAGGGATCGTATAATGTCATAATCGACGAGGCGCATGAGTATAAAGGTGGCAACACCGGACAAGGCAATGCGATGGCTCGTTTGGTGAGTGGAGCTAAAAAAACAATAGCTCTTACGGGAACTTTGATGAACGGCTATGCAAGCTCACTCTTTTACCTACTTTATCGCCTTAATCCACATTTGATGAAAGTCAAATTAGGGTACGACTATAATCAAATTGCGCAGTTCGTTTCGACTTATGGCGCACACGAGGAGATAGTTGAGGCTAAAGAGGTTAATTACGAGGGTGTTGTTACTCGTATGGGTAAACGCATAAACGTAAAAGAGAAACCAAAAATCTCTCCTTATCTCTTATCTGTACTATTGGATATGACAATATTCCTTAGACTTGATGAGATAAAAATGCCAAGTGAGCTACAGCTCCCCGAGTATGAAGAGGTTATTGATTTAGTTGAAATGGAGGAAGAGCTTCGCTCACCATATATCAGCTATCTTCAAGACATCACCTCACAAATTAGAAAAAACAAGGCTTTATTAGGAAACTTAGCTACTGATGCTATTGCTATCCCTGATATGCCGTTTATGCCAAGAGACGCTCAAGGTTGTGCTTCTTATGAGCCAACTACAGATCGTGAGACATTTGGCTTAACAAACAAGGAAAAGCGCTTAGTAGAGAATGTCAAAGCAGAGCTTGATGAGGGTAGAAAATGTATAGTTTATCTTACTTTCACGAATCAAGTTGTTGCAACTGATATTACGAAAATTCTTAATGATGCTTTTCCGCATAAAACAATCAAGTTCCTTCCATCAACTGTAGATCCTCGCAAACGCAAGGAATGGATTGCTAAAAATGAGTGCGATGTGCTCATTTGTAACCCTGAACTTGTAAAAACAGGTCTTACTCTTCTTCAATTCCCAACTATCATTTTCTACGAAACGACTTACAACGTCTTTACGTTGAAACAGGCAAGTCGCCGTAGTTGGAGAATCGGGCAAGATAGAGCTGTAAAAGTTATCTTCATGGCTTACGCAGACACACCACAACATAAAGCTCTCGAATTAATCGGTGCAAAAGTTGCGGCTGCTAATAGTCTTGAAGGTCGCCTAAGTGGCGAGGATGATCTATCCAGTATGGGTGAAGATGATGACAATATCCAATTAGCTCTAGTGAAAGCTATTCTAAAAGGTGAATCATCATCAAGAGACATCAAAACAACTTCCATCAAAAACTTCGGTGGAGATAGAGATTGGGATGCCTTTGAAGCTCACTACATGCAAATGATGGAAAAAATGGAAGAAGAAAAAGTTGTTGAAGCCTTTGACGACTTAATTTCTGATAGTTATTTTGATGATGTTGCAAAACAAGAGTCATATAGCAAAGATGAGATTGAGGTGTTACTTGATGGTGTAAAAACTGTTGAGGAGTTAAAAGAGAATATTCAAACATCTGGTGCTCCAAAATTTCATTCTTTACTTGATTATGATGGAGAAATCACATCAACCTTTGCTTACTATGTGGGCAAAGGAAAAAATCAAAAAAGAATTGAAGTCGATGCGGCTAACCTTGCGGATTACATTCCGAAAGAGAAGCTTGCAGGTGGTATTCAGTTGAGTTTATTTTAAGGAGAAAACATGACAACACAACTACACAGAATCGCCCAAAAACCAAGCGACTACACTATATGTGAGAGTTGCCATAAATTGAATTGGTATGAAAATGAGGTTTGCTGCGAATGCGGTGAGTCTGAGTTTAATGACAATTTGGTTTTGGGATACATTGAACATGAATATAGATTTTATGAAGAGGAAGAGGGTTACTCTGAATCTGAAATAGATGATATTGAAATCGAATGCTAATAACATTTTAGTCGCCTAATCAGGCAAATCAACCCTATGCGGGAAAGACACACCATGTCATACCCGTAAGGGTTGGTGTGTTCTGAGTTCTTTTAAGGAGATTATTATGACAATTCAAGAGATTATTCAAAACCACATCATGGGGGAAATTTTTAGTGAATT
>Ga0172377_10005335_pt1 | contig 13217 bp, 7 predicted proteins | sample Pumphouse3metaG_FD_119749 | JGI IMG/M metagenome (GOLD analysis project Ga0172377, IMG submission 119749) | Leachate microbial communities from a municipal landfill in Southern Ontario, Canada - Pumphouse #3 metaG | ecosystem: Engineered > Solid waste > Landfill > Unclassified | place: Canada... | reverse complement strand
TTCCTACAACTATTGACACTTTAGTATTATGCCAAAATAAAATAAGTTTAACTGGTAAAGATTTGAGAAATGAAAAATTATTATTGGTGAAAATTATTTTAAAACATATAAATTTGTAATTTTTAATCAATAATAGAAAGCCGGGTAATAAAGTAAAAAAGGAATGACACATAGATGTTCGTTTTAATGGAATTTATAATCCTTATGCTGTTGAGCTAAAAGCTACAATTCAAGTTCCTAAAAACGAAGAATATGAATTTAAAATTCAAACATACGATGGTCTGTCTGAATTATATATAGATGATAAACCTGTTGGAATAGGAACGGAATTTAAGAATAAACCGGAAGATTTTAAAACTATATTATTGGCAGGTAAAAAAATGGAAAATAAACGGCAAAAATCAAATTCAGCTTGATCTTAAAAAAGGAGAAGTACTTCCCGACTCAGATAATATCGAGATGTCTGGAAAACGTGTCTCTGGAATTATTTCATATTCTATTGACAATAAAGGAAAACTTACCCTTGAACGTGAAATCTTCTTTCCACAGTTACATGAGTTTAAAGACGACAACGATTCCTGACTCCACGATTACAGAGCATATCTGCAAGATAAATATAATGATAATTTATTGCCCAAAATTTATATTAACAATATACAATTCGTGCCTGGAGTAATAAAATCTGTTACTATAAACGAAATGTTGAATTTCGAGCACAAGCCGTCTAAAGGAGGATTACAACTTTCCCGCTCACTTTTCCCATCAATGACAGAACGAATATTTGTTGAAATGTGGACATTAAAAAACACTTCCCGTAAAGAAATGAATCTGGTTTCAGGAAATACTTCTCTTAATTTTTAAGATTTTGGTAATAAATGAAAATATAGCAGAAAAATAATTTCCAACGCTCCATCAAAAAAAACATTGCAGCCCGGTGAAAAAATTTCTTTTTCAGTAAAATAATGGCAAAAATTGAATTGGAAAAATTGATTTAGTTTTCCCAAAAGCGTCTATTGGGGGATCGGGTACCATACGTGGTTGAAGCGTCACCTGAGAGAAGTATGGCACAGTTCTCTGCCGAAAGTATCTTGTACTGCCGCATCTTTACAGAAGGAATGTTTGGGGATTAATCCAACCGGGCTAAAAAGTTTAAAAATAACACCAAGATTACCTGAGAACTGGAATAAAATGGCTTTACGAAATATTAAAGCATTCAAACAAAATTTCGACATTTACAAATCTTCCTTGCGGAATTTAGGTGTTAAATATTTTGAAAGAAATTCAATAGTCTCTTTCATACATTTATTAAAGTTTATATCATTTTTATTCCCGGATTTTATAAATACAGGATTAAAGAATCCATGATCAAAACCTTTAAATGGCACTAATTTACATATATTACCGGCATCCTTCATCTTCTTGGCAAAATTTACGGCATTTGCAAAAGGAACAGTATGATCATCAGTACCATGACATTCCAAAGTAGGAGGGATATTAGCTCCGATATGATGATTTGGAGAAATAAGTGTTTCTTTTCCTTTTAGTTTGTCTGCACCATAGCCGTCTTTTGTTGTATTTAGTACCGGATTAAAAAGAATCATAGCATTTGGAACGGATGAGACAGATAAATCTTCACCTTCTTCTTCATAGCCTTTTATAATACCTGTACATGCCGCCACATGACCTCCTGCAGATCCTCCACCGGTTACAATTTTATCAGAATCTATGCCTAATTCTTTAGCATGAATTCGTACCCAGCGTACAGCTGATTTACCATCTTTCACACATTCAAAAGGTGTTGTATGATGTTTTTTCATAACACGATATTCTGCTGATATACCGACAATCCCATGAGAAGCATAATAAGCGCATTCAGGATAAAACTGTTTAGGGCTACCTCCTACCCAACCTCCTCCAAAAAAACTAATTACGACAGGCCTTTGCAAATCAATATTTTTATTGTCAGGATAAAAAACGAATAATCTTAAATCTCCCTGTTTTGTGTGTTTATACGTTATCGTATCGTTTGGAACATAAGGTTGTCCTACACAACATAAACTTATTACCGAAAAGAATATTAATATTAGTTTTTTCATTTATATTTTTCTTAGTCTTTATTTTTCTTAAATTCTGTCAGACTATTTAGCATCCCATAATTTGCATTGATTTTTTAGCTGCTTTTAAACGTTTCCATTTCATCCATAAATTCTACCAAAGCATTATATTTAGCACAAATAGTAAAACGATTATTATTAATGATTCAGTTATCGGAAGAAGCACCCTTGGGACGATACTAAAGATAAATATTTATTTTCCCAATTTTATAGCCTTTAAAAAACGAGTCAGATTTTTCTGATCCAGCTCATCACTGTCACCATATTTTTTTCTTATATCTATTAATTTTTGATGCATATTTTTTTGTACTTCAGTATATTTTGGATTATCATATACATTATTCATTTCATGAGGATCTTCCTTAAGATCGTATAATTCCCATGCATCAGTATCATAATAAAAATGAATTAGTTTATAACGTTTTGTACGAATCCCGTAATGTCTTTCAACAGAATGTTCAGCAGGATATTCGTAATATGTATAGTAAAGAGCGTCACGCCATTTATTAATTTTACCGTTTACTATATTTCTAAAAGATTCTCCCTGAATATCAGAAGGAATTTGGGTATTAGCATAATCCAAAAAGGTTGGGGCGTAATCAATATTCTGAATAAGCTCATCTATAACAGTACCTGCTTTAATTTCTTTGGGATAACGTATCAAAAAAGGTGTCCGAAATGATTCTTCATACATAAAACGTTTGTCAAACCAACCGTGTTCTCCAAGATAAAATCCCTGATCAGAAGTATAAACAACAATAGTATTTTTAGACAGACCTGCTTTGTCAAGATAATTCAGAAGAGTGCCAACTGCATCATCAACAGACTGAATAGTTGACAGATAATCGCGCATATACCTATTAAACTTCCACAATGCAAGTTTTTTACCTGTTAATTTATCTTTCTTAAATTTTTTAATAATCGGGTCGTAATATGCATCCCAGGATTTACGTTGTTCTTCATCCATCCTCTTATACATATTTTCGGCTATATTTCTGTGAATTCCGTCAATTTCTCCTTCTTTATCCAGCATTTTAAGATCATACACAACATCCATATCCTTAATGACACTCATTTCCTGTTTTCCTGCAGCTATACGACCTTTATAATCATCAAAAAAATTAGATGGAGGAGTAAAATCTTTGTTGTCAAATAATCCTAAATATTTCTTTTCAGGCATCCATGGACGATGTGGTGCTTTCTGATGAAAACACAACAAAAAAGGCTTATTTGGATCCCGCTTGTTCTTTAACCAGTCCAATGTAACATCTGTTATGATATGAGTACAATAACCTTTATAGTTTTTACGAACACCATTTTCAATAAAATCAGGATTGTAATATTGTCCCTGTCCAGGCAATACATTTGAGTAATCGAATCCCTGAGGAAGACCATCAAGATGAATTTTACCGATCATAGCCGTCTGATATCCGTTTTTCTGAAGCTCTTTGGCATAATTGTCCTGATCCCAATTAAATGGAAGCATATTATCAACTTTACCGTTGATAAAACTATGTTTTCCTGTTAACATTACAGCACGACTTGGTGCACAAATAGAATTACTTACATAAGAATGAGTAAATATAGCACCTTCCTTTGCAATTCTGTCAATATTAGGTGTTTTGTTCAATCCATAACCATAAGCACTAATAGCCTGATAAGCATGGTCATCACTCATTATAAAAACAATATTGGGTCTGCTGTCTTTTTGCTCTTTCTTAACCGGCTGACAAGAAACAGCCAAAAAAGTTATAATTCCAATATTCAAAAATAATTTAATTGCATTTTTAGTCATCTTTAAAAAATTTATGAATTAATATTCAAATGAAGTTCAATAAAGTTAGTAAAAAGTATAATAAGGCCAAAACCTATTTACCTTAGTCTTGGTTGTCTAATCATAACCATCAATAAATATATCTCTAATAATCATCCAACAACTTTTAAAATATATAGTATAAATTTTTACGGACTAAGCACTTCTACCTATATTGTTATTATTAATATATCAAAATCAGTAAGCTTTTTCAGTACGAGAAATATTTTATATTCCCAAATCCATCCATGTTACCTGAGGCATATTCCCTTTTACAAAAGGTTGTGGCTCTCCCTTGGTTGTTCTGCCATTTTTGATAATTGCAGTAATCTCTCTTGTTAATTTTTTAACTATTTCAGGATGCTCAAAATAAAGATTCTTTGTTTCACCAGGATCTTCTTCCATGTTATATAATTCATAAAGAGCTTCTCCCTTTTTGGGTATAATAAGTTTAGGTTTCAATGAGCCACCTGATCCACGCAACATATTCAGTTTCCATTTTCCGTCACGAATAGCAAAATAACCATTACATGAATGATGAATAATTGGGCCTACTAAACTGCTGTCATATTTTTCACCTTTCAATACAGGGTATATACTATAACTATCTTCAGCAGCATTATCAGAAATTTCAGAACCTACAATATCAGCAAAAGTTGCAATGTAATCTGTCTGACATACAGGTAAACCTGATTTAGTGCCTGCCTTAATAACATTAGGCCAGCGCATAATAAAAGGAACACGATGACCGCCTTCGTAGATATCTCTTTTCCCTCCTTTAAAAACATAAGAGCTATAATGGCCATATTTACTACGCTGATATGTATAATTGGTTTCAGCTCCATTGTCTGATGTAAAAACTACAAGAGTATTATCTGTTAACCCCTGAGCTTCCAAAGCATCAAGTACCTGTCCTACCCTGTAATCTGTTTCTGCCATAAAATCACCATAATTACCACATTTAGTCTTACCCTGAAAATCAGGATTAGTACAATGAGGTAAATGCGGACTTGTCAGAGCAAAATATAAAAAGAAAGGATTACCATTTTTAGCATCAGATGCAACTTTATTTATATATTCAACAGCTTTCGATGTTAAAGTTTTTAATGTTTCGTCCTCGTTAAAACCAGGAGCTACTTCTATCCATCCCTTTTGTGGAGAATCACTATACGGGGGTTGAAAACGAAAATCATCAGGTCCGCTAAGGGGATTCGTACTTTTTGTCTTTCTTGTCCATACAGAAGGAGCTTCAAGAACCTTATTATTTTCAAGATAAGTAAGAACTCCAAAATTCATAGATGCAGGAATACCGAAGAAATAATCAAAACCTTTCTCTATAGGTCCGTCTGTAAACGGTTTAGACCAGTCACGGTCTTCCCCTTTTGTTCCGGCAAAATCCATTTGAAGATGCCATTTCCCGACCATACCGGTATTGTACCCTTTTCTCTTAAGCATTGATGCAATAGTCATCCGTCCTTTTTTAATCAGACATATACCATCAGCACCAAGTACACCCGTTTTTAGAGTTGTACGCCAACTATAACGTCCTGTAAGTAAGGAATACCTGGATGGTGAACAAACAGCATCACTACTGTGTCCATCAGTAAAAACAAGTCCTTCTTCAGCCAGTTTGTCAATATTTGGTGTCTTAAATTTTGCATCCGGATTTAATGCGCTAACATCTCCATAGCCCTGATCGTCAGTTAAAATAATGACTATATTCGGATTTTTAATTTTTGGCTGTGACTGTTTACAAGCAGTAAAAGTCAGAAAAACTAAATTTAAGTAAAAAATGATTTTAAAATAGTTCATTATATTGTTTTTTATACTTTCTAATACCTTTAATTAATCTTCTTTAAGCAATTCGACATAGACATAATAAGCAGGAAAAGTTCTGCCTTCACTATCAATAAGTTCAGCGTCCAAATCATAATTACCCTCACCTATCTCAGTTGTAAAAGAAACCTCTTCGGCACCCTCAGGAATAATAGCAGTCTTCGAAAATCCGCCAATTGTCATAAATACAGATTTAAAATCATCCTTTGTTGAAGCCACAAATAAGCTCTCGAAACGTCTGTCAGGTTTTTGTCCTGGAAAAGTAGCGTTAATTGCCAAACCGGATGAACGGGGAAAGTGACGTAAACTAATTTTATATTTACCCGTAGTAGCTATATTGACTTTCCAGTAACCATGAACGCCTAAATCCGGATGTCTTACACCATTCTGGTTCCAGGCGCGTCCAAGCTTAGCAGTATGAATATCATGAGCTGTCAGTCTTGATGGATTTTCAAAAGGAGTACCCAGTACAATAGGAGCATATCTCTGATCAACCTTCTCGCTCATAATAGAAGACCACCAGTGCTCATAACCTTCAGCTAACCTAGCAACAACCTCGGGATGTTCTTTATAAACATTATGTTTCTGAGCAAGATCAGTTCTCATATCATACAACTCATCACCATTTACAAGTCTCCAGCTCTGATCCATCACTGTATATTTTCTGTACTTACACAGATCCATCATTCTCTGAGTGTCCATAAACAATATACGATTAGGCCAGTTGGCAGCTTTGGCTACAATTGAAGTGCCTTTGTTTGCAACATCTGAAACACCGGACTGTACAGCTTTCAATAAAGGTACCATACTCTTACCATCAAGAGGTTTTGCTGAATGATAATGAAGACCAAGAAGATCAACAAATGTAGGAAAAAGGTCGTAATGAGCAACAAGAGTGTTGATATCCTTACCTCCACCAATATTACCTGCCGGCCATTTAATATAAAAAGGAGTTCTGTGACCGCCTTCATATTCTGAACCTTTTTGACCTCTCATTCCGGCAGTATAAACTCTTTGGCCGCCTGATGTTCCATTATCTGTCATGAAAATAAGTATAGTATTATTGGCTAATCCCCATTTTTCAAGGTCATCACGAAGAACCTTGAAATTATCATCTATATTGGTAATCATACCATACATCCTCTTATTAGTATCAGATATTTTAGTATCCTTATACATGTCATAATACTTCAAAGGAACATTATGAGGTTCGTGCGGAGCATTGGTTGAAAGATAGCAAAAAAAAGGTTTATTGGCATCCCTGCTGGCTTTTATAAATTTAATAGCCTCTTCAAAAAAGACATCGGTACAATATCCCTTGTATTTTTTAGGAGTACCATTTGTCCAGTATGTATCATCAAAATAATCATTTTCCCAATAATCAGGAGTCTGTGTCTCTCCACCGCCACCGTGACGGACAACAGTCTGGAATCCTCTATCCATGGGACGTGAAGGATAATTATCGCCCAAATGCCATTTTCCGAACATCCCCGTTGCGTATCCATTTTGTGCCAGTATCTGTGGCAAAAACACCTCATCGGCAAAAACGATAGAACGACCGGCAATGGTATGATAGCAGTTTAGTCTATCTGTATGCCGCCCTGTCATAATACTACTTCTGGAAGGAGCACATGTAGTTGAGACATGAAAATCGGTAAGTCTTACAGATTCATTATAAAACTTATCAATATTGGGAGTTTTAATATAGATATTACCTTCACAGGCAATATCATTTTTACCCTGGTCGTCTGTAATAACAAGTACAATATTAGGTAATTTAATTTTGTCAGAATTAGGATTACATGTAGCATATACATTAAATGTAGTCATCAGAGAAATCAACGCAAACATCATTAATATTTTTCCTGATTTTTTCATAATTAAATTATTGTTAATAAGAAGTTTAAAAATTAATTAATCTTTATACATGCCGATTTAAGACCTTCAGATGAAACTTCAACCGTAATCTCTCCCTCTTTTTTTTGACTTTGTAATATCAAAAGACATTTGCCGTTAAACACCTTTCTATGATTTATTTTTGTTGATGCCAAATCCAGCGGATCACCATTATCCACTCCAATATTTGTAGCAGGCCCTGTAATTTTAAACTTTATAAGATTTTTAGAGTCTGGTACAAAATTGCCGTCTTTATCTAAAATATTTACTTCCAGATGTACACAGCTTTCGCCATCAGCCGAAAGTTTTGTTTTATCTGATAGAATTTGAATTGCAGCAGGTTTCGCAGCTGTTTTAATAATTTGTTCGACAACAATTTTATCTTCGTTCTTTGCCACGGCCTTTAATGTTCCGGGAACATAAGATACATCCCACGACAAATTCATTTGTCCTTTGTTAGACTTTACACCAAGCGATTTACCGTTTAAGAAAAGCTCAACTTCATCACAATTTGAATAAGTCCATACAGGAATTATTTTACCTTCTTTTCCAGGCCAGGTCCAATGAGGCAATATATGAACCATTGGCTGTTTTGTCCACTGACTCTGATAAAAATAATAATGATCTTTTGGGAAACCGCATAAATCAATAACACCAAAATTAAAGAAACGTGAAGGCCATCCTTTTATTGCTTCTCCCAGATAATCGAATCCTGTCCATCTAAATTCACCTGAAAGATAGACTAAACTATCTGTTCTCCTCCATGAATCCCTGGCACAAAGACGTACACTTGAATTATCATATGACGAAGAATAATATTTTGAAAATTCCGTAAAAACTTCATTCTCCGTTAAATCAGGAACAGGAATACCTTCTTTAGCTACTCTCATTTCTGTTTTGGTTTTATACACACCACGAGTTTGATAAGAATGGGGAATTTCAGTGGCAATAAACTTTCTTTCCGGATAAATCTTTTTATCTTTTTCATAGAAAACTGAAGCACCACCACCGTTATAGCCTGTGATATCAAGCATAGAAGCAAAACCGGTTTCATTGGCCAGATGAATAAAACAACAACCACATGTTACAGGACGTGTTGGGTCCTGTGTATGAATAATGTCCATAAGTTTCTTTAAAAGTATGGGGCCTTCCGGATAACACTGGTCAGGTATTTCATTCCCGACGCTCCACAAAAACACACATGGATGGTTTCTGTCACGTAAAATGACATCCGTAAGATCTTTTTCTGCCCATTTTTTAAAATATCTGTGATAACCGTATTTTACCTTTCCTTCATTTTTAATTTTCGTCCAGGGCCATGATGCAATCCATTCGTCAAAGACTTCATCCATCACTAAAAACCCCAGACTGTCGCACATATTGTAAAACTCGGGAGAAAACGGACAATGCGATGTTCTAATTGCATTACATCCCATTTTCTTTAAAAGGATCAGGCGACGATACAAAACATCATTTGGAACTGCAACTCCTACAGGACCTGCATCCTGATGATTATTAACACCTTTAATTTTAATATTTTTACCATTAAGCCAGAAACCTGTCTCCGTCTCAAAACGCATATCACGTATTCCAAAACGGGTTTCATATTTATCAATTAAATTACTTCCTTTCATTAATTTTGTAACCAGTAAATACTGTTTTGGAGAATCAACAGACCACAAATCAGGCTTCTCAACATCCATTGTTTGCTTGAAAACTGAAGTAACATTTTTACTAATCAGTTTGTTTATTGTATTCCCGACTGTTTTCTCTCCGTTAGGATTAAAAATTTCTGATATAAGACTTATATCTGCATTGTTTGCTGTTTTATTTTCAACTTTTATTTCAATTTTAAGTTCTGCTGTTTTTCGGCTAACATCATTGGCTACGACATAAATTCCGTTCCTGGCTATTGAAATTTTATTTTTCACGTTCAGCCATATATTACGGTATATTCCACAGCCGGTGTACCATCGGCTATCAGGCTGTAACGAATTATCAGCCTTTACTACAATAAGATTTGTCCTTTTTTTTAAATACGGGGTTAAATCATATGTAAATCCTATGTAACCATTAGGACGTTTCCCAAGGTACTCACCATTTATCCAGACCTCACTGTTGCACATTACTCCATCGAATGTTACATATACGAGTTTATTCTTCCACTGATTATCAAATCTGAATATTTTACGGTAATAACCTATGTCACAGGGAAAATAACCACCCTGAGGTCCCGATGGATTATTTTTTGCGATTGGTCCTTCGATACTCCAGTCATGAGGAATTTTTACAGATTTCCAGCCGGAATCATTAAAATCGATTTGAGATGCAAGCTTGTTATCACCTATTTTAAAAACCCAACCATCATTAAACTTAATTTTGCGTAACGAAGTAATATTATCATTCCCTACTTTATTACAGAAAGTAAAAAAAAATATTACACACGAAATCATCAATAGTTTTAATAACTTTTTCATACTTAGTACTGCCAGGCTATCTTTATTCACACGATTTTAATTAGTTTAAAAAGCTTTTCACAAAATTGAAATTTTATTTATACCCGAATTTAATCGTAAAAAACCGGACATAGGATCTACAGTTTCACCATTAAGAGTGACAACATCATTGGTTATAAAATCATAGATAAATTCACCTGTTGTATTCCCTGGCATTTCAATAGAAAAGTTGCCTCCTTTACCTGCTTTTCTATACTCGCATTTAATTTGACCTTTTATAGTAGGTACAATAATCGAACAGTTTTTCAGATTCCCCATCTGAGGCTTTATTTTGACAACGCCATATCCAGGTGTTTTCGGCTGAATTCCCCACATTTCACGTGCAATGATATTGGCAGGAGCGGCTCCCCATGCATGATTCCAGTCAGTATTTGTTTTATACTTCATATCCCATGCTTCAAGAGTAATTGTGGAACCTATTTTTATCATATTGTACCAACTGCGATCGTCTGTTGCAGACATTAGTTTAAGCGCATAATCATCTTCACCTGCATTATAAAGTGCTTCCAGTAAATATTGTGCTCCATAAACGCTACATGCCATTCCTCTTGATTTTACAAAATTCACAACACTTTGTTTCCTGGATTCAGGAACAACATCAAAAGCCAGTAAGAACATATTTGCATGTAAAGATGCATGATCTGTACCAACCCCATCAACATAACAACCTTTATCCTTATTGTACAATTGCTCATTAATTGATTTTTTTACTCTGTCAGCTCTGAATTCAAAATCAAGTGCTTCTTCAGGTTTATTTAAAAGAGTCGCAAATTTAGCCATGATTTTCATATCATGATAATAAAATGCATTTACCACTGTGTTTATGCGTTTAAACACATAGCCATCACGTTCACCTTTATTAAATCCTTTCTTTCCTCCGAAACTCGCAGGTGGCCAGTCAACAATATCTTTTAATTTTTCTGTTGCATCAGGAAAACCAAGTTTTAATAAGAAATCGTCTGTATTTTTTGGAGACTGAATACTGATAAAACCATCTTCAACCTCCAGATCCATCAATGTTTTTACCTTTAAACGTTCGTAATATTTTTTAATCAGTTCATCATTACCTGTATACATATAATCCTGATACATCATCATTGCAACATGTAGCTGCCATTCGGTAGGCCAAGTAGGTTTACTTTCAAAAAAGTATTCAATGGTTTTGCGTGCTATTGTATATTCATTATCTACAGAATAACTACTCAATTGCGCCAGATAAGCGTCAGCTTCATAGGGAATACGTTCACGGTCGCCATCAATATAATACCCGGAAAAAGAGGTTGCTTTCATCGAATATTTACATAGCTCCCATACCTGATTTAAAATTTTATTGGAACTGGAAAAAGCACTTGAAGTATAATCAAAGTAACTAAAATAGGCTTGCTGAATAATTTCTTCAGGTTTTAAGATTGATCCTGCTCCTTCAATTTCAGCATAACGAAAAGGCATTATTACAGGAAAGGATTCAGGCAATTTAACTGCAAGTTTGTTTGTATTACGTTTGTTTGGTACTAATTTAATAAGATAATAACTTTCCTCAGGTGTCACATTTAACTTTACTTCGTCGTATCGAATTGTTGAGCCTGGGTTACGGTCAATTTTACCGTTTAACAATTTTTCGCCAAGTCTTATTGTTAAAGTTTCTTCTTTCACAGGTTTATAATTAATGACTAAAGTGCCAAATGCATCTTTTCCAAAATCAAGGAAATAGCTACCATCCTCATTCTTTTTAAAATTCACAGGTTTAATTTTTTCAATTTGAAAAGAATTAGAAGATGTAACATCTTCATCAAGTGAACCTGTTTTAAATTCCTGAACTTTTGAATATTCTGAAACACGATTGTCTTTATCAAAAATACGCACCTTCCAAAAATAAGTAGTATTGGGTTTTAAAGGATCTCCCTTAAATTCAACATCAGCAGACTTATTACTTCTAATCTGTCCGCTATTCCAAACATCTCCTATATTATCATACAATAGTTTTTTACCGGATGAAACCAGTATCTGATATGCTTTTTGGTAACCGGCACATTCCGGAATAACCCAGCTAAATTCAGGTTTACTATCTTTGATAACAGTTTTTTCAGGTTCTTTTATATATTCTACCATTAAATTGTATGGAGTTCCTGAGTATGGATCAGTATATTTATATCCCAGCTCATCACATTTATTACGAAATTCTATAAGCTTATCCTGATATTTCGTCTTCTTTGAAAGATCATTTAATTCATTAGGATCTTTATCAAGATTATATAATTCTTCAATTGACTTATTATTTATATAACGAAGATATTTCCAACTAGATGTACGAACACCTTCACTTGGCGGAATATTACTGGTTTCCCAAAGATGTTCGATAAGAATTGTATCACGTTTTAAACTGGATACTTTACCCAAAACAAGTGGTTCTAGACTTTCACCATGCCATGTCTTAGGTTGTTTCATTCCTGCCAGATCAACTATAGTACAAGGGACATCAATATTTAAAGCCATATCCGAAATATCCTGATGATTATGTACACGGGGATCGTAAATAATAAATGGCACACGAACACAATTATCGTACATAAGCCATTTACCGGCTAATTGACGTTCACCCAAAATCTGACCATTATCACCCATTAATATTATTACGGTATTTTTATCAAGGCCTTTTTTCTTTAATTCATTTCTTATTTTACCGATTTCTAGGTCAATACCGTTTATCATACGATAATAACCTTTAACACTGTGCTGATATTTTTCAGGTGTATCGTATCTCCAGTGCCAGCGAAGCCTATTAAAACCATTACGTACAATTTCCGGAAGGCTGTAATAATATTTATCATCGGTAAATTTTGCGACAGGAAGGTCTTTATTTACATATAATTTTCCAGGTTCTTTTTGCCAAAAATATTGTAAAGGAGCATTATCCTGAGCATGAGGTGCACTAAAACATAACGATAAAAAGAAAGGCTTATTTTTAGGAGCATTATCAATAAAATCAAGTCCCTTTTGTCCTGTATAACGTGTAAGGTGAACAGTATCCCCATCCAATGTTTT
>Ga0172377_10005332_pt1 | contig 13219 bp, 10 predicted proteins | sample Pumphouse3metaG_FD_119749 | JGI IMG/M metagenome (GOLD analysis project Ga0172377, IMG submission 119749) | Leachate microbial communities from a municipal landfill in Southern Ontario, Canada - Pumphouse #3 metaG | ecosystem: Engineered > Solid waste > Landfill > Unclassified | place: Canada... | reverse complement strand
TTTGAATTTGTTAACAAGCTTCCGGATAAATATCGGACATTACTGGGCGCTAAAGGCATCAACCTTTCGACAGGGCAAAAACAACGTATCGCCATAGCTCGCGCGTTGCTGAAAAACCCTCGCGTGATGATTCTTGATGAGCCCACTTCGAACATTGACTCCATCAGTGAAGCCATGATATATAATACAATCAGATCCTTACCCAAGGATATGTTCATCATCATAATTTCGCACAAAAAAGAAACACGCCAGATTGCGGATGAGGTTATATCAATCCAAGGTTAGTCCTTAGAGTGTTATCTGCTCAATAAAAGGATACCTTGGTGGTGGCGTAACCGGTCTCTTCCGGATAGCGCAGATCGGGTCAGGGGGTATTAGTTTACCAGCGAAAGCTACAGCGTCGCGAGCCGTCCGCCAAGACCCAGCCGGGTCAGATATATGCCATTGGGGCAGGGCAGGCCTAGATCGTCCCTGCCGTCCCAGCTTTAGGAAACAACTCCGGATATCGCGTCAAGGGACAGCGACCTGATTATCCTGCCCCTAAGATCGTAAATGTCCATCACATAAGTGCCGGCAGCATGTTCAGGTTTATCGCCAACCTCCATTATGGCAGTGGAGGCGGAGAATGGATTGAGGCTGGCTGGGAGGGCAAGGGAAGCTGCTGGAGGGTTCAATTCATCATCAACCAGAATCAGCCTAAACTTGAAAGAATCGTGATATCGAAACGTCCAGAAACGTCCAAAAAGCACTGCGACACAGTCCAAAACCAGTCCTATCTATCTGCCTGATAAACCCATACGACCATTGTGACACGTGATACAGATTTGAAGGTTTGGGTGAGAACTTATACAAGCAAGCACACTGTAATAAAAAGCTTGGGAACTGCTTGACAGAAAATAGAGGATAAAAATATCTTGTATTCAGTATAAAATTGAGGTTAAGTGACGTAAAATGAAGCTTTTTGAAACACATGCCCACTTGGATCATCCCGATTTTGATGTGGACCGGGAAGCCCTGATTAATAAATGTTTTGCCAGTGATATCGAATACATTATGAACATCGCCTTTAATAAGGAAACATCTCTGAGTTCATTGGAGCTTGCCAAGAAACACTTGCACATCTTTTCCACGGTGGGTTTCCACCCCCATGATGCGCAGGATTTCGATGCTGAATTGGTGAAAAAGCTCGCCAGAGAGAAAAAGGTGTTGGCGATCGGAGAGATTGGCTTGGATTTCTTTAGGAATCTTTCTCCTTTCCCGGTGCAACGGGAAGTGTTTGCCAATCAAGCGCATTTAGCTGTGGAGTACGATCTGCCGGTGATAGTGCACGATCGGCAAGCACATCAGGAATGTTTTAATATTCTAAAGAACGAATCTGTGAAAGAGGCAGTGTTTCATTGCTTCTCCGGCGATATTGTTTTCGCTCAGCAAGTTTTGGATGCAGGCTGGATGATATCTTTCACCGGCACAATAACCTATGCAAATTCACTACTGGATGATGTGATCCGTATTGTACCCATGGATAGATTTATGATAGAGACGGATTGTCCCTATCTTCCTCCGCACCCACATAGGGGTAAGCGCAACTCTCCCTTATTGTTGCACCTTGTTGCAGAAAAAATTGCTGAAGTTAAAGGCATATCTCCCAATGAAGTTGCCGAGAAGTCTTTTGAGAATGCACACCGCTTTTTCCGGATTCCTCCGGATCCGGTGAAGGCAACACATCATAAAGCAGGACATAAAAAATGAAGATACACCTTATATTATTATTGAGCTTGTGCAGTTGTGCACTTTGGGCAGGCAATTCGATATTCTCCTACGAAGGCTTTCCGCTACAGAACTATGGCAAAGATATCTACAGTTTGGGTATGGGCGATACGGGAGCCAGCGACATATTCCGCATCAATACCGGATACGCCAATCCCGCCATGAATGACCGCAGTAAACGCACTTTGTTCGCCACAGGAATGGTCATGGGCTATACCAAATACCAATCTGAGTATAATGGTGCGAAGACAAGTTTCCGAGACGATTCCCTTGATTTTCCTTATTTCAATGTAAGTGTGCCGATTGGGAAACAGCGGTTTGGGATGCAGTTTAATTCCCATTCTTCAGGCTTGGTTACAAACCAAACTACCCTGTCCAATGGCTTGGTAGAGCAGCAAAGCACCAATAAATACCTGTATCGGGCTGATGTGATCTATGGCACATATTACAAGAACTTCAATGCAGGGGTTAGCGGTAACTTCTATTTTGGCCACGATAATTACGCATTCTCCCAAACAAGCAGCTCTTCTTCTTTTAATACCAGTGAAAGCCTGACCAAAGATTTCAAGAATATCGGCTTCACTATTGGCGTTTTAGAAAGCTTGAAGAATATGAGTTTTGGTGCACATGCCAGTTTACCTGTAACCCTTAAAGGCAAATCAGTGCGGGGAAATATCCATGTGACAGAAGCAGCTATTGATTGTGAATATGATCTGCCCGGACAGTATAATCTTAGTGCCACAATAATACCGCTGAAGTATATTAAGATAGCCGCGGATATCTGTTATGAGCCTTGGTCTTCTATCTCATCGGATTACCGGGATACCAAGAAGGTTGGCATCGGCATAGCTTACGAACCAGATAAAGACAGTCATAAAACCCTCATAGGCAGTATGCCGCTAAGGGCAGGAGCATACTATCGGGAATTGGCATTCAATGATAAAAATGGGAATACCATAGACGAGATGGCGGTTAGCTGTGGGCTTACCTTGCCACTGAAGAGCAAGGTTGGCAGGATTGACCTGGGCTTGCAGCTTCTGCAAAGAGGAAAGCTGAGTACAAACGAATTGAGCGATACTTCGCTGATGTTTATGCTAGGCTTTACAGGATTTGATTTCATGTATAAGGCTAAAGATAATACTGCACCAAGAGAAATACCGGTGAAAGAGGAATTTGAATAATGCCAGAAGATAATAGTCCTAAACCAGATTTACTTAGTTCTTTAATTGCCGCAAGAGGGCTTACAGAAGAGGTTCTTGAAGCTACCATAGACGATTTGCCAGATGAGGCACTATTTGCAAATATAGACGAAGTTGCCGAACGCATCCGAAGTGCGATGATCCGAAACGAACCCATGGTTATATTTGGGCACGATGATCCGGATGGGATTACCAGTACGTACATCCTCTATAAGTTTTTGGAATCCTGTGGGTACCAAAAGCATAATTACTACATTCCCAATCGTAATCTGGAACCGCATGGTATCCAAGCCGGATTTATCCAATTTGTTAAAGATGGCGGATACAAATTGGTGATCACTGTGGATAATGGTATCTCTGCCAAAGAAGGCGTGGAAAAGCTTAATGCGCTTGGCTGTGATGTTATTATTACAGACCATCATTTGGTTCAGACTGATACTATTCCCCCCGCTTATGCAATTATGAATCCTCAGCTAAAAGAATGTGAGTATCCCTTCAAAGCTCTCGCAGGAGTGGGTGTAGCCCTGATGCTAATCCGTTACTTAGGCAGAGTTTGGGAGCACCCCATCGACCCTGCTAGTTATTTTTGGGCAGCCGTTGGCTCCATTGCAGATAAAGTGCCGATGACAGGTTTGAACCGGATTATCGTACGTCATGTGATGCAGAACTTTGCTGCTGTTCAGGATGAAACGATTGAGTTTCTGTTACGCAACTATAAACGCATTAACACGATAACCGATGTATTCAACTTTATCCAATATACTGCCCGCGTTATTGCTAACGGCAGAGAAGCTAATGGGCAACATACTGCGCTGCGCTTTATCTTACAAATTTCCGATGCTAAAGCTACCCTCTTTGAAGATTTAGAGAAACAAAAGAAAACCTGGGAAGGGGAATTGAATCGTGTATTCAGTTTTCTGGATACCCTGGGTACAGATTTTATCGGTAACTACTTTGTTTACTATGATGATGAGGATGCGATTCCCTATCCACTGTTAGGCACGGCTGCTACATACATTGTGAACAAACTAGGAATTCCCACGATCATGCTTAAACACCATAATGGAAACACAGTTTGTGAAGGGCGATGTGGCGAGGGATTTAACATTGTAAATGCTTTTAGTTCCTGTAAGGCTCATCTGAAGCAATTTGGGGGTCACCCTAAAGCTGCTGGCTTCACCATGAACCCGGGCTACTATGATGCCTTTATAGAATGCTTTAATGATTACCTTGTGCAAAATTGGATTGCACCAAATCTTAATGAATGCAACTGGGAAGTAGAAGCCGATCTTGAAGATCTCTCTGCCGAGAACTGGAACAAATTAGAGCTTTTACTACCCTGGGGGCAGATGAACTCGGAGCCAGTGATTAAAATATCGAATGTGAACCGTAACATACTAGCTGAATCTTTGAGCATCGACCATGCGGGTGTAGATATTCCCAGCACTGGTAACGGTGACGTGGTAGTGTTGTGGAAAAACTCTGGTATGATCAAGGTTTTGCACTGGCAGGAGCACTCATAATAACTATAACATCAAAGGAATATACGTGATATTAAGCGAGGCACTAAGGAAATCCATTCATTTAAGCTCTTTAGTAATTCCCTTCAGCTATCGCTATATTTTGGGGTTCAATCGCCGGCTGGGGTTTTTACTGTTATTGGTTGCCTTCAGTATCAGCCTCGTGATCGAGTTTCACAGGTTATGGCAGAGAAGTTTTCGGAAAACCTTTAACCGTATATTTGGCATGATTCTTAGGAGACATGAACAGCATGATTTCACGGGTGCTACTTATCTACTCTTTTCAGCGATGGTGTGCGTGGCATTTTTCGATCCTTTGATAGCATCATGCGCCATGGCATTCTTATCAATTGGCGATACCTTTGCAGCTTTGGTGGGAATGAGCTTTGGCAAACGTAAGTTTATTGGGATGAGTAAAAGCCTAGAGGGTAGCTTAGCATGCTTTGTTACGTGCTTTATTTTTGGACTTTTTTGGTTGAAGAATCCCAATTGGGTCTATCCTGTTTTAGCGTTAGGCGGGGCTTTGATGGCTACTTTTGCAGAAGTTGGCAAGATCCCTTTGGATGACAACCTCAAGATTCCCTTTAGTGCGGGGTTAGTTATGACCATTTTATCTATTATAATCTGAAGAGGCATTATGAAGCTTTCATTTGTTATTCCTGTGCTGAATGAGGAAGCGTCGCTCTCCACCCTACATCAGGAAATTATTCATAACTGCGGTATCCACGAACATGAAATTGTGTTTGTGGACGATGGCTCTACCGATGATAGCTTCCGCATCATGAAAGGCTTGGCAGAGCAAGATGCAGGAATCAAGATTATCCGTTTCCGCCGCAATTTTGGCAAATCAGCAGCTCTGCAAGCGGGATTTAATATTTCCCAGGGTGATGTTGTTTTTACTATGGATGCAGATTTACAGGATAATCCTAGCGAGATACCGCAATTCTTAAACAAACTAGATGAAGGCTATGACTTGGTTTCCGGCTGGAAAAAGAAAAGGCTGGATCCTATTCATAAAGTATTGCCATCCAAGCTGTTCAATTATGTAACTGCCCGCACTTTTAAGCTTAAGCTGAAAGATTATAACTGTGGATTCAAAGCCTATAAGCACCCATTAGAGAAAGAACTTAACATTTATGGAGAAATGCACCGCTATATTCCTGCTTTAGCCCATGCTTTAGGGTATAAAGTGGGGGAACTGGCAATAGAACACCGGGCACGGCAATTTGGGCGCAGCAAATATGGTATAGAACGCTATTTGAGGGGTTTCTTTGACCTTTTAACGGTTAAAATGATTACTCATTACGTAAAAAGCCCCTTATACCTGTTTGGAAGAATCGGCATTATCTCTGCCCTTACGGGTGGGCTGGTAACAATCTATCTTGCTATTCTGAAGCTGTTCTACGGTCAACCTTTGTCAAACCGTCCCTTATTGTTTTTGGGTATTCTATTGATTCTTGGCGGTTTGCAGTTTATCTCTTTGGGACTGATCTCAGAACTGATTGTAAATAGGTTTAAAGTTGGCAGAAAGGCAAATTTATCGATATCAGAAACGGTTAATATTGCCGATCCCCGCTTGATTACCAAAGCTGCCGATGAATAAACTGGAACGTTTCTTTTTTACAAAATACCTGGAAGATCCCAAAAGATCCCTCCTGAAGTTTAGCTTCATGTTTATGGTTTTGGGGATTGTGCTTTCAGTAGCCATCCTCAGCGCTGGGTTAAACCTGTTTCAGGGCTATGAAAGCAGCCTCAAAGATGTGCTGTTAGGATCATTCCCGCATATCACAATACAAGACGCCAATAATGAATATCTCGGCACGGAGCAAGCAGACACCATCATAAAACAGCTAAAAAAGCTGCCACAAGTAGACAAAGTAACTCCCGTAATAAACTACGCAGTAATGGTTTCCAGTGATTCCAGAGTGCGTGGAGCATCGCTTAACGCTTATGACTTTAGTGGCGCCTATCCTTTTCCATACTCAAAGTACGTAAAAGAAGGTAGTAACAGCCCGAAAGTAGGCGAAGTAATTGTAGGCAAATACTTGGCGAAGGAACTGGACAAGCAGGTTGGGGATGAGATTAAAGTGATATATCCCCAATTAGATAGAATATCGGCAATGGGTTTGTACCCTTCAGAACGCAGATATAAAATAGCAGGAATCTATAGTTCGGGGTTCTACGAAAGCGATAGATCATTGGTAATATGTAACTTGAGTGATGCTGAAACCTTGCTGAATATCAACCCCAGCTTTGCCAAGCTTGAAATCACCCTAAAACACAAAGCCATAGGCAGTGCGGATGCTATTGCAGGCATTATCCAAAAGCAGCTTGGTATGGACTATGCTATATATCCCTGGACGCTATTCAGTGCCGGATTACTGCGCCTGGTTGCCATGGAAAAGTGGATGATCTTCATCATCTTCTGTTTTCTCGTTTTAATCGCCGGTATAAACGTAATCTCTGCCGTAACCACCATCATAACGGATAAAAGAAATGAGATTGCCGTTTTGAAAACTCTGGGAGCTAGTACGGCCTCCATCAAGAAACTTTTTGCATACCAAGTGGGCTTAGCGGGAGTGGGGGCGATCATCATTGGGCAAATGTTGGGAGCTCTACTTTCATATTTTGTTGAAAAACAAGGCTTTTACCGTTTGAAGGGTGATGTGTATTTCATCGATAGCCTTACTGCTGCGATATCCCCGTTGAATCAGATTATTGTGTTTATCGTTGCAGCATGCTTAGTGGCGGGCTGTATTTATTATCCGCTGCGTCAAATCGACCGCTTACAGATAATTGAACTATTAAGGAATTCGTAAGGGACACTATGAAAAGTAATTATGATTCGAAGGGATATAGATTATGTTGTGTTTAGCGGGATATAACCTAAGCAAAAGTTATATAGATAGCGACCAAAGTATTCACGTTTTAGCCGATGCTACATTGGAAGTTCGGGAAGCAGAAATGATCTCTATCACTGGTCAATCCGGCTGTGGTAAAAGTACGTTGCTCCATATATTAGGATTGCTGGACATGCCTGATTCTGGCAAAGTTGTGATCGGCGGCAAAGAAATCAATTCGCAGATGCCGGAAGCCCCTGCTGTACGTAACAAGGAGATTGGCTTTGTCTTTCAGTTTCACTATCTGGTGGAAGACCTTTCTGCTAGAGAGAACGTTGCCTTACCAATGATTATTGCAGGGCAAAGCAGCGGTGCTTCATTAAAGCGTGCAAGTGAACTGCTGTCCAGTCTGGGCTTGGCAGATAGGTTAAGTCGCTATCCCAACCAATTAAGTGGGGGAGAGCAACAGCGGGTCTCTTTAGCCAGAGCTTTGATAAATAATCCCAAGATTGTCTTAGCTGATGAACCCACTGGGAATTTAGACCCTCAACATAGTTCTGAAGTTTGGCAGATGATCCTTATGTTAAACCGCGAGTTTGGGCAGGCTTTTGTGATTGTAACTCACGATCGTGAATCTGCACGGTTGGCATCTACAACATACACCCTTACAAATGGGAAGTTAAGCTTATGCTGACATTAGGCTCTTACAACAAACAACACATTCATACACGGAGTGCAAAGCTCTCCTGAGCAGATAAATCATGCCACGCTCGAAGATATTCCTGACTATTGTCTTGGTCTTACTGCTGGTTAATGCAGCGTATTTCCTTGCCTGGTATGGTCTGGGACTTCGCGGACAATTTAGGAATATGCTGGCAAGCCAATTGGCTAAGGCAATAAAGGGAAAAGTTCATATCACCGAGCTGCACTTCAGCGATCGACAGTTACATGCAGAGGGGATAAGCATTGCAACCGCGGATAGCAGTATATCTGTTAATGTTAAAAGTCTAAGGGCACATTACAATCTTTTACGCTTCATCTTTTCTGGCTTTAAACCAAGTAAGTTACTACAAGATATTGAAGTATATCAGCCCGTTCTGCGCTTGAATATCAAGGCTAAGCCCAAAAAGGATAAACCGAAAAAGCCATTTGCTATCCCCGATCTAACTCAGTTCTTTGCTAACTTGCGCATTGAAGATGGCACGGCAATGATTGAAGTGGATTTGCCCCTAAAGATTGTAACACAGGGTAATCTACATATCTATGAGGAGTTTAGCAAAATAAACCTCAGCACTACCAACAAAAGGCGCAGTGATATAGTTTTCAGTGCCTTAAGTTCCCGAAATGGCAAGCTATCATTAAGGGGAGCATTGGACAAAGGGGTGATAAAAGAGGCAAGAGTTGAAATTGAAGCTTTCCGTCCCTTGTCCATAGCTCATCCAGATATTAAGAACTTACAAACGGAAGTATCCGCAATAGCTACTGCTAACCAAGCTGCTGCGGGGGCTCCTATTAACTATCAAGCAAAGACGCAAATCTGGGGAACTCAATTACTGTTTGCAAGCAAGTATCCTGTTAAGATTCCCTTCGTGGGAGCTGACACAGATGGTAAAACTTTAACTGCCCAAATAACTAAAAGCACCATTGGCAGCAGTAACATTAAAGCAGATGTTAGCATAAGTGGTATGGACAAAGAAATCAAGTTCGATTCGGCGTTAGTGGAAGGTGGTTTGGATTTGGCGATGATTTATCCTGATTTGGCTGGAGTGGTAGATTTTACCGCTTCCGGAAAGGGAACACTTAAGCATCCCACTGCCACTATTAACGCGTCTTCTGCCATGCTTGGCTATAACCAATATGTGGTGCACGACATTGCTTTAAGCGGGGATTATGCCGATGATGAGCTACATGTAAAGCTTCCTAATGCTCGTTTTCAAAACCAAGATATCGTAATTGACGGAAGTTTTAACACGCAAACTCTCGCGCTTAATGCGAAGGTTTTAAGCACGCCCTTGTTCCCGAACACCGATACTTATGCCGTTGGTGCCGATATTGATATTTATGCAGAGTTTATAGACAAATATCCTTATCTTGATGCCAAGATTAACCAGCTTGATTTCATCTCTGGGAAAGCCAATGTAAACGGCGTGAACGGCTATGTAAAGCTTATCCCTGTCTCGGAAGATAAGAACTATTATGTGGATGCCAATCTAGCAGGGGAGAACGGCTTCTCGCTTTCTGTGGTGGGCGATATTTTAGATCGCAACCTCCTCATTGATGCCACCTTTACCGATTTAGCCATTTCGCATTTATATGCAGAAGCAAACCTCATAAAGATTAACCCCATCGCCAGTGGCGCATTAAAAGCGATAATGGCGGGTGATGATATTTACGCCCAGACCTCTCTGGATATTGCCATAGATCAGCCAATCGCATACACTACGCATCTCGAAGGGATCGGGAGCATAGACTTACAGTCTTTGCAGGCTTCTTTGCAGCTAGACGGCTCAAATGGAGCTATAAACGAACAAGATGTTAGCTTCAATTTATCTGCCACCATGAAGGATGAAAACATCTATGTTCATGGTTTCAAGGCAAACGATCTCGTAAGTCTTAGTGGTAGGCTAAATCTGAAAGACTTGCAGGATGTCGATTTTGCTTTGGCTTTGCAGAACATCACTTCATGGGATATAGTTCGTTTCTTTCCCACATTGGATACCAGCGTCCCTGATTTCAAAGGCTTATCTCTTTTTGCCAATTACAATCGCGACGGTTTGAACAACCTGGATGCCGATTTAAATCTAAACGAAATAGATCTAATATCAGTAACGCCACTGTCGCTACATTTAGGGGTAAACGGTGATTTGAGTAGCATTGATATTTCGGGAGAATTAACTAACAAAGAAAAGAAACTGATAGACCTTAGTGGATTAGCGAGCTTAAAACCCAATCTGAATATCGCTGCCACATCTGTCTTTGATAGCCTCAATATTCAGGAAGTGCTGATGTCTTCGCCCGTAGGAGGAAGCATTGCCGGAAGCGCAAGTATAGATTTGCGAAATCTCAAAAGCAAGGCAAGCCGCATGGACTTGATGGCCGATTTAATAGCTTCCCAAATTGTCGTGGGTGACACAAAAATAGACACCGCCATAATAAAAGCCAAACAAAGCCCCAAAGAGCTAATTGTGGATAGCCTTTATGTGCTATCATCGGGCTTATTCGAAATAACCGGTTCCGGTGCCTTAGACTATAACGCTATTAAGAACGAGTATTTTGAAGGAACCCAAAAGCTGCATTTAAAGGTTGATGGGCAGCTATTTCCCTGGCTAAAGAATCTTACGTCCTACATAGAGGATGCAAAAGGCTATTCCTCTCTAGATTTTGTATTAGGAACTCAAGATGATCAGTTTAGCATCACTGATGGACATTTGGATATTCACGATGGCTTCTTACGCCTGAAAGACCAAAGCGAACCCTTGGAAAACATTGCCATAAAAGGGATAATAGATAAAAACAGGGTTATTATTGAGCGCGGACAGGTGAAGATGGGGAATGGCAATTTAATCTTCAACAACGTGTTTGAAGCCGACAGCAGCGATCATTTCGTGATTGGACTCATTGATCTTGGGATCATCCGTTTGATGATAGAAGAGCCCGGAATATTGGCTAATATTCCTTTGTTTTCTCCGCCCAGAACTCTGTCCAATATAATCCTCAAAGGTCGGGACAGCCGTTATGCAACCGTGAAAGGTCCCTTCGATCAGATGAAGATTTCTGCCGAAGTGACGCTTTCAAATTCCAGTGTACTTTATCCTCCCAACACAGCCAACCTGTTGAAGCTTGCTAGCTCACTAAAGGACGCAACGAGTAAACGTGCTGAGCCTCCTTTGCTCCCATTTACACTGGACGTCATGGTTAATCTGGGCGAAAATGTACGCTATGTAACCTATCCCACGCGTCTGACTATGCAACCGGGAGGGTTTTTACATTTAATGTATGATGGGCAGAATTTCTCTGTTCAAGATGCAAATTTCTCTTCTGAACGTGGGACAATAGATATCTTCGGCACTGTGTTTCAAGTGGAAAATGTGGATATTACCATGGTGGAATCTAAGGATCTCTTGAATGTTAATGGTATCTTCAACAAACGTGCCCCAGATGGAAGTACGCTTACTCTTACTGTCACCACCTCTCCAGATCTTACCAAGAGCTTTTCGGATCGCTTACAATTTTCCCTAACCAGCGACAATCCTGCAGATCGCTCCATAGGCCAAATACTATCCCGGTTGACATATAACCAAAGCAGTGACGTAAATCAAGATACTAAAGGTACCCCTCTTCAGGATGAAGCGCTTACCTTGCTTTCGGGTAATCTCGATTCTTCTCTGTTAACGCCTCTTCTCTCACCGGTGGAGAACTTTATCAGACGCAAATTAAGGTTGGACGGATTCTCGATAACAGCGGGGTTCATCCAGAATTTATATACGCAGTATTCCACAGACCGCAATCAATTATCAGATAATACCGATATGAACAATATTAGCACAGACATCGCCCAATTCAGCTCTTCGATATTACTGAATAACCTCTCTTTATCGATGAGCAAATACTTGGGTAGGAAGTTTTTCTTAGATTATAAACTAGACCTTCAGGAAGCCACAGATTTGCAGAAGAAAACCAAGCTGCTCATTTCCCACGAAACCTCTGTTCGCTATTTGCTGCCCTACAAGTTAAGGCTGAACTATACCTTTAAATACTTGCCTCAAGAAAATGGCATGACCCACGAAATGATGCTGCAACGCACCTTCCATTTTTGGGGGCTATGAGTAATTCTTGACAAAAAGCGCACCTTTTAAAACATGAAAAAAAGATAAATAAGTCAGGAGGCTAAAATGCCGGATACAGTAAAACCAAAAGCAACCCCAGAGCCTAAAAAGGCCAGTGTAAAAGCTGCACAGGGAACTAAATCGAATATCTCACTTGTGGAACTAATTCTAATTCTTATGCTGGTTGGATTGGTTTTTGTGTTCTTTTTCGGCATGAAGCAGTTAAAAGTTGACAAGGCTAACGAAGCTATCGCCCAAACAAAGTTTGAAGCCATAGTCCCCACTTTCCAGAAGATTATAGCAGCTATGGAAAACTATCGCAAGACAGACGAATTTGGCGACTATCCTGCCTTCATGGAAGAACTTAATCTCGGAGAAATAAACACTCCCGATTTCAAATTCGAATATGTTTTCGATACCCTCACACTAACAGCCACATCTCAAGCTTCCTTCGGTAAAGCAGGAGTTAAAGTGAACTACAGCATCAATGACAAAAGCTATACTGTGGATGATCCCGAAGCTAATAAGAAACCTACCGTAAAAGACGAGTGGCTGCCCCAAGAATAACAATATAACTAAACGGCGATTTGTATCGCGTATAATTTCATAAACCGGCTTCATTAGAAGCCGGTTTATGCATATCAATCTAAGCTTGCCACCTTGCTTGTATCTTCAGGTAGTGAGCTTTAATGGATAGGGGTAGGGGAGTCCAGTAATGAGTACTTCCATACCCCTAGCAACATACATCTCGACACTTTAGTACCCCTGCACTTCATCACTTTTCTACACACTTTACCTACGGGTACAATCACCTATACACATCAAAGAACAAAACAAGCTTCTATAGTGTAAGGGGGACAAATCTGAGATTTTGGGACAGAATTGGGGATTTATTTTTGCTTTCCTTAAAATAGTTTTGCCATAAATATGCTTAACTGACTTACTTAGGCTCAAGTTCAATCATGGTGGGTAAGTTTATTTTGCATGTATGCTGATTCCTATCTTTTGTGCTTGAATTCTCCTAGCATTGCCCTTGAATTGTCCATCTCATCCACAATGTAAGGGCA
>Ga0172377_10005330_pt1 | contig 13220 bp, 13 predicted proteins | sample Pumphouse3metaG_FD_119749 | JGI IMG/M metagenome (GOLD analysis project Ga0172377, IMG submission 119749) | Leachate microbial communities from a municipal landfill in Southern Ontario, Canada - Pumphouse #3 metaG | ecosystem: Engineered > Solid waste > Landfill > Unclassified | place: Canada... | reverse complement strand
CAGGGATAAAAACATTTGCAATTCCAAAGGTAAGTGTAGAATCATATAAAGCAACAACAAATAAAGGTGTCAGCACATTAAGAAAGCAAGAAGAGAACTATATAAATAATTCTGATGCAGGATTAATTAAATTAGAAACAAATGATATAGGTGGATTACAAACTCAGTATGTCGTAAATAAAAAATATCAACCGTTAGAATTAGGTTCTAAAGAAGATATAGAAGGATTTAAGGCTTTTGCAGAAGGTGATAACACAAAGAAAGGGATAAACGCAAAAGAATCTTTACTTATGCCTATAGCTACTATCACTTCTAAAAACAGAATAGAGACGTTTTTAAGCCACGTACAGCACGTTTTTCCTAATATAGATATAAACTATGTATATGATGATAGCATAGCTGAAATTGGCTATATACAGGACGGAAAGGTGTATATTAATATGAATAAAGCAGGTGCCGACGTAATGGTACATGAACTAGCTCATGTCTTCTCTCTTATCATAAAAGCTAGCAATCCCACGTTGTGGAATAAACTATCTAATGAAGCACAAGAATTAATAAATACTAACTCTCCTTTAGTGCAAGATATAAGAGCAAGATATGGTGAGTTGTCTAATGAAGATATGATAATGGAAGTGATAGCTAATGCTGTTCAAAATAACACTGCTGATAGGATAGAAGCTATACTGTTAAGACATGATAGTAATGATGAAGAGAAATCATTAGTTCGTAAGTTCTTTGATAATATAAAATTGTTTTGGGATGCTGTAGTAAAAGGATTGAATACCTTATTAGGAAGGACAACAATATTAGCAGATAATATGCCATCAATGACATTAGAACAATTAGGGGACCTTATTGTAGATGCTATAGACAATAATAAAGTGATGTCGTATATGAGTAGTGATGAGTTAGCAAAGCTAAAATATGATAAGTATAATGCTATTCCTAATAGGAGTATTAATAATGGCAATGATTTAGCTAATAGCTTAACAGAATATACTACTATTTATGCAGGTAAAACAGATAATGATATAGTAGATATACTAATGAAGGATACTGCATTAAATAATAATATATTGGTAACAGGGGACCAAATATATGATTATAAAGAAGCAGGGATGACGGAAGATGAAATTAGAAAACATATTATAGAATACGTGTTACCGTATTATAATAATAGCATGACAGAGGTGAAAAATAAAATCGTTAGTGCTATTACCAATAAATTAAATCATGATGCAATGCTTTCTGAAAAGGAATTGCAAAATGCTCTAGGGAAAAATCAACACAACCAACCTAGATATTCTATTATCACTTGTAAGAATTTAATAGATATATTAAAATTAGACAAGACAAAAAAAGTATATCTGTTAAAAGATATAATGGATAATAAAGATGGAATATTAGACAAAGAATTAAAAGACTTTAAAGAAACATTTTTAAAGTTAAATACTATTGATAATTATAATCCTATTATAGTAATAGAAAATATTACTACGGATAATAAACCTAAATTAATAATGTCTATTCATGATATTACTAATAAATCATTTAAATATGTAGAACGTAATGTAGGCAGACAAAATATATTATATAAGTATGGGGTTACTAATAAGCAGGCTTTAAAAAGTGGAATACAGTTAAAGAATGAAGAGTTTGCAATAAGAAGTGTATTGTTAACTGCAATGGCTAAAGTATTAATGCAAGACAACATAGAAATAAATGATTTAGATGTTATAAAATTCAATGAAGGTGTCGGAGAGCAGAGAGTGTTAAAAAAATGTGTAGATATGACAATGACATTAGGACAGCTATACATATTTTCTCAAAATAAAGAATTTATGGATAGCATAAACAATGACATATTAAAAGAGGTATTTACATCAGATAATGAAGAATACAAAATTAACAATATAAATTATTGGGAATTATTAGGGAATCTTTATGAAGCATATTATTATACCGGAGAAACAGAACATGAATTCGACCCTGATAGTGATGATTGGAATATAGTAAACTATATGACTGAATTTAAAAATGATACATTAACAATACAAAAGAAACTTAATCTAATAAAATGGCGGTTAGCACAATTAAATAAAATAGAAAAATCTAATCTTACTGAATACCAAATTAACGAAATGAGATTATTATTAGATGCTTATAGTCAGATGAGAGATGGTGAGATGTTAATATATGATTATGACCATAAACAAGTGATAGATGCATTAGGAAAATATTGGTCTACCTTTGATATAAACAGTCATGAAGTGCAAGTGGTAAGAAAGATTGTTATTGAAGGCTCTAATAAGATTGTCGATACAGTAAGGAAGAGAAAGGAAGAAACAAGAGGTGTATGGGAACATTTTAAAAAAGCATATGGAGGGATAAAAAAATATATTACTAATCCATATTTCATGTATGAGAATATGTTTGCTACTATAAAGACTAAGGAAGGTGAGGATGCTCATATAGGACGTATATATTGGACTACAGACACAACTAAGGATGAATTCGCAGGACAGGCACAAGAGAAAATAAATGCAGGTAAAGTGTCTCAAAAGGACTTAGAGATGGCTAATATCATTTGTGATAAAATAGAAGATATATATATAGAATATTTAAAACATCAACAATGGAAAATTAATGGAGGAGAGAAAGCTGTTGCTGTAGGTACAAGTAATTATGATACATTGACAAAAGAACAATGGTTAGAAAAGCTATATGCTAGAGGATACAAAAGAGGTATGATACCTATCATGCCTAAGACATATATAGATGGAATGAAATCTGCATGGAAGAGATTTGGACTTGAAGTACATCAAGCATCAAATGAATTCACAGAAGCTACATCCGATATATTAGAAGAAAATACAGATGGTAATGTTATTGATGATTTAAATAATATATTCTTAGCACAATTAAGCAATATAGAAGTTCCGGAAAATACTATTACAAAAGAAAATAAAAAACCTATTGTTGACAGTAAATATGGATATATACATAGAAACAATGCTTTGGGATTGATAAGAGATGACAATGGAGAATATAGATTTAGTCCTAATAAAGGGAGAGAAATAAATGCTAATATGAATGTAAGTTTAGAATATCTATTGAACTTTTTTGATTTAGCAATGACACGAAAGCGTGTTTATGAAAGAGAAGTGTTGCCTGTTGTTAATGCTACCGTTAAGATGATACAATTAGGAAAGATGTTTTCTATTGATAAGAGTAATGAAGCAGTAGTAGATATAATAAGAAATTATTGTGAGATGGCTATATTAGGTTCCTCTTCTAAGATACGTAATTTTGGCAGGATTGAAAAAGCTAATACAAGTATCGGTGAAGTATTAACGACATTAGGGAAAGGATTTGTAGGCTCTCAGATGTTTCTTAATATTAATATAGGTATAAACTCAGCAATAATAAATTTATTAAAATCTACAGCAGAAGCTATATCAGGAGATCCTTTTTTAAATGGAGGTAGAACTTTTATGAAAGCGAATATGTTTACTTTTAAGAATGTAAATAAAGTGTTTAAATTAGCTACTAATCTACATATAATAAGAGGAACAGAATATGATACGTATACTCCGGGTTATGGTGGTAGTGTGTCAAATAGAAGTTGGTTCACACAGTTTACATCTTCCATATTGAATTGGGCTACAGATAGTCATTCAAGGAGTTCTGTAATGATAGCAAAGATGATGGCAGATGGTGTATTAGAAGCATATCAGAATACAGATAAAGGTTTTGTTTATATACCTACAAAAGACAAGAGATATTTTAATAGTGAAGGTAAGTTTATTTCTGAGAATCATGAAAGAGCCTATAATCAATTATTAGATCAACATGAGATAGCAGGGATAGAAACTATAGAAGATAATGGGAGGAGATATATATCACAACCCTACACATGGGAAGAGACAAATGCTATTAAGGAATATGCTGATAAAAGGATAATAGGCACCTATGATAATTTAGGAAAATCTATTTTAGGTAATGGCGTATTAGGAAGATTAGCATTGATGTATTTCAATTGGTTTCCTGCTGCTATCCGAGGGATAATAGGTAAAGGGATGTTTCATGAAACTATCTTTGATTATAAAATGGATAATGATGGTAACCTTGTTAAGAACATGTATTTCTCTGAGGGTATGTTAACGACATTATTAGTTGCTGTTACAAAAGGGATAAAGCCTAAAGATATGAGTTTGATGAGTCAGACACAATATGAACACAGAAAAAGAAACATAAAAAGATTGATAACAACAATAAGTATGGGTGTTCTTTTGAAATTATTGTTTGACATATTAGTATTAGAAGATGATGAAGATGATGATTTAATAAAAGGTTCTGTTAAAGGGAATAGATTATTAAAGAATTTCGATTATGCTTCGGAAGGATTATTCATGTTTGCTTATAAAGATGGGTTAAAGAGATTAAATAAACCATTCCCTATGGTAGATGCTTTTGCACAGGTGTTTGATAATGGTTATGGAAATACTAATTTAGGAGCAATAAGAAGCAGATTACCTTTATATAATTCTGTAAATACAGTATACGAGGCAATAGCAGGCGAAAAAATTGGAGAAGAAGAAGAATAAATAACAATTAATAAATAAAAAAAATGGAAGAAATAAGTATCGTTGAGTTAGCATGTAATAAATACAATATGGTATTAGATGTTAGTGCTGTTGTAGCAGGGACTACATATGGATATAAGTTTTGGAACATCAATTATGATGAGCCGGAGTATTACGCAAATATTGTCTTCACCGATGAAGATGTAACTACATTATTAGAAGCTGCTGATGATGGTGTTTTCTTTTTGAAGATATTAAAAACACCTTTAGAAGGAGATGCGACAACAGAATATAGAATGATGGTATGTATGTGTGCTATGGAAGCATGTAAAGAATACATATTAAAACAGATATTGTGTGGTGATAATCTATGTAATCCCAGACATGATTGTGATAACTGTGATGATTTAAGAGATAAATGGAATATAAGGCTGTCAGAGATGCAAATATTGTATTATGAGATGCGGAGGTTGATAGATAAATATGCAGCTATATTAGAAGATACATTAGTAGCAGATGAAGACCTTATAAAGATAAGGCTGAGAGATATTATCAATAAAATTATTGTTATGACTGCTAGTTGTACTAGCTGTATAAGTTGTGAGGATTCGAGAAGAAGATGTACTAACTGTAATTAATAATCATTATGAATATATATGGTATAACAGATGGGTATAGTATTTATGATAAGATACCTATCACAGAGGCACAATGGTTTGATGAATACGAATATAATATAGAAGAATTATATAGTGGCATCACCATGAATTTAAGGGTGTGTAAGTCTTTACGTAAGGGCAGTGATATGTTATGGTTACAGGAGTATTTAAAGATGATAACACAATATATCACTAGACAGACTAACAATGGTACTGTTCCGGAAGAGGAAACTATTTTTGATGATTACAAACTTATATGTATTCATCATAGATTTATGTGTAAGTATGAGATAGACATCTTTGAAGGGATAGGAGGATTATTAAGAGACATGATAAGTCGTTTAGACGAATGTTATAACCCTATAATATGTGATGCTGTTTTATATGGAGAAGCAATTACTATAGAAGATATAGATTATATAAAAATATATAGTGATACTGTTTATGATTTCGATGGATATATTCCATATGTAAAGCTAACAGAAACGCATTTGCAAGAGATTACAGACTACTATACAGAAGATGGCTATTTATACATAAAAAATCTAAACGCATGGGAGAACGCAGATATCATAGTAAAAAACGTGAATTGCTTCTATATAGTGAATACGCCAACACCTATATGTAATAGTACGGCTACAGGAGTGTATAATGCTAATGGAGATTATGTATTGACAATAATACCGGCAGTAGAAGAAACAGACATTATACTAACATTAGATGGAGAAGCAAAAGCTATCGATGGAACTAACATCATATATTCAGAAGGTATTCTTACTATTAAGAACGCATATATGTATAATAGGATATCTATTAGCGGCTGCCCTGTTATATCAGGGGTGATAGGTTCTTCATGTCTTTATACCTTTACTAATAATTCCGATGATGATGATGTTAAGATAGTAGTGTCAGGAGGAACATTGCCTACGGAAACAGATATAGTAATTAAAAAAGACAATGCTGTGTTTCCAACGGCATCATGGACTTATGATACGCAAACAGGAGAAATATCATTTCCTATTGAAGAATCATATCTATCCTCATCATTTTCTATTACCATAGGCAAGTGTATCTTTAACTTCTCTTTTGACGAAGACAGTAGTACTATTGTCGTTAATAATCCTGCTGTTATCACAGATTATCAATTAACAAAGTGTGTAGATTGCGACCTTCTTACAATAGAAATATCATATGTATTAGATCCCGAAGCAGAAGTTCCTAATACATATATACCTGTAGAGACAATATTGTCTACTGTCGTTAATGGATGCAAGGAGACGTATACTAAAATAGATTACTATTGTGCTGACAATAAAAAATATAGTAGTACTGTAACATATACTAAATGTTTTGGTGATGCATCATGGACAGCATCGGAACCTGTTATAGAAGAGATGGAAGAACCCGGGGAATGTGCTTTGCCTACACCTCCGGAAGGAGAGATATATGATGAATGTGATGGAGCAGATTTATACACGCATACTATCACCTATACTTATAATGAAACAACGAATGCTTATGATGAAACAGATACTGTTACATTAAAGGCTGTTAATGGATGTAAAGAGACATATAGTATAGTAGAGAACATATGTGTCAATGGTGTTGCTAATATAAGAACTACTGTTTATACTAAGAATTTTGGCGATGCACAATGGGTAGCAGGAACGCCTACGGTAGAGGCAGGAGGAACAGCAGACTGTTTAGAAGAGATAACAGGATTAGAAAGATGTGATGGTTGTGATAAAGAAACATATACTAAGACTATCAAATATGATACGGACACACATGAATATACTATCACAGAAACTGTTACTGATACCGTCGTTAATGGATGTAAGGAATCATATACTCTTACGAAGTATGTATGTGATGGAAGTGGCAACGCACAACAATATGATAAGACATGTTATAAATGTTCAGGGGATGTAGCATGGACATGTGGGGCATGGACAGCTTCAGGCACTCCTTATACAGAATCTAAGTGTGTTGATGGCTCGGCAGGATTATTAGTAGATCCGGATCTATAGAGATAATATAAGAGAAAAAAAAAGGGAGGTTATTAAGCCTCCCTTTTTTGTTACCTAAGTAACGGTGTAATTAAAACAATCTATTAACATTAAAAAACTATTCTTTCTAAGTTATAGGGCATTTAACAACGCTCTACAATTAATATTTCAGCACAGTTATCACCCGATTTTGTACCATAAAATTTCATTACTGCTTGCTCTTCACTTGAAGCTCTTACATATTTGCAGTATCTTGTCATTTGTCCCCAAATAGGGGCATGCCATATTGCATATTGATACATATTATTTTCATTTTCAAAAAGCGTTTATTCCGACGTTATGCGTAATTTTAACGAGCAGCCAACTGTTCAACATTGGAAGCGAAAATTATGTCTTTATTGAATTGGTTTAAGTCCATGTGGTTTCTATCACACATTTTACCATCCTTGAATCTTTCCACCATTACACCATGATTTTCTTTGCATGGTATTATTCGAATTTCGTCATATTCTAAATGTTCATATCCACTTTCATGCTTTATTTGGATTATTTGCCCTTTAGAATAAACTGATACGAACTTACCTTTTCCAGTTGTAGGTATCATAGTCCCATTAAAATTACCCATCTTAAAACCATGTATTTTAGAATAATACCAACTCTTTAAATCACGTTTAAACCAACCAATCCAATATTTTCGCAACGACCATTTATACTTGAAGTTAAAAAAACTACGCCTAACAGCAAGTATATTCAATTGCGGTTTTTGTGCTTCTTGTTCCATTTGTTCTCTTTATTTAAGTTATTAATTAAGTTAATTTTTATTTATATTCTGCTAACACTCCATAAAAACAATTAAAATAGCTTTTATTCCGTTGTTAGCGGTCATGCTAAGACGGCATATACCCATATCTTCGTTCAAATTCTTTATCACGTTGAAACTTTCGGCTTCTTTCCTCCCTTTCAATTTCAGAATGAATAGTCTTTATTTTTTTCCCATTTTGCCAATCAGAATAATAGGAATAGTCAATCTTGTATTGGCTATTACCCATTGTAATTAAATGCTCCCCAAAGGCAAAGTCAATGTATGTTCTTTGAAGTTCATTCAATGCTTCCATTTGTAAATTAGGGTCGCCAGTATTTCTTGCTACGTCTAATTTTTCAAGTGCCGCTAATTCTTCACTTCTAAGTAAGTATAGCCAATCAAGTTTGTCGTCTGATATTTTTCTTCTTGACATAATTTAAAAATTTATTTATCATTTAAATATTTTAGCATATTATATTTATCCATTACTTCTTGGTAATATTTATCCCCTTTGTTATGCAGTTTTATAGCCTTTTTAGGGCACTTCTCTTTGTTGTGGTAATTTTGTACCACTTCAAACATATCGTTAGCGAGAGAGTCTATAAATGCGTCAGAATGCTTATATTTTATAGTATCTAATATGCGGTTACATTCTTTTACATAGATAGGGGTTATTTGATATATACCATATCCATTTCCTCCGATAGCTTTTGAATTGCCTTTACTTTCTTGCCATATGATAGCTATTTTTAAAAGCTCCCAATCTGAGTGCTTTTTGTATATCGTATCGTGTATGTAAATAGTTTCGGGTGTATTATATTTTATTGCACTTATAAAAGTGCGAAATAATAATATAATTATCAATGCTAATGTGCCGATATTTATAAATAGTATTAATCTTTGCATTATTTATTCTTTATTATTTCTCTATGCTTTTTTGATATGTTCATATTATTTTTTATTTATTTCATGTGATGAAATAGTATTATATTTTCGATGCTCTTTTGATTGCACTTCTTTTAAATTATTATTTTTATTCTTATTTTTCATATATTCAACAATAATACTAATATTAGATTTTGCTTTCATTTTAGCATAAAATGCATTAATTATATGAATTGCATATTGTAATTTCCATTTTTCTATATTTTTCATTATTCTATATGATATTTTATTATTTTTACTCTTTTATTTACCCATCGTTCAAAGCAGGTGCCTTTACCTGTATATTGGTGAGTTTCGCTTTTTAATATAGCAGTAACAATAGCTTTTGGTAGTACCATCTTAGAATGTATACCATCCCATTCATCCATATCTTTATTTATGGCATCTATAGCTACATCTATTTTAGCTATAGAATTTTCATGAGATTCTGTCAACATCTCTATTACTAATTGTTTTATCTTATCTTTCTTTTCTTCTTTAGTCATTATTTAGTTATTAAGCATTACAGGCATCAACAGCATAGTACTTCTTTCATTAGCATCATCTTTTATAAGAGCAGCACGTGAAGGTGAGTCTAATAACAAATGTAGATATTCATGTTTACATATGCTGACTATAGTAGATAATAGTTTATGATTAAACCCTATTGTTATATTTGCGTTTTCGCTTTCACATGGTAGTTTAATAACAGCTTTCTTTTTAATATTAATATTTTCTGCTGTAAGTAATAACTCTTCATTTTTAATCTCAATTTTTATTTGGTTAGTAGATTCATTACAATACAAAGATATATTTTTTATTGCTTGTAAGAATTCTTTTTTGCTAATTTTAATATCTATATTATTATCTTTAGGGATTACACTTTCAACGGAAGGATATTTGATTTCTTTTAGTTTAGTATATAATACATGTGTTTTGTCTATTTCTATTTTTAAATTAGATTGGTTAAAAGAAAATATCACATCTTCATCTTCTGCTGTTATGTATTTACTTATAGCAAGGATAGCTTTTTTAGGTATATTATATTCTACAGGTATCTTACTATCCAAAACGATATTTTCAGGAATAACATATTTAGATAGCATATTACCATTAGTAGCATAGAACAGGATATCTTTTTTTATCTGTATGCTCACACAATTGGAATATGGTCTTAGGTCATCTTTAGATTCGACAGCAAAGACGGTGCTTTTAATGGCATCTAAGACATCTTTACCTTTTAGGGTAATAGTTAGCTTACTTATAAGAGAAGGTATCTGAGGGAAGGTATCAGAGGCGTAACCGACCATATTAAAGATGTCTTCTCCATATGATATATTTATAGCTAATGTTTCTTTGTCTATTTCTATTGTGATAGGTATATCAGGGAGTGCTTCCATGGTTTTAGTCATTAACATCACCGGAACGATAACAGAGAAAGTATCTGTATTGTCAATGATAGGTATTTGTATTTGTGATGTTACTTCTAAATCCGTAGATATCAATGTTAATGTTTCTCCATCTATATTAAAGAGTACATTTTCTAGTTGAGGGATATATTTATTAGTAGCAGTGACATATGCTGCTTGTGATAATGCTTTTAATAGTTCTTTTGTGTTTACTGTAAATTTCATAATATAATTATTTTCTTTTGTTATTCATATAGTTTCCGATCATAGAGCAGACACACATAAATGCTAATGTCACTCCAATAAGAATAAGTATTACTGTTCCTGTTTTCATATTTAATCTTTTGCTACTTTACCTAACAGATATATTTCTGTTAGTAGGTTATATCTATCTTCTATATTGCTGAGTATTGTATGTAGTTCTATGATGTCATCTTCTATAGGTTCTATGTCATGTTTCTTTTTATTATCTTCTATACGTCTATACCAAGCTATTCTCTTTATAAGGAGATGTTGTAGTTCATCATCAGCTTTGATATATTCTAAGAAGTCATTCATGTTATACATACTTGTATTCGTAAAATAAGACTTTTGCTCTTTCATACATTTCATCATAAATAGATTCTAAAATTGTAGTAATATTATGATTTGGTAATATCTTTTTATTATTTATATCTATATTAACGAGAGTTTGTACTTTAATACATATATCTCTTCTTCTAATAAGACTTTTAATTACTTCATCGTTTAATAATATCTCATTAAATTCATTGTAGTCTATAATTCTTCTTTCTTCCATTACAAATGATTATTAAAGATTGTTTTTAATTGTTTTATCAATGTCTTATTAGTGCTACTTTGGAAACAAGGAGGTGTTTGTTGCCATTCATTCACTTTTGGACATATAGTTTTAGCCATGGTTTCATGGATAGTACAGAACTGTAAATTACATTTACTTTCTATATTAAAACTTTCGACATATTTATAATGTTTCGTTCTTATCTCTTTGGGAAAGGAGTTAAATAGGCAGACAGCATGTTTCTGTATACCTTCTCTGAAATGTGTTGCTGCTGTATCCACAGATATCACTTCCTTGGCATCATAGAGGTCTAATAAGAATTGAGATGAATCTTTAGCATCTATAATGACAACGTCGTTTAAGGGGGTTTTAAGCTCCTCTTCCGTTAGATTACCTTTATAAGCATAAATAGTGTACTTACTTTTTATCTCATCGCTAAGAGCCTTATATACGTCTAGAAATGGCATAGACCGTAACATTGATGATGCTCTATTTATTATCAACAAAGCATTCTTATGTTTTATATTTGATTTCTTCCTAGAAATTCTTTTAGTAGAGAGGAAAGGTCTAAGAATATTTGGGTCTATATTTCTAAAACCACATTGCCGGTACATGATTTCATACCAATCAGCACCGTTATTATGTAAGAACGCCGGTACCGATGCTATCATTCTATAGTCTTTATATTTTGTAATCTTATTCTGCATATTAAAATCTTCAAGTATAGGTCCACTAATATCTATAACATTTACTTTATTAGCAAACCATTTAACTATATCCATTTTGCGATTGGAAATAACGAAAGTAACATTTTTATCTTTGAAATATTCTGCAATAGATGAGTGCATAAGAAGGTCTCCTATACCACCATTAACGATAACAAAGATATTATTACATTTTTTATCTAATGCATCAATATAGAGAGGAAATACATTCTTCATTATATAGTATAATTTAGTATCACTTACATCATCAGAGATAATATAATACACTTCATTCTTCTTTAACTGTCTCTTTGTTTCTTTAACAAAACAGTCTTCTTTTATAACTTGAAATTTCATATATAAAATTTATGATCTATTAATTCTACGTTTATTACTTCTGTTATTTTAGCATCTTTAAGGTTTAACTTATCATCCATTCCATTTTTATTATCCGATTTATAATCTATTCTCACTTGGAACAATGGAGGATGTACTTCCTTTACATACTCGTTTAGTATGTCTTTTATTTTATCTTCTGCTTCTTTTTTATTCATGATTATTAATTTTTATATTAGCTATTCCATAATTATTCAACAATTCATTTAATAAACTTATTGTAATATCATCACTACCTTTAAGAGAAGATATGAACAACTCTTTACAGTCATCAACTGTTAATGTATTATAGAACTGTTCGTCTCTAAAGGCATTCATAAATTCTTGTCTAGTGATTTTTATCTTAGGTTCCTCTTCATCCATGACGAAATCAGCAGCTTTATCAACCTTTGAATGTCCTATAGTAGATATATCACCTATATGTTGACATATTGAAGGGGAGAAGCATAAGAATCTATCTGCTGCCTTGTTAATACTATCGCACATCCTCCAATCCCACATATTGTCAACTAAGGTATGTTTTATGTGCCTTAAATACGTTTTCCATGTAAAAGCTATATTCATACCACTAATAGTCTTCTTAGTTAGAAACTCTTTATATTTTCCGTCCGAAGGATGCGAGGTAGCATTAATACCTGTGATGATTCTATTTGGATTATCAATAACAGCATTTACCATTTTATTTATATAGTCTTTTTTCACAAATATATCACTATCGATAGAAATGATAACATCGCAATCATCACACATGTCAATAGCCATTCTAAGACTAGGTGCTACACCAATATCAGCATGTCTTAAGATATGTTTATTAGGAAAGTCTTTTAAATAGAAATCTATTATTTCAAACACTTCTTTGGCTAATGAATTGTTATCAGAGATAACTATCTTTTCATTTCCATATAAAGAACGAACGAGATGTTTTAGTG